>Ga0307478_10001890_pt1 | contig 17383 bp, 16 predicted proteins | sample atmos_gasesECM4C_2_FD_203713 | JGI IMG/M metagenome (GOLD analysis project Ga0307478, IMG submission 203713) | Hardwood forest soil microbial communities from Morgan-Monroe State Forest, Indiana, United States - atmos_gasesECM4C_05 | ecosystem: Environmental > Terrestrial > Soil > Temperate...
ATCAGGCGCTTGGCACAAGCGCCTCTACGTCGTAGAAAGCGAATACCCAACGCTCCCGTGTTGACAAGCGAAAGCCGCCTCCCCATGTGCAACGACGGCGACTCCCTGAACGGGAGCCGCCGTATTGAGTTGATGTCAATACGCGGCTTGATACGCTTACCAAGCATGGCCCCCTTGCCCTTAACCCTCAGCTCCCGAAATAGACGAAAAATTTTCGTCTTTAATTACGAACCTTCGTCTAATTCTCGTTAGATCGTGACGCCAGCCCGTCAAACCGTTCGAATCCTAGTCGGTCTTGCTTGTTCAGCTTTGGCTGCAGTTGCCGGCATGTTTTTGCCGTTCATTCTGCACGGCGTTCGCAACCTTCCTTGGGAGGTTGTTTTTGGTTCCGCATTCTATGTGACTTGGTTCTTTCGCAGTGTGCTTGGCGAGCGCCTGGAGTATCTCGTCGGCGGGTTTCTCTGGCCTGGCGCAGTCATCACCCTGGTTTGGTTTGCTGCCGCTCGGCTCTGCACCGCCAGTCGGTACGTTCGGCTGACATCATTGTTCCTGTTCATCGGGTCATTGTTGGCCTGTGTCCCGTCCGATACCGCCAACGCGCTTGCCACGCGCATTCCGTTATTCCTCAACGAGTCTTATGTACGCTTCTAAACGATCTAACCATGCGATGGGGCGAACGTGGTACGGTTCTGCGTCCACGTTTTAAAATGACTTCCACATTCCCACTGCACGCGACACGCGCTCTCGTCCGCCGTTGCTCATCTTGTTCTCGTTAGGGCAACGAGGAGTTTGTTGCGGTTCGCGAGGTTAATCCACGCCCCTCTTCGTTTCGATCAACTCGAGCGCCTTGCTGTAACTGCGGCGTTGGAGAAAATGGCGCAACTGAGGATCGATCGTGGGGGGCAAGTGATGTTCGAGTTGCTCGATCCTTTCCGAGACGGTTTGCAGGCGTTCGGTGTGGCGGGCGAGATCGCGGCGGCTCTCTTCGTCGGCGATGATGGCCAAGCGTTCGCGCAGCGCCTGAGCGAGTTCGGTTAGCGGGCCGTCCATCGGAAAAGCTTGAAACGCGGAGGGCTTTGGCGCAAGCGTCCGTTATGAGTGACGCGGCGCTGAAGAAAATCCTGATCGTGGATGACGACGTGGGGCTGATGCGGGTGATGCGGGAAGCGCTGACTTCGATGCTGCGCTGCGAGGTGGAAACGTCGCCGAAACCGGAATATGGGTTCGAACTGGCGCTCAAAAAAACCTACGACCTTTTCCTCTTCGATTTCCAGATGCCGATGATCGACGGGGCGATGCTCTTTTTTCTGATCGGCAAAGTTTACAACCATTCCGTGCCGCCGCGCGTCGTCCCGCCCCTCTTGCTCGTGACGGGAAAGGGCGATGAGAAACGCGCCCAGGAATTGTTGCAGGAAGCGGGCGTGCGCGGGTTGGTGCCGAAGCCGTTTGCGATCAATCGGCTGATCGAAAAGGTGAAGGAATGTTTGCCGGGGATTGAAGCGATCGGTTAGGTGGATCGAGCGCTCCGCCGCTCGATGCTAAGAGAATGCCGGCAAAGCCGGTAAAATTAAACATCGCGCGACGGAGCGCGCGATCCACCGGTTAAAACATCGCGCGACCCGTTCTACTTCGCTCAGCGCAGGCTCAGCGGGCGATCCACCTAGCGGCCGGCCTCTTCGATGAGCTGGCGGCGGGCTTCGATCCAATCGTGGTTCGAATCGCCGGGGAGCGAAAGCCGGTGGCGGCGTTCGGCCAGGAAGTAGGCGCGGAGGCGAATTTCGTCGTCGGTTGGTTCGACGGGGCGGGAAGCGGCAGGCTCCGCGTCAGCAGTTGCCGGCTGTTTCGTTGATGGTTTTTTGGCAGCAGCCGGTTTCTTTTTCTTCGCGGGCGCGGCGGCGGGGCGTGATTTTTTCTTCGGCTCGGGCGCGCTCACTCTGCCGTCGGCAGAGGTGGTGGAAGCGTCCTCTGCCGTCTGATTCTCGACTGATGTTTTCGGTTTCCTGGGCACGGTCGGTTCGGTTCTAAATGTTGTCAGAGCGAATACCGCATGGAGGGGCGGCGCAAGCGGATTTTGCAAAGCGGCGGTTGCGCAACGAGCCGGAGTTCGCCTACCGTGCGGCCATGCGACACTTCGTTTTCCGCTGGCTCGTGACGACGGTGGGCGTGATGGTCGCGGCGGCGTTCATCAACGGGATTCGCTATGACACCACCGGAGCATTGATCGGCGCCGCTCTGCTGCTCGGCATTCTCAACGCCTTTGTCCGCCCAGTCCTGCTGATCCTCGGGGCGCCGTTGATTCTGCTGACGCTGGGAATCTTCATCCTGATCGTGAACGGCCTGATGCTTTACTGGGTGCCGAGCATCGTGAGCGGATTTCATGTGGACGGCTACGGCAGCGCGTTCTGGGGCGCGGTCGTGATCGGGATCATCAGCTGGCTGTTGAGCGCGTTCTTTCGCGGAAGCGACGGGCGCGTGCATGTGCTGACGCATCACACTCAGATCAAACGCGTGCAGGGCCGCGTGATCGAACCGGGAGACCGAAGCTAAGTGACCTATTGCCTCGGTATGCTTTGCCGCGCCGGCGCGGTCTTTTTGTCGGATTCACGCACGAGCGCGGGAATGGACAACATCACGATGTGCAGCAAGATGCGGGTCTACGAGAAGAAGGGCGACCGCGTGATTTGCATCCTCAGCTCGGGGAATCTCTCGCTCACCCAGGCGACGATCGCCTTGATCGACGAAGACCTGCACCTCGGACAACAGGATCCGAATCGAGAACAACTAACGAACCGGCAAACGCTTTACGAGACGATTGACTACGTTGGAGCGAAGGTTCGCGAGGTCGAGAAGCGGCATCGCGAAGCGCTCGAAGCGGACGGATTCGATTTTAATATTCACCTCATCGTGGGCGGCCAGATCGCGGGGTTCGCGCCGGAGGTGCACCTGATTTATCCGCAGGGCAACAGCATCCACGCGACGCGCGATTGTCCGTTTCTCCAAATCGGCGAGCGAAAATATGGAAAGCCCATCCTGGATCGCGGATTCACCTACGAAACCGGGCTCGCGGACGCGGTGAAGGTGGGCATCATCTCGATCGATGCGACCATGACCAGCAATGTCGCGGTCGGCCCGCCGATCGATATTCTTTGTTACGAGGCCGATTCGCTCCAGGCGCGGCTGCGGGCGCACTTGGAGGAGGACGATCCGTACCTGCAAACGATCAGCCAGCGCTGGCAGGACGGCATCGTGAAACTGGTGAACGAGATGCCCGCGCCGGATTTCAGCAAACCGGCGCTCGGGTTTGCGACGGCGGCGTAAATGCTCCGGGTTAAAATCTGCGGGTTAACGACGCCGCAGGACGCCGCCGCGGCAATCGAATTCGGCGCCGATGCGCTCGGGTTCAATTTCTTTCCGGGCAGCAAGCGCTATCTGCCGATCGGGGTTGCCCGCGAGTGGATTGCGGCGTTGCCAGCAGACATCGAGAAGGTCGGCATTCTGGTGGATCCGAGCTGGGAAGAGGCGAACGTCGTTGCCGGCACGCCCGGCATCACCGCGCTGCAATTGCATGGAACCGAAACGCCCGACTTCTGCCGGCGATTGATGGAGGCAGGCATTCGATTCGAAAAAGCGCTTCCGGTGACCAACGCCGCTTCGATCGCGAACGTGCCGGACTTCTTCACGCGCACGGTGCTCCTGGATTCCGGCGGAGCGGGAGAATTCGGCGGCACGGGTCGATGTTTTCCCTGGGAAATCGGGAGCGACTTTGTGCGCGCCAATCCGCAGCTTCGTGTGATCCTCGCCGGAGGATTGACGCCGGAGAACGTTGCGGAAGCCGTCACCGTGGTGCGGCCCTTCGGTGTGGACGTGACCAGCGGGGTCGAGTCTTCCCCGGGACGCAAGGACCACGGCAGGATGCAGGCTTTCATCGCCGCGGCGCGCGCTAGTTGAGGAGCCGCCCTTTCGGGACGGGGCGGCAATGGCCGCAAAGGGGCTGGTCTGCTTCCTGCTTTTAAGGCTGCCGCACTCTTCAACTTCACATCATCTATGCCTAATCGCCTTAAAATCTTCCTCTGCGCCGGAGCGGCTCTCTTTACTGCCCTTACGGTCGTAAACGCGCAGACCAGTTCGCCTTCGCCGGTACCCAGTTCCAAGCCGGTGGAACCAACCCAGAAAGCTCCCCTCGCAGACGCAAAAACCAAACCGGCCACTCCTCCGCTCCCGAGCGGTCCCTCGACCAAAAGCGACAACCTCCTGCTCGTTCAGGCCTCGACCTCGAACGCCGCCACGTCGCCAACTGCGGCCCCCAACACTTCCACCACCACGACGACCACAACTACCGCCCCCGGCCCGGTGGAACCTGACAACGTGACCGACAATGGCGGAGTCGGTGTTCGTGAATTTCAGGGCGACGATGTCGGCGCGGTCCTGCGCCTTCTCGCGCGCCAGGCCAAAATCAACATGGTGGTCAGCGAAGCGGTCACCGGCACGGTGACGATGCGGCTGGAGGATGTCACCGCGTTGCAAGCGGTCTCGATCATCGTCAAAGCGAAGGGGCTGTTCCTCGATAAGATCGATAACGTTTATTACATTAAGACCGGCGGCGAGCGCGAAAAAGAGCCAACCGAAAGCGACAGCTACCAGTTCAGCTATGCTCGCGCGAAAGATGTGGCTGTTCTCATTGCTCCCCAGTTGTCGAGCAAGGATGCCAGCCAGGTCGACGAACGGACCAACACCCTCTTCTTCCGGGAAACTCGCGCCAATATCGATAACATTCGCAAGCTTCTGGCTCAGGTCGATAAGCCGACGAAACAAGTCATGATCGAGGCGCGTCTGGTTGAGGTCACCGCGAACCCGAAACAAGCCTACGGTATCAACTGGGCGGGCGTGGTGGGCGGACCCACTAATCCCCAGTCGTTCACCTATGGTGCACCGGTGGCCGGCTCCTCGCCGATCCCCGGTGCGAATCCACCGACCTCCGGTTTCGCGCTCGGGAACAACCAAAGCAATAGTTTGTTCTCCAATCTCCACCAACTTGTCGGCCAGTTCGCTATCCTGACCGTGCCGCAGATGACCGCCACCGTGCAGATGTTGAACGACGACGCCGACGCTGAGTTCCTCGCCAATCCGCGGGTTGTGACGGCCGACAACATGCAGGCAAAAATCGAAATCATTCGCAACCAGCCAGTGCCGCAGCTCAATTTTAACGAACAAACCGCCACCGCTGTCTTCGGTGGATTTCAGGACAAGAAATTCGGCAACACTCTTGTCGTGCGACCTTCCATCAACAAGGACAACTTCGTTACGCTTAGCGTTAAACCCGAGATCAGTAACAAGGTCGGTGACTCGACCTTCATCTTTGCCGGCGCGACTGTCACCAGCCCGGTTATCGACACCCGCAGCCTCGATTCCAATGTCCTGATCCAAAGTGGAGACACGCTGGCCATCGGCGGACTGCTCCAGGACGAAGTGTTAAAACAGCGCACAAAAGTGCCGTTGCTCGGTGATGTTCCGGGATTGGGCTACCTGTTCCAAAGCCGCACAAATCTCCGGACGAAGCGCAATCTGCTGGTCTTCGTCACTCCGACAATCATCGACCAGCACTACGGCACTGGACTTGAAGATCAGGTAAGCGGCCTGCATCATTCCGGCGAGGAATATTCCGATCCCAATGGCTGGCGCAACAACGCCAAGGGCGCGGTGCGTCTCGTGCCTACGTCAAATCGACAAGTTGCAGCTGATTATCCCAAGCCGGGAACGCCTCCCGCACCGGCGCGGACGCAGTCGGAAACTACTACGACAACGAAGTCGATCGATTTCAAGACGAGCGCGAACGAAAGAGGCTTTTAGGCAACCAAAAGATGTGGGGTTGAGAGGGGGCGGATTCTCGCAAGAGGTCCGCCCTCTTTGTTTTTCCAACGACCACGATTACGAGGAGAGATAGCGCTGCAAACTTTCGCGTAACTCCGTGCGCGCACGAAAGAGCAGGCTCTTCACGGCGGAGACCGATTGATCGAGCGCCCCGGCGATCTCCTCGTAACTTAGTTCCTCGTAGCGCCGCAAGATCACCGCCATGCGCTGCGTCTCGGGCAGCTCCGCGATGGCCGCATCGACCGCTTCCTGAAGCTCCTGTTCGAGTAACGAAGCGTCCGGCGCGACGGCGTGCTCATCTCTCAGCGGGCGTTCTTCCTCGTCCGATTCAGATTGGAGCGGCACCTGCGGATGGCGCGAGCGGCGCCGCAATTCATTGAAAACAAGATTGCGGGTGATCTTGAGCAGCCAGGTGGTGAACTTGGCCCGCGGCTCGTAGCGTTTGGCGTTTTTCCAGACCCGCACGAATACCTGCTGCGCGATGTCCTCCGCATCGGAGTGGGTTCCCAGCATGCGGCCTACGGTTCCGATGACCAGCCGCTCGTGCCGCCCGACGAGCTGCTCGAAAGCGGCCGTGTCTCCCACGCTGGCGAGGCCCATCAACCGAATATCTTCGGCATCTTCGGGAGTGCGCCCCGGCGGGGCCGTTTCGTCGGCGGACATATTAATGAAAAACGGAGACGGGTCCGTCGCCAGGGATGAAAGCTTCATTTGTAACCGATTCAACCTTCATCGGTGCTTTCGGTTGCAAGCCAACACCAGCATGTGCATCATGGATTCGAAATTTGCCGCCTCTCGATGAACCTATCGCTCATTCCCACTGATCTGCGACCGATTGCCGAAAAGGTCGAGGGCCGGCAGCGCCTCTCCGAGGCCGAGGCGCTCCAATTGTTTCGGAGCAACGACCTGAATGCCCTGGGCATTCTGGCGAGCAGGGTGCGCGAGCAGAAGAACGGCAACGTCGCGACCTACATCCTCAATCGCTACATCAACTATTCCAATATCTGCATTCTCTCCTGCCAGTTCTGCGCCTTCGCGGCGAAAAAGCGGGACGCCCACGCGTTCGAACGTTCGATCGACGATATCGTGGCCGCGGTCGAAGAATCGCTCGCGTCCGGGATTACCGAAGTTCACATGGTGGGGGGTCTCCATCCCACTTTAAACAGGGAGTGGTACCTGACCTTGCTGCGCCGTCTGCGCGCGCTCGATCCGCAGATTATCATCAAAGCTTTCACGGCGATTGAAGTTCGCCATCTGGCCCAGCGAATTTTCAAGCTGCCGATTCCGGACACCCTTGCGATTTTGCGGGACGCCGGCCTCGGCGCGCTCACCGGTGGCGGCGCCGAGATCTTCGACGCCCAAGTGCGCGACGACCTCTGCCGCGGCAAAGAAAGCGCCGAGGAATGGCTCGATGTGCATCGCATCTGGCACAAAATGGGGGGGCGCAGCACTTGCACCATGCTCTACGGACATATCGAGACGATCGAGCAACGCGTCGATCATCTCCGCCAGCTTCGCGAATTACAGGGGGAGACCGGCGGGTTCACCGGCTTCGTTCCCTTCGCCTTCGAGCCGCAGACCACGGTTCTCTCCCACGTGAAGCCGGCATCAGCCGTCGAGCAATTGCGCACTCTCGCCGTGAGTCGGATTTATCTCGATAATTTCGATCACATCACTGCGTACTGGGTTTCGATGGGTCTTCCGCTCGCGCAGGTCTCGCTGAACTATGGCGTGGACGATTTGCACGGCACGATCATGGAAGAAAAAATCTTCCACATGGCCGGCGCCAGGACGCCGCAGGAACAGACGGTCGAGACGCTCGAACACGTGATCCGCGAAGCCGGTCGCGAGCCGGTGCAGCGGGACAGTTATTATCGGCATTTGCCACGGAAACGTCCGGCTGCCGCGCCGGCGTCTCCCGCGGTGGAATCCGAACTGGTTTGCGCCTGACGCGTGGCTGAAGCCGGACTGTTACGGATCGGTTGCGTTAAGTATCTCAACGCGCGTCCACTCATTCATGGGTGGCCGGGCGAAGTGGTGTTCGATCATCCGAGCGCGCTGTGCGAGCGCCTGGCGGCGGGAGCGCTCGACGTGGCGCTCGTCTCCAGTTTCGAATTCCTCCGCAACCCGGTTTACACGCTCGTGGACGGCATTTCGATTTCGTCGCACGGCCCGGTCCACAGCGTTTTCGTCGCGCACAGCGGAGAACTGGCCGAGATCGAGGAAATCGAAGTCGATCCGGCGTCGCAGACGGGAATAAATCTCTTGCGCTGTCTCCTCTCCGAGATGGGCCTCGCGCCGAAGTTCGTCATTCGCTCGCGCCTCATCCAGCGCGCGATCACGCCGCGGCTGGCGAAATTTTTCATCGGCGACCAGGCGATCCGCTTCCGGGACGAGAGCGAAAAGACGTTTCAGTTCTGGGACCTCGGCGAGGAATGGCAAAAGCGCACCCGGCTTCCTTTTGTCTATGCGCTCTGGCTCATTCGGCCGGAGGTGGCGTCGCCAAAAGCGATCGCGGACAGCCTCCGGGCCTGCCGCGACAACAACCTGCGGGAGCTCGATTCCCTCATCGCGGGCGAACGCGAATTCAATCCGGATTTTTGCCAATTTTATCTGCACCAATGTTTGCGTTACCAGTATGGGCCGCAGGAAAAGGAAGGGCTCTCGACATTCCGGAAACTGTGTGAGAAGCACGGGATCTTGTGGCACGACTCGCGGGTGATCATCTGACGGCGCGGGTCTGGGGCGGGGGTAGTGCCTTAATTTGAAGATCGAATTAGCCTGAATTACCGCGAAAAAACCTGAAATGGCGCGATTTACTGGACGCTGGTGAGTCCTGCCGATTTAACTAGCGCTCCGTCACTCCGTAAATAATTATTTGATGCCGTGTTCCGCAAATCAAAGCTGTTGGTCGTCCTTGCCCTCGTTCTCGTCTCGCTAGGTTGCGCTACCCATCCGGTGCCAGAAGCCGAGCGCCGCCAAGTAGCTCCCAACCGCATTGTAAACTCAGCGATGCTCGCTCCGTCGCCAGAGAGAACGGCGAAGCTGATTATCACCAGAGATGCTGGATTCACTGGTTCAGGGGCCGGTATAGACGTGTTCATTAACGGGCGGCGTCTAGCGCGCTTGGCCCAGAAGGAGTCAATTACGGTTTATGTAGCTCCCGGAAGGCACCTCGTCGGCGCACGTTTTTCATGGGGTCCTGTCTCGCCTACTGAGCGCGAGTTTACCGCCGATGCTCAGAGGCCATGCCGAATCCGCCTGACCACAGAACCGAATTCGACAAGCATCGACCTGAAACCAGAAAGCGGCCTTCTGTAGCCTCTTCTTGCTTCACTACTGCCTCGCGTTCGTAGCGATTGCCGCTCGCACGGCGGTATTCGGCGAATCTACAGGCGGAATTTCCAAGACGGCGGTAAACCGCGCATCCGTTCCGTCGCCGGTCTGCCAGCCGTAAGCACGCTTCGCTTTTGAGTGGCCCTCAAGCGCGAAGATTTCAACCATGCCTTGCCAGACTGTTTCGCCCCTGAATCCTTCTACGACTGCGACTGATTCTAAATGCGTTGCCGAACACTCGGCAGCTTTCTCAATTGCCTTTTGAATGTTGGCGATGCGCTCGCTCACGCCGCCTCGATTAGATCGGCAACATTCCAAATCCTGTCCGTAACGCCGCCGGCCATCGCTGGCGTCATCCGAAGCGATTTGTGCATCCTAACGAAGTTGTAATACGCGAAATGCAAAGCGACCGCGCACTTGAAGTTTTCCATCTTTTTCGAGAACGCATTGGTCAACCGCGTCAATCGGCGCATGTGCATCCGCATCGTCAAATTCTGGCGCTCAACGTAGCTCGTGGAAATGCTTTTTATTTCAGGACTGCCGGAAATGATTGTGCGCTTGATCGTCAAGATTTCCGGCGGGCTATACCTACGCTGCTCGGCGAGGTCGGTGTGGCTGTAGGTTTTTACAATCTGGCCGTAGTTCGCTTCACTGCCGAACGCACGCTCGACCGCTTCCACGTAGGCGCTCAGCGCGTCGCTAGAGACTTGCACGCGGTCTGAATCAAGACGTGCAGCCAAATCCTCCACGAAGCAGTTCGCGCTGTAAGCAGAGCGTTTGCCGACGAAATAATTCGGAACCATCCGGCTGTCGGCGTCCACGCTCACGAAAGTCCATACTTCTCCGAGTTCGCGGCGATCATCGCCGAGTTTCAAATTGCGCTGTTTCTTCCCGACGAATCCCCAAATTTCATCCATCTGGATTTTCGAGCAGGAAAGATTGCGCATCTTTTCGTCCATGATTTTCTCGCAGGCTTTGCCGACGCGCACGCCAAGGCTCATGATCGTGTTCTGATTCACGCCCGTAATTCGCTCGATGCTGCGAATGCTGCTCCCTTCGGCTAGTGCGCTAACGACTGCGATTTGCTTCTCTTTCGCGAGGATGTTTGCCATGATTTAAGCGTATACGGCAAATGCGGTCATGTAAAGCTTTATTTTCGTATACCCGAAAAAGAAATGTAGACAAAAAGAAAGCCGATGGTCTTGTGAACCACCGGCTCCTTTTGATGGGCTCGTAGGCTAAACTGGCAAACTACCCGGGTTTACACTGAGGAGTTGCGGGTTCAAATCCCGTCGAGTCCACCCAAATCAAAATTCATTACGCGGCAGCAGCCTCTAAAAGCGTGTTTCTGATCCATTCCCCGCGCACCGCGCCCTCGCTCTTGGCTTTGCGGTCAATGAGTTTGGCCTCTTTTTTACTCAGGCGAGTCGGCCAGACGATCTCGCGTGGCGATAGGGATTTCGGACGGCCCCTCCCTCGTGGGGCACCGTTTCGTTTCATTAATTTCACCAGGTTCGCGCCGGAATCAATACTCCCAAGCGCTTCGTTTCATTTCGTGATTTACCGTATACCGTATAACTGATTCATAGGCTAGTGAAATCTGCTGACTCCAAATCGCTAAATGTGTGCTGTTTTCCAAGGCCTTAAACAGATTGCGACGGCTTTAGATACGACTTGGGGACAATGCTCTTAACCTGAGAAACTTATGACCTCTGTTATTCCCGACGACGCGCCTTTCGAGATCGATTGCCCGCACTGCGGCAAGAAGATCAGAAAAACAATCGCTTGGTTTAAGGATCACGGTCAGACATGTCCCTTCTGTCATTGCGGACTCCAGTTTGGCGATTTTGGGCGGAAAATTGATGAAACTAACAAGTCGATCGACGACGCTTGGGGGCAAATCTGAGCGTTTCTTGAACAGCGACAGTTCGCCGATTGCCGCCAGCAATTGGGAATCATCGACCAGCACCTTTATTGCTTTGGATTCGGCGACCATAATTTCAAATTAAGGCACTACCGGGGCGGGCCGCTCCTTGTCAGTCGAATCCTTCGCCAATAAACTACCCGGTGGAACGGCGTTGGATTGTTGGTCAAGCTTGCGCGGAAGCGAACAGCGACATTCCATGGACTGAAATTTGCGGCCTGCCGTGCATTGTGGAGTTGTTGAAGCGGAAAGGATTCACCGGCGCCGATGAAGTGAATGCTTTCCTTGATCCGCGACTGCGATCGTTGAGCGATCCGTTCCTGCTCCCACACATGGCGGCGGCGGTCGGGCGCATCGTGCAGGCAATCGATCGGGGCGAACGCATCGTTCTCTTCGGCGATTACGACGTCGACGGCGTCACCTCGCTCGCGTTGCTGGCCGAGTTGTTGCGGAGCTACGGCGCCACGCCGGAATTATTTCTGCCTTTGCGAATGGAGGAGGGTTACGGGTTGAGTCCCGAGAGCGTCGAGCGCTGTTGCGAGCAGCATCAGCCCCAGCTGTTGGTCGCGGTCGACTGCGGCACCTCCTCGCTCTCGGAAATTGCGGCGCTTAAGGCGCGGGGCATCGATGTCATCGTTCTCGATCATCACGAGCCGAAATCCGCCCTGCCGGATTGTGTGGCGGTGGTGAATCCGAAAGCGGAGGCAGATTGTCCGTTCGACTATCTTTGCAGCGTCGGAATTGTGTTCAAGCTTTGCCACGCGTTACTGAAAACGCGCCCAGCCCCAGGCTTCGATCTGAAGGCAGGCCTCGATCTCGTCGCGCTCGGAACGGTGGCCGACATCGTGCCATTGGAAAAAGAGAATCGTGTTCTCGTCCAGCGCGGCATGCAGGAATTGGGAGCGTCGAAGCGGCCTGGTGTGCGAAAATTAATGGAGGTCGCGGCGGTTCGTTTGCCGATCGCTGCCGAGGGCATTGGGTTTCGTCTCGGGCCGCGTCTCAATGCGGCGGGGCGTCTGGCGACAGCGGAGAAAGCGCTGCGGCTCTTGCTCACCAATGACGAAAAGGAAGCGGAGGAACTTGCCGTGCTGCTCGACGCGCATAACCGGGATCGGCAAGCCGTCGAACGAAAAATTTGCGAGGAGGCAGAGCGCGCGATTGAGGAGAATTTCGAGCCGGCGCGCGACGCGGCGATCGTGCTGGGATCGCGCGATTGGCATCCCGGCGTGCTCGGGATCGTGGCCTCCCGGTTCGCGCGAAAATATCATCGGCCAACGATCCTTGTTGCTTTTGATGCGGCCGGCTTGGGGAAGGGGAGCGGTCGGAGCATCGAGGGCTTGTCGCTCGTCGAAGCCCTCGGCCATTGTGCCGCGTACCTGGAGAAATTCGGCGGCCACGAAATGGCGGCCGGCTTGTCGATGCGCGAGGAGAACCTTGCGGCGTTCGCGGACGCATTTCGACAGGCGGCACGCGAGCTTCTGTCGGAGGAAAATCTCCAGCCTCGATTGCATCTCGACCATGAGTTGACATTTTCGCAGCTCAATGGCGATCTGCTTCGCTGGCACCAGGCGCTCGAGCCTTTCGGCAGCGGCAATCGGCAGCCGATGTTTCTGGCCCGCGCCGTCGAGCCGGCCGTCGAGCCCCGGGTCCTCAAGGAAAAGCATCTGGCCTTGCGCTTGCGCCAGCAGAGCCACTTTCGTCGCGCGATTTTTTTCGATGGAGCGTTAACGCCGTTGCCGAAGCCGCCCTGGGACATCGCGTTTCGCGTCAATGCCGATGAATACGAGGGCGAAACGCGGCTGCAAATTCAGGTCGAGGCAGTGCGTGCCGCGGTCCCCGTCGCATGATCCAGTATTCGCAGGCGCTGAGCGAACTGGAATGGATTCCGCAGCCGCAGCTGACCGCGCTGCGACGGCTCGAAATCGAAACCGTCGAAGATCTCCTGACCCATTATCCGCGCCGCTACGAGGACCGGACGCAGTTTGCCGATTTCCCGCGCGAGGAGAGCGACACGCCGGTTTGTGTTTGCGGCGAGGTCGTCAAGACGCGGCTCGTCCGTTTCGGCGGATGGAAAAAGATTTTCGAGGCGACCTTGGAGGAATCGAATGCGACCGCGCTCAGCCAGCCGCTCGTTCTGCGCTGGTTCAATCTTCATTACGTGCAGAAGATGATCGCGACCGGACAACGGCTGGTCGTTTTCGGAAAACCGCGTCTGCGCGGGAAACGGCTCTGCCTCGAGCATCCGGAGTTTGAGGTGATCGAGAACGACGACGAAATGTCGGTGCACTTTCGTCGGATCACGCCGATTTATCCGGCAACCGAAGGGCTGTCGCAGCGCGTCTTTCGCGGAATGATTTTCCAGGCGCTCGAAAATCTCGCCTCCGATTCGGTGCCGACGCTGTTACCGAAGAGTGTGAATCTCGGCACGCGCGAGCACGCCCTCCACGAAATCCATTTCCCGACGACCACGGCGCAACGCGATGCCGCGCGTGAGCATCTCGTCTTCTCGGAGTTTTTCGCGATGCAGCTCTTGATTGGATCGCGTCGATCGGCCGCCGTGCTGCGAACCGGCCGGGCGCATGCCGCCCGGGGCGAATTGATGGAGAAATTCCTGCGCGGACTGCCGTTCGACCTTACGGCCGCGCAGGAGCGCGTCATCGGGGAACTTCGGCGCGATCTCGCGTCGCGGCACCCGATGAACCGCCTGCTCCAGGGCGATGTCGGTTCCGGCAAGACCGTGGTCGCGATCGCCGCCATCCTGCTCGCCGTTGAATCCGGTTCGCAAGCCGCGCTCATGGCGCCGACGCAAATTCTCGCCGAACAACATTACGCCGTTCTCTGCCGCTGGCTTGAGCCGCTCGGCGTGCGACTGGCGCTGCGAACCGGTGCCCGCCAGGAAGAAACTGGTGCACTGCCGTTGTTTCACGACGCGGCGCAGTCGGGCGCTGCGCACGTCATTATCGGCACGCATGCGCTGCTTTACGAAGGTGTGTCGTTCGAGAATCTCGGACTCGCGGTCATCGATGAGCAGCACAAGTTTGGGGTCTCGCAACGAGCGCGGCTTACGGCGCGCGAGCCGGCGCCGGACGTCCTCGTTATGACGGCCACGCCGATTCCTCGGACGGTGACCATGACGGTTTACGGCGATCTCGATGTATCGGTGATCGACGAGATGCCGGCGGATCGGGGCAAAATCATTACGGCAGTGCGTGAGCGCGCCAAACTCCCGGAAGTGCTCACGTTCATGCGCGGAGAACTCGAAGCGGGCCGGCAAGCTTACGTCGTCTATCCGCTCATTGACGAGAGCGAAAAGCTGAATGCAAAAGCGGCCGCCGCCGAATTCGAGCAGTGGCAGGAAAGGCTGCGGCCGTTTCGCTGCGAGCTGTTGCATGGGCGAATTCCGGCGCCTGAAAAGCAGTCCATCATGGAACGATTTCGGCGCGGTGAAACAAGCGCGCTCATCAGCACGACGGTAATCGAGGTGGGGGTCGACGTGCCGAACGCGACCCTGATGCTGATCGAAAATGCGGAGCGGTTCGGGCTGGCCCAACTCCATCAATTGCGCGGCCGGATCGGACGGGGCAGCCACAAATCGTATTGCATTCTCCTGAGCGACGAGAAAGCGGCGGAAACGGTCGCGAAGCTGGCGGTGCTGGAAAAAACCAGCGACGGATTCGTGGTGGCGGAAGCGGATTGGGAAATGCGCGGCCCGGGGGATTTGCTCGGAACCGCGCAGAGCGGACTGCCGGACTTAAAGCTCGGGAATTTGGTCAAGGACGCCGATCTGATGCGCCAGGCGCGCGCGGCCGCGACGGGAATTTTGGCCATCGATCCCGGGCTCGAATCGAGGGAAAATCAACGATTTCGGCGATTGATTGTCGAACAACACGGGCGAACCTTCTCGAACGTGAGCTGATGAAAAACCTGATCAAATTCCTCTTCTTTGTCTTGCTGGTCAGCGCTGGCATTTCCGCGCTCTACGATTACCGCCTCAAAACTGGCGGGCTGAAGTTTCTCGCGGTCACATCCGAGAAATACTCGCTGGCCACGAACGCGAGTGTGGACCCGAAGGATGTCGCCGGGCTGGAGAATCTCAATCGTGAGCGGCGCGCGCTGGTTAGCTCCGTCCTTCCATCGGTCGTCAGCATCAAGACTTCAAAGAAAGTGCCGATCCGGCGGCAATATCAACTCGATCCCTCGGATTTCTTTAATCGCAATCCGCGGCCGTTCCGCAATCCGAACGAGGAAGCGATGGTGCAAAATTCCCTCGGCTCGGGTGTAGTCGTGACCGCGGAGGGTCACATCATCACGAACAATCACGTGGTGGATCAGGTGGACGAGATCGAGGTGCAATTGAGCGATGGCCGGACGAAAAAGGCGCGACTCGTCGGGTCCGATGCCGTCGTTGATCTGGCTGTGCTGAAGGTCGACGAAGCGGACCTCAAGCCATTGAAGTTCGGCGATTCCGACATGGTGCAGGCGGGCGATTTCGTGCTCGCGATCGGAAACCCCTTCGGGTTCGAGGAAACGGTGACGGATGGAATAATCAGCTCGAAAGGCCGGCCGAATCACGTGGATGGTTTCGGCGATTACCTCCAGACGAACGCTGCGATCAATCCCGGCAACAGCGGCGGGCCGCTCGTGAATTTGCGCGGCGAAATCATCGGCATCAACACCGCGATCATTTCCCGCAGCGGCGGATCGCAGGGGATCGGGTTCGCGATTCCCTCGAATTCCGTGAAGATCGCGCTGGAGAGCCTGCTCAAGAATGGGCGCATCCTTCGGGGATACCTTGGCATTCAGGCGCGCCCGACCACGCAGGGCGTCGCCGAGACAGATGGCGTGATCGTCGACGAGGTGATCCCGAATTCGCCCGCGGCGGAAGCGAAATTAAAACGCGACGACGTAATCAAGAAATTCAACGGTCGCACGGTGCGGAACATCACAGAGCTGCGCAGTCTCGTCTCGCAAGTGGAAGTGAACAAGCAAGTGGAGCTGGAGCTAACTCGAAGCGGCAACACGCTCAAGGTGACCACGGAAATCAAGGAACAGCCGGCGGATTATCTCACCTCGCGCAACAACCCGCGCCAGCCCCAAACGCCGCAGCAGCCCGACGACCAGCCGGACGAACCGGACGAAGCGAACGCGCTCGGGTCGGTGGACGTAGCGGATGTGACGCCGGAGGTCGTGAAGCGCCTCGATCTGCCGAACCGGATTCGGGGCGTGCTCGTGACTAAAATTGACGGTGAAGCGGGGGAATTGCGCGCCGGCGACGTGATCGAAGAAGTAAACCAGCAGCCGGTGACGTCCGTATCGGAATACAAGAAAGTGGTGGCTTCGCTCGATCCGAACGGCACCCAGGTGCTCTCGGTCTGCCGTCATCGCACCCGATCGTTCGTCGTTTTGCGGCCCCGCTGATCTCAGCATCCTCGGCGGGGTCGCTTTTCGTCATCGCCCACTGTTCGTCAAACCAGGGTAACCCCAAATTGATCCCTCACTCACTGTCCGAGAAAACCATGCAAGCCCATGCTGACCCCTTCTCGCTTCTCGGGCTGACGGCGACTGCAGGCCGTTCTGTCCGCGCTATTCACCTGATGTAGTCGAATTCAACGGAGAATAAACGCGTGCCGTTTCCGCTGGTACATTCGCCATAGGTGACGAGACCGCCAAACGTCTGAGCCACTCGGTCGAGCGCCTCATCCATCGTCACATCTTTTAGAGACACAGGCAGGTGAGGCAACCCCGCCGCCGGCTCTAATACGCGTCCAAAAAAGATCGTTGGGGTATGTTCAACCTTCAGTTCATGCATCTTGGCTTGAACCTCTTTTGTTCGCTCGATTGCCCTTATGGCTTCGTTCTCGTTGTACCGCTCGCTTGGCGTGAACGTAAGCAGGTGTATTTTCGTATTTAACAGCTCGTAGTTCACGTTTCCGATTGCTGTTCGGCTTATCCCGGATCGACCTTCCGTAACTGTCACTTGCCTCTCTTTCCTGAAAATATCCTGTATCGCCGCTAAGCCGGTTTTTGATTTCGCTGGAGCTTCCAATTCGAGCCGCGGAAATAAGATCCCGTCGCCACGCTCGGTCCAACAGTCCGCGCGATAATAAAGCCGACCGACTCCACCGGCGGATTTCAACACGGGCTCAAAACATTTCAGGAAGTTATCCCAATTCCGTTCACTGACATTGTTCCTTTCGCTTCGCACGTCCTGCCCGCTTACGCATTGCAAACCGGCAATCAACGCGATCGTAATAA
>Ga0307478_10001891_pt1 | contig 17374 bp, 15 predicted proteins | sample atmos_gasesECM4C_2_FD_203713 | JGI IMG/M metagenome (GOLD analysis project Ga0307478, IMG submission 203713) | Hardwood forest soil microbial communities from Morgan-Monroe State Forest, Indiana, United States - atmos_gasesECM4C_05 | ecosystem: Environmental > Terrestrial > Soil > Temperate...
CGATGGGTGGCGGTAAAGGCGGCGCCGATTTCGATCCGAAAGGAAAAAGCGACAGCGAAGTGATGCGCTTCTGCCAGGCGTTCATGTGCGAACTGTTTCGCCATATCGGTCCCGATACCGACGTGCCAGCCGGGGACATTGGTGTCGGCGCGAGAGAGATCGGCTTCCTCTTCGGAATGTTTAAGCGGCTCAAGAACGAGTTTACCGGCGTCATGACTGGCAAAGGTCTCACCTGGGGCGGCTCAGTTATTCGACCGGAAGCCACCGGTTACGGCGCGGTCTACTTCGCCGCGGAGATGCTCAAAACGCGCAAAGAAGAACTCAAGGCCAAGACCTGTTTGGTATCCGGCAGCGGCAACGTGGCGCAATACACCGTGGATAAGTTGATCTCGTTAGGCGCCAAAGCTGTCACTCTCTCGGACTCGACCGGTTACATCTACGACGAAGCTGGCATCGACCGCGAGAAGCTTACCTTCGTCATGGATTTAAAAAATAACCGGCGCGGTCGGATCGGTGAATACGCGGATAAGTTCAAGGGAACAACCTTCACGCCGGCCAATCCCAAGCTCGACCATAATCCGCTCTGGGATCACAAGGCCGAGTGCGCATTTCCGAGCGCGACTCAGAACGAGATCAATGGGAAGGACGCCGCGAACCTGTTGAAGAATGGGGTCTACGTCGTATCGGAAGGCGCGAACATGCCGACGACGATCGACGGGGTGAACCAATTCCTGAAAGCCGGCATTCTTTTCGGCCCTGGGAAAGCGGCCAATGCCGGTGGCGTGGCTACCTCAGGCTTGGAGATGGCGCAAAACAGCATGCGCATCTCGTGGACGCGCGAAGAAGTGGACGGCCGCCTGTTCAACATCATGAAGACGATCCATGAGGTGTGTCACCGCACCGCCGAGAAGTACGGCACGCCGGGTAACTACGTGAATGGCGCTAACATCGCCGGCTTCCTCAAGGTGGCCAACGCGATGATGGACCAGGGGCTGGTCTAGCTGTAGAGGCGCCTTTCCGAGGCGTCCGACTTGTTTCGAGAGGCCGCGCGTATAGCAGAGGATAGTCGGACGCTTCGGAAAAGCGTCCCTACCTGCAGGTCAGTCACGCTAAGTAGAACTAAAGCGCAGCGCCTGATGCAACCGTTCGGGTAACTGGGGCAAGTTCCGCCGTTCGATCAGGAAGGTAATGATGCCAGCGAGTTCCTTATAGATGTAGTTCTTGTTCACGGCGCCCTGGAGATATTGTTCTCCGCTGCTGCCGCCAGTTCCGATCCTTGTCCCGATCATGCGCCGGACCATTTGCAGGTGGCGGTAACGGAAGTTCCCGAGCTGCTCGTCAATTTCGATCAACGTATTCAGGAGCGCGAAGGGCAGACGAAACAGCGGCTCGTCGCGATAGAGCATGATGAAAAGGGCGGCCCGCAGTGACGCCGGTGAAAAATCGCCGGCTCCGGTCTTGAAAAACGTGTCGTCGAACTTAACGAGGAGATCGGCTCTCTCATCGCGTTCCGAAAGACTGGCTTCGTAGAGTTTTCGGTAGCGCGTCCAGAACTTCGGTATCCCGGAGTCCGTAGAGTCCGACTCTTTCCCGTCCCAAGCTTGCCAGAACGATTCATCGAAGAAAGGCATTCGCCTGAGCCATCGCTCGACCAATCGTAAGAGCGACGTGCCCCGCTCCGCCTCGACAATGGTCTCGTAGTCGGGCGCGTTAAAGCCACCTATCTCGGTATGTTTGTAGTAGTCGGGCCGGAAGCGGTGCTCCATGCGCAATCCGAGCGTCGCTTCGATTTGCCGGAACTGGGTGCTCTGAAAGCCCGACGCACCTTCGAGGCTCGAGCGGAAGTCGAGAAAATCGAGCGGCGTCATCGTTTCCAGGACATCGACCTGCTGGTTCAGGAGCTTCCAGATCTCCACGATTCGTTTCAAACGATGGACGACCACGTTCATGTCCGGTCCATCATCGTCGGCTGATGGTTTCTGGAGAACCTCACAACAAGCATTCAACTCGTGAAGGACCTGCTTGAACCAGAGCTCGTAGGTTTGATGCACAATGATGAAGAGCATCTCATCGTGAGCATGGAGCTTCCCTTCGATCAGGCTGAGCGGCGCCTGCAACGCGAGAAGCTTGTCCACGGCGAGATAACTTCCGTAATAGGCCGGCTCTTTCTCGCTCTTAAATGGGCAATCCATCGACGAAATTGTCGCGCATCAGTCGCACTAAAGTCAATCGCCGGGCACCCGAAGAAATTCTGTCGCTTCGCCAGGCCTTTCATTCTAAGCTGGGTTGGTTTGCCAGAATCACTCTTGCCCCATCGTGAGCAGTTTCGGGACGGCGATTATTCGCGGTGGCCGACGGTCAGTTGCGTTCTGCTCACGCATCGGTTGACCGAGGAATCCGCGGCGTGGTTCTGGGATGTGCGCCGCATGGTCGATGAATTAATCATCCTGGTTGATACAACGCTGGCGAATGACGATACGCACAACTTCGCCCGTGAGCTGGCGACCACGGTGCACAACGTGAAGGGCCGCGGCTTCGTCGAAGCTCATCTTGAGCAAATGGTCCGGGCCTGTTCCGGTGATTGGGTTCTTCGCCTCGATAGCGACGAACAACTGACGGCTAATTGGCTGGACGGCAGCTGGCGCGATCTGCTCAATGGGGACGAAACGCACTTTACGACTCCCCGGCGATGGATCCATCCGGAGGGCGGATTCATCAACTGCGTGCCTTGGTGGCCTGATCCACAGATGCGGCTTTTTCGGAACGACCTCGCGCTGCTTACCTTCCCTTTAAAAATTCACGAGTTGACGGATGTGGTCGGGCCGGGCCGATATCTGTCAGATTACGGAATCGATCATCATGTCTTGCGCCTGACTTCGCGCGCCGAGCGTGAAGAAAAGGTTCGTCATTACACGAAACTGCGTCCGGAATCACCACTCGGGCATTATTACCTGTTTGAGGACTTCGCGCTTTCCGTAGGTCCGTCAGAGAACTTAATCGTCGAATACGCCAACGGCGACCAGGCACCTCTCGCGCAGACCGCGGTCGCAGGGGTGTGATGCGCATAGCCCGGAAGATCGCCTGGCGTGACGGAAGTTAATTCTTTTTGGCACGGAGCTGAGCTAAGCAACGTCGAGTTACTTTGCATTTCCTCTTTTCTACGGAACGGAGTCCAATACAGCCTGTATCTTTATGAGCGCCCAGCCAATTTGCCGCCGGGCGTGATTGTCAAAGATGCGAGCGAAATCATCGATCGTTCCCGGATGTTCACCTACCAGGCCGGAACCTTTAACCTCGGAAGCGTGGCCGGGTTTTCGAATTTATTCCGCTACACCCTCATTCATGAGCGCGGCGGCTGGTGGACGGACACGGATGTGTGTTACGTCAATGGATTCGCCAGCGAATCCCCGGAAATGTTTTTCGCCGAGCGATCGCAAGGAGGAGAATTCCGCGTAGCTAACGCTTTGTTCAGAAGTCCTCCTGGCAATCCCCTGCTGCGTGTATGCCTCAACCGTTTCGCCGAGAAGGATGTGACAAAGATCGTGCATGGCGAGACCGGTCCAATGCTGCTGACGTCTGCCATTCTCGCCTGCAACAAACAAGATGCGGTGCTCGCCGCCGACCCAGTCTTTCCCGTCTCATGGTGGGAATATGAGCGCCTTTTCTTCGATGAACAGCTAGCGATTGATAGTTGCGCAACCATTCACTTCTGGAATGCCATGCTCGATTTCGGCAAGCTTGATAAGAACGCCACCTATCCATTCCAGAGCGCCTTCGAACAGTTAAAGCGAAAGTATTTGTAGGTCGTCGAAAGAAGGTCGAGAAATCTAAGATGAACACTTACCCAAAAAGCCCGAAGGAAATGACGGACGGGATGATGTATTTTCCGCGGATGCTGGACAAGATCCGGCTGCATGGCCGCGGTGAGTTGCCGGAGGATTACCACGCAAACTTGGGGAGGCCAAGGACCGCCGACGGAGCGTGCACGAATTTTCTTCGCGTCAATTACGGTGTATTACGCGAACGGGTGCTGAAAGGTGGGACCGACGAAGAGATTCTCGAATGGTGTTACACAAACGGCCGGCGGCTGAACCAGGGCGATCTTGTGGTGTGGAATGGGTTCGTCTCCAAACTCGGCTGGAATGATTTCGCCACGCCTCGGCTCGAGGAGGAAAAACAAAAATGTGGAGCAACTGATCGCACAGACATCATCACGATCCCGGACCTGATCGACTTTGACGAGAAGCGAGGGAAATGAAAGGTACTTGAAGCTCGAAGACCGCTGGCTTCGGAAATCTATTTGGCCTGACAGTCATGAGCCCACCAATTAATTAAAGAGACGCCTCAGACGCACCGCGTGAAACTATTGCTTGAAGGTGTAAGTAAGCTTTACTCCGGAAAAGTTTGGGGTCTGAAGGATTTTTCTCTCGAAGTCGGACCAGGGATCCTCGGTCTGCTCGGGCCCAATGGCGCGGGCAAGTCCACGCTCATGCGAATCCTCGCAACGATCACCAGACCGACAAGCGGCACGGTAACATGGAATGACGTGGATATTCTCCGAGCGCCGAATCGCCTGAGGATGGTGCTCGGTTATCTGCCGCAGGACTTCGGCGTTTACCCGAATCTGAATGCCGTCGAATTCCTTGAGTACCTGGCCGCAGCCAAAGGCCTCAATCGCAAGACCGCACGTCAACGAATCCACGAGCTGCTTGAAGTGGTGAACCTCGTCGAAGCGCGAAAGCGTCCCCTCGGCGGCTTCTCCGGCGGAATGCGGCAGCGCGTCGGCATCGCCCAGGCACTCCTGAACGATCCGGAGTTACTCATTGTCGATGAGCCGACAGCGGGATTGGATCCGGAAGAGCGCCTTCGCTTCCGCAATTTGCTTTCAGAGCTGTCGGGGACGCGTATCGTGATTCTTTCGACTCACATTGTGTCCGATGTCGAGGAATGCGCGAAAGAAATCGCTCTTATCGCGCGCGGTCGACTCGTGACCTGTGCAGCACCGGAGAAGTTACTCCGATCGGTCGAAGGTAAAGTATGGGAAATGATCGCTCCAAGCGCCGACCTTCCGGCTTTGCGTCAACACTACCTGACGAGTAGCACGATGCATCGAAGCGATGGAGTTCATTTGCGTATTGTATCCAAAGAAGCTCCCGGCGCGGGAGCCATAGGTCAGCCACCGACCCTGGAAGATGCTTATCTCTATTGGATTTCGGACAAAAAAGGAGACAGAGAGTGAAAAACTTGCGCGCGCTCTATCATCTGGCGCGAGCTGACTTCCTCCAGCGAACACGCAGCTACGGTTTCCTTATCACGTTAGGTGTAACGCTTTATGCTGCCTACGGTTTCGTCCCGCCTAATCATTCTTCCTACGCAACGATGATGATCAGCGGTCATCGCGGCCTCTATAATTCAGCTTACCTCGGCAGCCTTATGGCTTTGTTGATCGCGCCCTTTCTTTCGCTCGCGGGCTTTTACCTGGTGAAGAACTCCATCGAGCGCGACGTTCAGACGAGGGTCGGGCAGATCCTGGCGACGACAACTCTGACGAAACCTCTTTATACTTTGGGCAAGGCGCTCAGTAACTTCGCCGTGCTCGCCGCCATGGTCGCGGTCATGGCAGTTGTCACCGGTGCGATGCAGTTTGTCCGGCAGGAAGATGTCACTATTCATGTTGGCCAACTTCTGGCGCCGCTTGTTTTTGTGGCGTTGCCGGTCATGGCCGTGGTCGCCGCCACCGCGATACTTTTCGAAGCCATTCCCTGGCTGCGGGGCGGGTTGGGTAACGTTGTCTATTTTTTCGTTTGGGTCGCCGCCCTCGCCGTCCGATCTGGCGGGACGGAAAATCTGCATGTCCAATCCAACGATCTTTTCGGAATGGGCGTACTGATCCCCGGCATCGCCGCTGCCTGCGAAGCTGCCTTTCCAGGTTCAACCTCAGGGAAGAACAGTTTCAATCTTGGCCTCGACTTCAAAGACAGTGGTCAATACTGGGATCTGACGACGTTCCGTTGGGACGGCCTGCATTGGACGCCGGAAATCATTGTCGGCCGGCTTTGGTGGATGGTAGTTGGCCTGGGTCTGGCTCTATTAGCCGCTGTTTTCTTTCGGCGCTTCGATCCCGCGCGAGAAAGTTCCAGACGAGCACTCAAGACCGCCAGCCAGCCGACACCACCCGAAGCGATCGAAGGTCACGTTGTTTCTAATGTGGTGCGGACTGCGACTATCCATCCGCTCGCAATGCCGCCGCGTTTCAGTTTTATTTTTATGGTTCTGGCGGAGCTGCGACTCGCGCTGCACGGTGTCAGCCTTTGGTGGTATCTGGTCGCGGCAGGCTTGGTGGCGGCGGGTTTGTTTACTCCGCTTCCTGTTTCTCGTGGCGTTCTCGTGGTTGCGTGGATCTGGCCGCTCTTGATTTGGAGCGCCATGGGAACTCGCGAGCGCCGATTGCGGACCGATCAGCTTGTATTCTCAACCGCGCACCCGCTTCGTCGCCAATTGCCCGCGTGCTGGCTGGCGGGCGTTATCATCGCTGTGCTGACTGGAAGCGGCACAGGCGTGCGATTGCTCCTGGCGGGCGACCAATTGGGTCTCGTCGCCTGGACGGTGGGCGCGCTGTTCATCCCGACACTGGCTTTGGTGCTGGGTGTGTGGAGCGGCAGCAGCAAGCTCTTCGAGGTGCTTTACCTTTTCCTTTGGTATCTGGGACCTGCGAACCATTTCGGTAATATTGACTTTATGGGAGCAACAGGACCGCTCCTACCACCGCGCATTCCACTTTCGTTTCTCGCACTTACGGTGATCCTGGCGTTCTTCGCCGTAGGCGGTCGAAGACGACAGCTTACGAACTAAGGCGCTAAGCATATGGCCTAGAGACAGGCAGGACAGGCGCTGCGGATGCTAGCTGCTGTTCGCGACACCGGTATCGATCTCGTTGAAGTTTATAACCTTCCGTAACGCGCGGCGATCTTGCAAATCCGGCGTCGTTCGGGTGAAGTAGGGCGTTGAGCCGACCCACGCGCGAAATTTTTCCATCTTCTGAGCCTTCCCTGGCGCGGCGTCTGGGCGCTTTCGACGCGACGATGATCGTGATGGGTGGCATCATCGGCGCCGGCATTTTTGTTAATCCATCGGTAGTCGCGAGACAGGTGCATACACCGATGCTGGTGTTAGGCGCGTGGCTGATCGGCGGCGCGATCGCGCTGATCGGCGCGTTTGTTTATGCGGAGTTAGCTGTTCTCCGACCAGGGGTGGGCGGCCAATACGCTTACCTTCGTGACGCCTACCACCCGATTGTCGCGTTTCTTTATGGCTGGACCTTGCTCCTGGTCGTGCAGACCGGCGGCATGGCCGGAGCGGCAATCATCTTTGGCCGATACTTCCGGGAGTTATCCGGGCTGCCGATACCGGAGCAGGCTATCGCGGCGATTACGCTCGGAATTCTAACCGCGGTAAATTGCTTCGGGATCCGCGCCGGGAGCAACGTCCAGAGCGCGCTGATGCTCACCAAGCTCGGGGCGATCGCCATGCTGATTGGCTTCGGCTGGATGATGGTCGCCCCGGCGGCGCCCGGCCTAACGACTGGTTTGCCGCCGGAGACGGGCAATGCCTGGCAAGGGCTCGCGGCGGCGATGGTTCCGGTGCTTTTTGCCTACGGCGGATGGCAGACGGCAAGCTTCGTCAGTGGCGAAATGCGCGAGCCGCGCCGCGACCTGCCACGCGGACTCTTCATCGGCGTCACCGGCGTCATCATTGTCTACGTTCTCGTGACTTACGTTTGTCTCCGCGCCCTGGGAGTATCGGGCCTCGCGAATACCACGACGCCGGCATCCGAAGTAATGCGCCAGGCATTAGGATCCCGCGGCGCAAAGCTAATCGCCTGTGGGATCGCCATCTCGACGGTCGGTTTCCTAAGTCAGAGCATTCTTACCGCCCCGCGAGTGTATTACGCGATGGCGCGCGACGGCGTCTTCTTCCAGGCGGTCGGTCGGCTGAATGAACGAACCCGCGTGCCGGTCGTTGCTATCATCCTGCAAGGTGTCTGGGCGGCAGTTGTCGCGATGACGGGAAGGTATGAGCAAATCCTTAACTATGTCGTGACCATTGACGTTTTGTTCTTCGGTCTCACGGGCGCGGCCTTGTTCATCTTTCGCCGCCGAGAACCACGAGAGTCGAGTGAGGAATATGTGCGGGTGCCGTGGCATCCGGTAACGACCGGTGTGTTCGTCCTGGCCTGTTGGACCCTGGCCGTAAGCACCCTGGTGCGCTTTCCCCAAAACGCCGGAGTCGGCGTCGTGATTCTTGGAATCGGCGCGCTGGTCTATCGCTTCTGGGCAGGGCCGCGGGTTGCAGCGAGGTAGGGACGCCGCGCGGCGGCGTCCGCGAAAGCGGGGCTGGCTTACGACTTCGTTGCGGCCAGCGCAGCGCGCCGGCCCTACCAAAGAAACGGCGGCGACCCTTCGATCGCCGCCGTCTGTTTCCCCTTTAGTCGCCGCAGTTACAGCTTCTGGGCGTCGTGCATTTCCTGCTCGGCCTTGCGCATGTCTTCGTGCGCCTTTTTCATCGCATCGAATTTCTGCTGCTGTGGTGGCGTGAGCAACGGCCGGATCTGCGCGCCGGTGCTTTCCATCAACGCGTGCATCTTTTCCATCGCCTCCTTATGAATGGCGGCGAGCTGTGGTTTGGTTTGGTCGATGATAGGCTGGACCTTGGCCTTCTGGTCGTCCGTCAGATTGAGCTCCTTGCTCAAATGGTCGAACGGGTTCGCCATCATGTGTTGCGGGCCGGGCCCGTGTTCGTGTTTCGGTCCGTGGTCATCGGGCTCCTTTGCCTCAAGATAAATCAGACCGGCGAGCGACAGCGCGGCCGCTGTCGTGATTGTGATAATTTTTCGTGTCATGTTTGGTTTGTTTCTTGTTTTTGGGCGCAATCGGAGCGCCTCTTTCAGGAATGGATGACCGGTCGCAGCAACCTGCGGTTACAGATTTGTCGCGAGAATCTTCCCGCAGAGAAAATTTTCTCTATTATTCTGTAACCGCCACGAGCGCCCGGCTGTCATTGTTACTGGTGTGGACTGGCTTGGCTTTACATGGCTGACGACGAAGTCTCGCGCGAATTGGTGGCGGCGGCGGTGCGGCAGGATGAGGACGCCGCTCGCGAGCTGGTGCGGAAGCTTTATCCGCTCGTGGCCAAACTCGTGCGAGCCCACCGGCCCATCCGCAGCGCCGAGGAGGATCTTTGCCAGATGATATTCATTAAGATTCTGCAGAAGCTATCTCAGTTCTCCGGAAAGGTGCCGCTCGAGCATTGGGTCTCGCGCATCGCCGTTAACACCTGCATCAACCAGATCCAGGCGGAGAAAGCGCGGCCGGAATTGCGCGAAGCCGATCTCAGCGAGGAGCAGGCGGCGATGATCCGCAACCTGGCCGCTACCAAGGATGACCTGGCGCCCGACCAGAGTTTTGCGTCGCGCCAGCTTGTCGAGCATCTTATGAAGGCGCTCAAACCAGCGGAGCGACTCGTGATCGATCTGTTTTATCTGCAACAAAAGTCCGTCGCCGAAATTCGGCGGGTAACCGGTTGGAGCGGCGCGCTCGTGAAGGTGCGCGCGTTTCGCGCCCGACAAAAAATGAGACAGCTCTTGTCGAACCTGACCGCCAGGGAGAACGCATGAAACCAACGGATGTAGATCGCCTTTTGCGCTCGGCCGCAAGGGCGCCAGAACCGCTCCCAGCAGAAGCGCCCTTCGGTTTCGAGACGCGCGTTGTCGCCTCGTGGCGCTCCGGCAACGGCAGCGCGAACGACTTCGCCGATCTTTCCCGCTTTCTGCGCCGCGCCGGAGTGATCGCCGGCGCGGTCCTGGTCCTGGCGGGCGCCGCTGCCTACCAGCAATATCGCGATGAAGTAAAGTTCGCGACGCCCACAAACGAATACGCGATCGCGGACTCGGCCATCCAAACGGAGTTTTCGCAATGAACAGTTCGTTGAAAGGGAAACTCGCCCTGGCCTTCCTGCTCGTCTTCGTCGCCGGCGTGGCCACCGGCGCTTTCCTCGGGATTCATCATCTGACGCATCACATTATCCTGGGACCACCCCATTCCGGCGATGTCCCGGACAAGATGCGGGAGCATTTGCGGCGCGAACTCGGTTTAACGACCGAACAGGAAAAGAAGATCGCGCCCATCATAGACGCGACCAGCTCGAAGCTGGAAACGATCCGAGTTGAAACCGCGGAGCGGGTGCGAGCCGTCATGGAAGAATCCAAGAAGGAAGTCGCGCCGCTGCTTACGCCGGAACAGCAGAAGAAGCTCGATAAACTCGAAACCGAGCATCGCAAAATGATGCTGCACCACGGCTTCCTGCCGCCGCCACCGCCACCGAAAGACAAACCATCGCCGCCCGCGCCCTGATCGCGAGCGTTCCTCTGGGTTTCCTGCTCATGCTCTTGATCCTGATCCTGATCCTGATCTGGTTCGGGCATGTGCCCGCAGGATTATGAGAAAGATCATGATCAGGAGCAGGAAGTGAATTACTTCTAGTCTGGAAAGCACGGATGGCGCAGTGATACCCTTGCGGCCGCGCTTTGAAAAATTTTCTCCGACTCAACGCCAGCCTCCTTTACTGGGTCCTGGTCGCGCCGTTCCAGGGCCAGCTCTTCAAGATATCGCCGATCTTCCGGCAGATGGTCTTCATCGGGGTGCGCGCGACGCCGATGGTGGCGCTCACTGCGTTCAGCATTGGCGTCACGCTCGCCATGCAGGGTGCGCATTCGCTCCAGCAACTCGGCGCCGAAATTTACGTCCCGGATTTAGTGATGGTGACGCTGCTGCGCGAGATGGGGCCGGTGCTGATCGCGGTCATCGTGATCGGCCGGAGCGGCTCGGCGGTCGCGGCCGAGCTGGGCACCATGAAAGTCTCCGAGGAAATTGAGGCGCTCGAAGTGATGGCGATCAATCCGATCAGTTACCTCATCGTCCCACGCTTCATAGCCATGCTCATCATGCTGCCGGCGCTGACCGTCCTCGGGAATTACATCGGCGTTTTCGGCGGCTGGGCCGTTTGCTATTTCGCACTCGACGTGACCACGGCCGGTTACATCATGCGCGCGCTCGAAAGCGCGGATACCTGGGACCTCTATTCCGGCATCATCAAGAGCGTGGTCTTCGCCTGGCTCATCATCACCATCGCGTGCAACGCCGGCCTGCATGTGGAAGGCGGCGCCGAAGGTGTCGGCCAGGCGACTACGGCCGCAGTTGTCCAATCCCTCCTGGCCATGCTCGTGACGAACGCGATTCTTACCTCGGTCTTTTTCTTCGCATGAATCCGACCACAGAAGCCGTAGTCGAAGTGACGAATCTCGTCCGGAAATTCGGCGATCGGACCGTGATCGACAACCTTTCCTTCACGATCCATCGCGGGGAGACGCTCGTGATCATGGGGGGTAGCGGTTGCGGCAAGAGTACCCTGCTCCGCCACATCATCGGCGTGATGAAACCGACGAGCGGATTTGTGAAGATCTTCGGGGAGGAAATCACGTCGATGAACGATCGCCAGATCGAGGATATCCGTCGCCGTTTCGGAATGCTCTTTCAATCGGGCGCACTGCTCGCGTCGCTCACCGTCGGCGAGAACGTGGCGCTGCCTCTGTTGCAACATACCGACCTGACAATTGATGAAGTCGAGGAAACCGTGACCCGGAAATTACAGATGGTCGGACTGAACGGATTCAACAATCTCAAGCCGGCCGAGATCTCCGGCGGAATGCGAAAGCGCGTCGGCCTGGCGCGCGCCCTGGCGCTCGATCCCGAACTGCTCTTCAGCGACGAGCCGACCTCGGGCCTCGACCCCATCATGACCGCGGTCGTGGACAAGCTGACGCTCGAATTGACGCGGGCTGAAGGCATGACCGCCGTCGTCGTGACGCACGACATGACGAGCGCGTTCCGGATCGCGACCCGAATGATTATGCTCGGACGCGGCAAGATTCTCGCGCAAGGTACTCCCGACGAAATCCGGACCCACCCCGATCCTGAAGTGCAACAATTCATCAATGGCGAAGCCGATGGTCCCATGCCCTTGAACCTTTCCCAGGATGATCACGAACATCATCCGCACGTGAAAGCGCGTCCGCTGGTCTCGGCTCAGCGTCGTTTCCACCATAAAATGCCATGAAACGAAATCTCTCCGATTACGTCGTCGCGCTTTCCGTGATCGTTTGCAGCCTCATCCTGCTCGCCGCGCTCACAATGGCGCTGTCCGGTTTCCGGCTGAAGAAACCGACGCGAACCCTGCAGATCGATTTCGAGGACGTGACCGGGGTTAAGCTTCATTCCGAAGTTCGCTACGCCGGGGCGCCGGCCGGCCGGGTGATTGCGATGCGGCATTTGAGCCGCGACCAGCGTGATTCGGCGACGAACAAGAGAAACGCGGTGCGAATCACCGTCAGTCTCGCGGACGAGATTCCGCCTTTGCCGGCCGATATCATCGCGACGTTGAGCTCGGACACCTTACTCGCGCCGATGTTTGTGGCGCTTTCCGCCGGCACGCCGGGCGGCGAGACGCTGGCTAATAACGCGGTCATTGAAGGACACCCGGCCGCTGGCATCCAGCAGATCGCGGCCGCGGCCGGGCCGCTCGTCGACAACGCGAACAAACTGATCGACAAACTCACCACTACCGTCACGAATCTCGACGGGACCATCACCAGTATTCACACCGATTTGGACGCATTCATGCCGAAGATCCCGCCGCTTCTCGATACCGCGAAGACCGACCTCGAGGAACTGCAGCGGATCATCAAAGGTCTCGATGACGTGGAGAAAAATGCGAACGCCGTCTTTGAGAACGCCGGCAAGTTCGTCGGCAACACCGACAAGCAGCTTCAGGAACAGATGAAAGAGCTGCGCGTAATTTTGTTGAACCTGAAAGTCGTCAGCACCCACGCGAAAGCGTTGACCGAGTCGCTGGCCGAGAAGCCGAACCGGATCATCTTCGGCGGCAAGACCACCAAGCTCACGCCGGAATCGGAGATCCTCAAAAGCAAGGAACCGTTGCCGGCGAAGAAGCCGTAGGTCGCCCACGGTCGGCGGCTACAGCGCGTCCGCGAGCAGCTCGGCCATGTGTTTTGGATGAACCGGCGTCAGATGTTCCAATTGATGGCGGCAACTGGTGCCCGATGCGACGATGACGGTATCGGGCGCTTGCGCTTCGACTTGTTGCACGAGCGGCGCGGCGACCTTGAGCGACAAATCGTATTTCGATTCGAGCGCCCCAAAGGCACCCGCCATTCCGCAGCAGCCGGTATCGAGCAAAGCAGCTGTCCTTCCCGGTAACCGCCCGGCCAGTTTCGCCATGAATCCTGTTTTCACCAGCGATTTTGCGTGGCAATGGGCGTGGATCGCGACGTGCCCGGACTTCTCGTTGAAACGCAGCGCATCGGGCTCCCGCTCGAGCAGCTCCTCGACGAATTGCTCGAAGAGATGGCAGCGGCGCGCGATCGCATCGGTGTCGGGCAGCTTCAATTCACAGTAGTCTTCAACGAACATCGAGTAGCACGACGGTTCGAGAAATAGGATCGGCGTTTCAATGTTCGAATCGCGAAGGAGATCGAGGTTATGCCGGCCCATCGCGCGAGCCGCTTTGAGATTTCCCTGGCTGAACGCGGGCCGTCCACAACATTTTCGGCCGTTGACCAGCGACACTTTAAAACCGAGTGCCTCCAGAACTTTAACGGCGGCGATCCCGATGTGCGGCTCGTGATAGCGGACAAAGGTGTCGTCCCAAAGAATGACATCCCCACGATTTCTGTAGCGGCGATCTATGACCGTCGCATCCCCGTTCCGGCGCTCATAGAGCGCCGCTACATGTTTCCGAAACCAGCGATCGAAACGCCGCTTCGCGTAATGCGGCAACGGCCGTTTATCGGTTAAACCAAACGCCTTTCGCATCAAACGCCGGATCATCGGCGAATCCAGACTGGCATTCGCGAGCGCCGGTAACATGCAACCGAGCCGGCCTAACAAGTCCACGTTGCTCAGGATTCGCTCGCGCAACGGCAAGCCATCCCGCTGATGCCGTGCATGCATCAGCTCAGCCTTGAGCAGCGCCAGGTTTACGTTCGACGGGCACTCGACCGTACAGGCTTTGCACGACAGACAATTGCTCAGCGCCGCGTCGAGCTCCACGCTGCGCAACGGATCATCCTGAAAACGCAGCTCGAGCGCGGCCCGGATCGCGTTGGCCCGGCCGCGAGTGGACATGTATTCCTCGCCGGTCGCGAGGAAAGTGGGGCACATGGTTGGTGCATCTTTGCGACAACCGCCGCAGCCATTGCATTGCTCCAAATTCCCGATGAACGACTCGTCTTTGAACGCAAAGGCAAGCGAAGGTTCGAACGGGAGACGCAACCGCGTTTCCGATTCCACGCGCAGGTGATTGTCGATCTTGAACCGGCCGTCGCTGAAAATTTTGCCGGGATTGAAAAGATTTTTCGGATCGAAGAGCTCCTTGATCTGACGCATCACGCCGAGCAACTCGTCGCCCACCTGCGCCGCCATGTATTCCGTGCGCGCCATGCCGACGCCGTGCTCGGCCGCGAGCGAACCCTTGAATTGCCTAACGAGTGCTGAGACCTGGTCCGCGACCAGACGATACTTTCGCAGATCGCCCGCCGTGTGAAGATCAAGCACCGGCCGGACGTGCAGAAGCCCCGTCGCGGCATGACCGTAGTAGCACACTTCCAAATTGAGTGGCCGCATGATCGAATCGAGCCCGGCCACATAGGCCGGCAGTTGCGCTGGCCGGACCGCCGCGTCTTCGATGAAAGCGACCGGCTTCGCCGCGCCCTTGCGTCCGGTCAGGAGCGAGAGGCCGGCTTTGCGCAACGACCAGACGAAGTTCATCTCCCCCGGTTTTGTGCAAATCGTGGTGCGCAATCCGAGCCGCTTCGCCGCCACCAAAGCCAGACGCTCCGTCACGTCGTCATAGAATTCGACGATGAGGACCGACTCACACGGCTTGTCATCCAGATCCAATAATTGACGGGCCGCTTCGAAGTTCAGTTGCCCCTTGGTTTGATCGAACAACGGCCGATCGATGTGCTCGATCGCGGAGGGCTTCAGCTCGAGCAGCTCGACGGTCGCCTGCATCGCTTCCGCCACCGACGCGAAGAAAACCAATCCCAGGCCTTTCTCTCGAGGGAGCGGAACGATTTTCAATTCCGCCGAAAAAATCGCGGCGAGCGTGCCTTCGCTGCCGCAAAGCAGGTTGTTAAGATTCCCCGGATCGCGGAGCCAGCGGGCCAGGGCGTAGCCCGACCAGCGCTTCTCCAATCCCGGTGGCATCCACTCCGCGATCTCGCCGGCATGTGCCGCGATCACGTTCGCGATGACCTCTCGCTGCGCCCGCAACGTCTCGTGGGCCGGGCCGATTTGGTGGACCGAGCCATCCGCCATGACCAATTCCTGCGAGACGACGTGGTCCGCGGTCGTGCCGTAAACCGGAACGCGCGCGCCAGACGAATCGTTGGCGATCATGCCGCCGATGGTGGCGCGCGAGCTCGTGGCGACGTCCGGGCCGAAACAAAATCCGTGCGGCCTGAGAAAGGCGTTGAGTTGATCGAGAACAACGCCCGCGCCGGTCCGAACGGTGCCCGCTTCCAGATTGAGCTCCGTGATCTGCCGGTTGTAGCGCGAGAACTCGACGATTAATCCATCGCCGATCGCGCCGCCGGACAAACTCGTGCCCGCGCCACGCGGAGTAACCGGCACGCCGGCATCGGCCGCCGCCATGATAATCGAGCTGGCTTGGCGGGCGCTAAGCGGAAACGCGACAGCGGCCGGTTCCAGTTGATAAAGCGACGCGTCGGTGGCGTAGAGTTTTCGCGTCAGATCATCGAACGCGATCTCAACATCGGCGGCGGCCAGCGTGGATCTTTGAGCGGAAGTCATCGCGCTGACGAAAGATTACCCTTCTGTAGCCGCTTCGCTATGCGAAGCGCGGGAACAAAACGACGCTACTCTCACGCCGCCCGCAGGGCGGCGGCTACAGAAGAGCGCTTACTCTGTGCGCAACGCTTCAATGGGATTAACGAGGCTGGCGCGGCGAGCCGGCAGATAACAGGCGATGAACGCGACGACGGCGAGCGTAACGAGCGCTCCGATCAAGGCGACGGCATCGAGCGAGCCGACGTTGTAGAGGAGGCTGCTCACGGCACGGCTCGCGGCGAAGGCACCGATCAAGCCCGCGCCGAGGCCGACGCCGATCAGTGAAATTCCTTTCCCGAGGACCAACTTCAACACATCCGCGCGACTGGCGCCGAGCGCGAAACGGATTCCCATTTCGCGCGTTCGTTGTGTCGTGCTCAACGCCATCACCCCGTAAATGCCGACGCTCGCCAGGACCAGCGCAAGGCCGGCGAACGCGCCCAGGAGCGACATGGTGAGCCGGCGCGCCGCCAGGCTGGCGCCGATGTTCTTTTCCATGGTCGAGATCGCGGAGACCGGTTGGTCGGGATCGATCGATTCGACCTCGCGTTTCACGGCGTTCGCGAGCGAGAGCGGATCGCCCGCGGCAACCCGCACTAGCAGCGACACATCTTCGTTCGGGAACTGCGAGATCGGAAGATGGATCTGCGGGAAGTTTAGTTTTTCGACGTTCTCTTCGCCGGGCGCTTCGTTCCGCGTCCGCGGGACAATTCCGACGATGGTGAGCGGCGGCGGATCTTTCTTCAGCGTCTGATTGTTATCGAGTTGTTTGCCAATCGGATCCTGTCCGGGGAAGTATCGTTTCGCGAGACTTTCGTCGATGATGACAGCGCCGGGTTTGTTCAAGCCATCATCCGGCGTAAACGCGCGCCCGCGGACGACCGGCATGCCCATGACCTTGAAATAATCGGGCGAGACCATGTTCATCTCGGCAGAGGGCTCCTTGCCGTTCTCGTATGGCGGCGTGCCGGTGATGTGGAAGGAGCTGTCCCATTCAGTGTCGTCGAACGGAATGTTGACGCCGACCGCCGCGGCCGTGACGGACGGGAGCGAAGAGACCTTGGCGAGCAGCCTGTCGTAAAACGCATTGCTCTTTTCTTCCTTGTCGTAGCGGACCTTGGGCAGCGAGATCGTCATCGTCAGGATGTTGCGTGGATCGAACCCGAGGGGCGCCTGTTCCGCCTGCCAGAAACTTTTCAACATGAGTCCGGCGCCGGCGAGAAGCACGACCGCGAGCGCCACCTGGGTGATGACGAGCCCGGCGCGCGCGCGTTGTTTGGCGAGGCCCTCGCTGCTCCCGCGCGCGCTTTCGTGCAAGGCGAGCGCGAGTGAGCTGCTTTTCGAGATTCGCCACGCCGGCCAAATGCCGACGAGAACGCCGGAGACGTTCG
>Ga0307478_10001892_pt1 | contig 17365 bp, 16 predicted proteins | sample atmos_gasesECM4C_2_FD_203713 | JGI IMG/M metagenome (GOLD analysis project Ga0307478, IMG submission 203713) | Hardwood forest soil microbial communities from Morgan-Monroe State Forest, Indiana, United States - atmos_gasesECM4C_05 | ecosystem: Environmental > Terrestrial > Soil > Temperate...
GTCAAGCCGGCCGAGTTCGTCGTGTTCAAGATCGCCCAGTTCTCGGGCGGCACGTCACTCAGCGAATAAAGGAGGAATAAATGCCAGGCGGTATTCCGAATGTTTCGTCTAACGATGCTATCGCGGCTCGTAACTTCGCCATTGAGGTCGATGGCACGACCATCGCGCAGTTCACCGAGCTGAGCGGCCTGACATCCGAGATGGACGTCACCGAGCTGAAGGAGAACGGCCCCGACGGCAAGATGATCATCAAGAAGATCCCGGGGGCGCACAAGACGCCAACGCTCACGCTCAAGCGCGCGAAGAACGTCTCGATGGACCTCTACAAGTGGCACAAGGCCGCACTCGATGGCAAGGTCAAGGACGCGCGCAAGAACGGGTCCGTGATCCTCTACGACTTCGAGAACGGAGAGATCGCTCGCTGGAACTTCGTCAATGCCTGGCCGTCCAAGCTGTCGACGGGCGCCCTCAAGGCCGGTTCCAACGAGGTTGTCACCGAGGAAGCCACCATCGTCATGGAATCGTTCGAGCGGGTGAAGTGAGTCCGGTATCCAGCATGGCGGAGGTCGGGCGTCCGACCTCCGCTCAAACCCTCCACACGGAATTCGCCTTCGTCCTGCCGCGGGGCTACGTCGACGAGACCGGCGCCATCCACCGCGAGGGGGTGATGCGGCTCGCGACGGCGCGGGATGAGATCCTCCCGCAGCGTGACCCGCGGGTGCGTGAAAACGAGGCTTACCTGACGGTGCTCCTCCTGTCGCGGGTCGTCACCAGGCTCGGCTCGGTGCCGCAGGTGACATCCGGCACGATCGAAGGACTCTTCGCCTCCGACCTCGCCTTTCTCCAGGACCTCTACCGACGGATCAACCAGGAGGGGCACACCCAGGCAGCCGTCACCTGTCCGGACTGCAAGCACCAGTTCACCGTGGACATGGCAGGTGGTCGCCTGGGGGGGTCGTGACGTACGCGACCGACCGTCTCTTCGAGGAGATCGCGTACGTGGCGTATCACCTGCACTGGTCGTTCGAAGAGATCCTCGACCTAGAGCATCCCGTGCGGCAGCGGGTCGTCGAGGAAGTCGCCAGTATCAATCGGCGCCTCGCCGAGGAGCAGGAGAGCTGACCCGTGTGGCCTTTTAAACGGAAGATTGAGGCGCCGGACGATTCGGGATCGCGCCCGGCACCGGCGCCAGTGTTTCGCCGTGACTGGACGGGCCTACCGCCGATCCAGCGGCTGATCGGCGAACATCCGCTGACCGCGCCCAGCGATCGATTCAGCGATGACCTGGCGACCCATCACGATCCATCGGTGAGCAGGGAGCCGATGGGCCATCAGGTCAACGCCGAAGCGCCATCCGGCATCGTACTGGCGCTCGCCCGACCGACCACGCGTAGCGACGGTCCGGCGATGATTTCGCGCCCACGCGTACAGCGCCGCGTGCAGAGCGCGATCGAAGAGTCGGGGGAGTGGGATGGGGACGAGGCCGCGTCTCCTGCGATGCGGCCCTCCCCTCTTCCCACCGACACGGCGCCGAGCGTGATGAGGGAACTGCCCGCGGTCGCGCCCGCGGCCGTCATGCAGCGACTGACTTCCCTGCCGGCTGATGCGGAGCCGATGCCGGTCGAGAGCGCCCCGCGCCGTCCCAGGTTTGAGCACAGCCCCGAACTGGCGGCGATAAGCCCCGCCGCGGATCCCTCGGATGCGCCCATCGCGGCGCCACCACGGCTGACGCTAGGCCAGGCCCGCCGGCTTGGGTTGGGCGCGCCGATCAGCCGGGTGCCCCGTCCCGCCGTGCAACGCGCGATGGCTGAGCCGGCCGAGATGCCGCTGGCGCCGTCGCCGGTGACCCAACCCTTCGTTGCGAACGAGGACGTGCAACCACCGCGCGCCGATCATCCGGCCGCGACGCATGATGAGACCGCGACTGCGACTCATCTGGATCTGCCGCTCGCACCTCGCGAGTCCGTGCGAATCGCCCAACCGGATGCTCCACCTCAAGTCGCAAGAGAGATTTCGGGCGACTCACCGGTGCAACGGACCACGGATGTTGCTGGCGAGCCTCCGGGGGACCGCGCCCGGCAGACGTTCACCGACGACACTGCCACTCCAGGATGGACGGAGGCTGGGGTCAACCCGATAGCACGGCTGCCGCTGGTTCAACGAAGCATGAGAGCCCCCACCCTGCCCTCCCCCGCAAGCGGGGGAGGGGAATTGTTGGCAGCCCCCGCAAGCCGGGGAGGGGAATTGCCGGGCGCCCCCGCAAGCGGGAGCGGGGAATTGTTGGCCGCCCCCGCAACCCGTGGCGGCGAATTGTGGACCTCGATCGCGGGTACCCCCACCCTGCCCTCCCCCGCAAGCGGGGGAGGCGAATTGTGGACCTCGATCGTGGGTGCCCCCACCCTGCCCTCCCCCGCAAGCGGGGGAGGGAAATTGCGGCCGCTGGTAGGCGCGCGGCCGCTTCGGGCGACGACCCTGCAGCGGGCGCCGGAATCCGCGTCCGTCGCCACCGCACCACAACCGCTCGACGCCCAGCCGTCCGCGCGAGGCGACGACCTGGTGGTGCCCTCATCGAATGGGTCTCCCGATGCCAAGCCTTCCGGCTCGCTGTTCGGCTCGGCATTTAGCCATGTCGAACGACAACCGCATGACGGCCCGACCATGCCCGGCCAGGCATGGCCGGTCGGCCGGCTTATTCAAGTCCAGACGCGGTCGGAGCGGTCGGTAAATCGCGCGGCGGAGCTCCCGCTCGCGCCCCTGCAGCGCGCCGCCCCGGCGGAGTCACCGGAACAGGCGCCCGGTGCCGAGTGGACCTCCGAGGCCCTTCCACGTGGACTGTTCGATTCGCCCGAGATCGCCGCTGTTACATCGCGGGCACCGTCGCCCGCCGAGGCGGGCTCGTCCGTGAGCACCGCGGGCCCCGCCATCGCGTCAATGATCGGTGGACAAAAAGCGGCCGAAACCGACATGGATGAGCTCGCCGGCAAGCTCTACGACAAAATCCGCACCCGGCTCAAGTCCGAACTGCTGGTCGATCGGGAGCGCGCAGGCTTCCTGACCGACCTGCGCTGAGGAGGTCATCGTGCCCGACTACCCCATTGCTCAGACGATGCGATTCCGAGTCAAACTGGACGGCGGCGCCGACCTCGGGGACTGGTCGAAGTGTGACGGCCTCTCCGTCGAGTACGAGATCCTCGAGTACAAGGAAGGTGGCGAGAACGCCTTCGTGCACCGTATCCCTGGCCGGGCGAAGTACCAGAACATCAAGCTGACTCGACCATTGAACAAAGATTCCAAGAAGGTCACCGACTGGATCGCCAGCCTCAAGCTCGAGGTCAAGCGCCAGACCGCGGAGATTTCGGCCCTTGACACCGAGGGGAAACCGATCACCACCTGGAACCTGGAGGGTGTGTACCCGGTGAAGTGGAACGGACCGTCGATGGACATCGGCAACAACCAGGCGGCGACCGAGACGCTCGAGCTTGCGCACAACGGATTTCTCATTGGATAGGAGCAAGGACACCCTATGAGCAGCCCGATGAAGATGGTGAAGGCCCGCCTCGAGGAGGTCGGAGGGGCGGGAAGCCTGGAATTCAAGTTCAATCCGACCGAGTACTCGGTCAGGAAAAGCGCGAAGTGGAATATCCCTGCGCGAAATATGAAGGGCAAGGCTGGCGCCAAGCCGGAATTCCTGGGGACGGACCCGCAGACCATCAGCATGCAGCTCTTGTTCGACGATTGGGAGAGCGCCGTCGGTGACGTGACCAAGCAGGTCGAACTGCTCTTCGACTGGTGCACCCCGAGCAAGTTGTCGCTGAGCAGCGAAAAAGGCCAGCCGCCGGAGCTCCATTTCATCTGGGGCAGCAACCTTCAGCTAGCAGAGAAGAAGTTCTACCTCGAGTCGGTCAGCGTGAAGTACACGATGTTCGGCCGCACGGGCAACCCGCTTCGGGCCACCGCCGACATCTCGCTGAAAGAAGCCCCAACGGACATGCTGGGCCAGAATCCGACCTCGGGCTCGATTCACGCGCGGGCCACGCACCTGATTTCGGACGGGGATACCTTGCAGTCGATCGCCAGCAAGGAGTACGGCAATCCAAACTTCTGGCGAGGCCTCGCCGTCTTCAATGACATCGATGACCCGTTGCGGCTGAGGCTGGGCGATCGCATCCTGCTGCCGAGCGCCGACGAGGCAGCGGAGATCAGCAAGAACTGAAATGCCGCAGCAGTATCATCTCTGGCCCGACGTCGAGATCGATGGATCGCCACTCCCCGATGCCATGGAAGGACTTCTCGAGCAGGTTGTCGTCGATCATCACCAGCACCTGCCTGGAATGTTCGCGATCACCTTCCACGATCCATCGCGCGACGTCATCAGCCAGCTCAACGTCAACATCGGCTCGACGGTCACCATCAAAATGACGCCGCCCGGCGGGACGCCGGACACGCTGATCAAGGGCGAGGTGACCGGCTTCGAGGCGGAGTACGACGCCACCCGGCTGCGCACGATCCTGCGCGGCTATGACCTCTCCCACCGGCTACATCGCGGCCGCAATACGCAGACCTATAAGAACGTCACCGATTCGGACATCGCTCGCCAGGTCGCCGGCAACGCGAGCCTGCCGATCGGCAACATCGACTCCACCAGCGTCACCTACGACCATGTGTCGCAGGCGAACCAATCCGATTGGGATTTCCTCAAATCCCGAGCACGAGAGATCGGCTACGAGATGGGGATGGACGATGGACAGTTCTACTTCCGCCAACCGGTCCAGGCGTCGAACGCTCCGCAGAACGGCGACTACGACAGCCACACCGACCCGTTGCAGCTCGTCTTCGGTGACGACCTGATCGAATTCCGTCCCCGCGTGACCTCGGCGGAGCAGGTGAGCACTGTCAATGTCCGCGGCTGGGATCCCGATCAGAAACAGGCGGTGGTTGGATCGGCCAGCGCCGGAACGGTCGCCGCCACCCTCCAGGACGATCCCAACTCGCTTGCCGGCATCTTCGGTGGCCCGACCTTCACCGTTGTCGACCGGCCGCTGCCGCAGCAGCCGATGGCGGATGGGGTGGCCTCGTCGGCGGCCGAGATCATCGGCGGCGCATTCGCCGAAGCCGATGGCACCGCCCTCGGCAATCCCAAGCTCAAAGCGGGAAGCACGGTCAGCATCGGCGTGGTCGGTGATAGTTTCGAAGGGCAGTACACCCTCAGCGGGGCACGCCACGTCTTTGGCCCTGGCGGTTACCGCACCCATTTCGTGATCAGCGGCCGGCAGGATCGGTCCCTACTGGGCCTCGCCTCCCTCGGCGCCTCGAACGGCCACGCGTCGGCGGGGGGCGCGCCCATCAACGGCGTCGTCATCGCCCAGGTGACGGACAACAACGACCCAAATGACCAGGCCCGCGTCAAACTCAAGTTCCCCTGGCTCGATGACAACTACGAGTCCGACTGGGCCCGCGTGACCCAGCTCGGCGCCGGCCCGAACAGCGGGGCGCTCTTCATGCCCGAGGTCAACGATGAGGTGTTGGTGGCCTTCGAGTTCGGCGATATCCGCCGTCCGTTCGTGGTCGGTAGCCTGTACAACGGTCAGGACACACCCAACCTCGGCAGCGGCCTCTTCAACAACGGCCAGGTCATGCGCCGCGGAATGATCTCCCGCAAGGGACATATGTTCATCTTCTTCGACGACCCGAACAAAGCCGGCGTCGCCATCATCAGCAGCGACGGCAACCTGAAGATCTCGCTCAACGAGACCAACTCGGAGATCCATATCTCGTCGCAAGGCAAGGTGCACGTCGAATGCCAGCAGGACATGACGCTCGAGTCGCAGGCGAACCTGAACCTGAAGGCGGGGCAGGCTCTCAAGGTCGAGGCCGGGACGAATCTCGATATGAAGGGCGGATCGGGCGCAAAACTCGACGGTGGGCCACAGCTCGAGGTGACGGCCAGCGGGCAGCTGAAAGTCAGCGGAGCGATGGTTGACGTCAACAACGGCGCGCTGCAGGTGATGTGATGCCTGGACCAATCGTCAACATGGGCGGCTCGGTCACCTGCATGCACGGTGGCCAGGGCCAGTGCACCACGGTCAGCCCCAAGGTGATGGTTGGAAGCCAGCCGGTGGTGACCATCCCCGCCTCGTACGTGGTCGCGGGCTGCGCCTTTCCACCGCCCCCGGCCGCGAACGGGCCCTGCGTCAGCGGCATCATCCCGTCGGGCAGCACGAAGGTTCTGGTCGGGGGCATGCCAGTCCTGCTCGCCTTACCACCGGTCGCGGGAACCTGCGTGCCAACCGGCACACCGATGATGATCGCTTCGGCGGGACAGACGAAGGTGATCGCGCAATGAGCGAAGAATTCATTGGTTCGGGCTGGGCCTTCCCGCTGCGAACCGATACCACCGGGCGGATCGCGCTCGTCTCCCGAGAGCAGGAAATCGAGGAGAGCATGCGGCTCATCCTCGGCACCGCGATCGGCGAACGGCCGATGCGGCCCGAGTTCGGCTGCGAGATTCACGATTACGTCTTTGAGAGTGCCGACTCGGAAACGGCAGCGCGGGTGGCGGCCGCGGTGCGCGCCTCGCTTCGCCGCTGGGAGCCGCGGATCGAGGTCCGCGACGTGATCGCGAGCTTCGACAGCGCCGACCCGAGCACGATCTATATCGACATCCGCTACACCGTCGGCGAGACCAATGACCCGCGCAACCTGGTCTTCCCCTTCTACGTGATCCCGGCGGAGTCGACATGAGCGAACACAACAATCTTGGAGGAGGCTGAGCATGGCACTTCCGGTCCCGAACCTCGACGATCGACGTTTCCAGGACCTCGTCGACGATGCCAAGCGCCTCGTCCAGCAAAAGTGTCCGGAATGGACCGACCACAATGTCTCCGACCCGGGCGTGACGCTGATCGAGACCTTCGCCTGGATGACCGACCAGGTGCTCTACCGGCTCAACCGGGTTCCCGACCGCAACTACATCAAGTTCCTCGAGTTGATCGGCGTCCGGCTCTTCCCGCCCACCGCCGCGCGTGCCGCGATCACCTTCTGGCTCGCCGGTCCGCAACCGGCAACGGTGCACATCCGTCCGGGCACCCAGGTGGCCACGCTTCGCACCGACACCGACGAGGCGATCGCCTTTACGACGGTGGGCGACCTGCCCATCGTTCCGACCTCGCTGAGCTACCTGGCCTCATCGCTGGCCGACGAGAAAGAGGTGCGCGATCACACCGAAGCGCTGCTGGCGAAGACCTCCTTCTACTGCTTCAGCAAGGTTCCCAAGCCAGGCGACATCCTGCTGGTGGGCCTGTCCGACGCCGCTCCATCGTGCGCCGTCACTTTGCGATTCAAGTGCGATATCGAGGGGGTGGGCGTCGACCCCGAGAATCCTCCCCTGCTGTGGGAGGCATGGGACGGCTATGCCTGGGCCCCGTGCGAGGTCGATCGCGACGGGACCGGCGGCTTGAACCGTGACGGCGACCTCGTGCTTCATGTGCCCAAGAGTCACACGGTCTCGGTCATCGAGCAGCAGCGGGCCGGCTGGCTGCGCGCGCGCGTGCTCAAGCCCGAGGTCGACCAGCCGACCTACAGTGCCTCACCAACCATCAAGGGCCTGAGCGCCTTCACCATCGGCGGTACGGCGGAGGCCGTGAATGCCGAGCTGGTGGAGAACGAGCTGCTCGGTGTCTCCGAAGGAGTGCCCGGACAGCGGTACGCGCTGAAGCGCCGGCCCGTCGTGCCCGGCGGCTCCAGCGCCGTCCTCGAGGTGAGCGACATCGACGGCTGGCAGGAGTGGAAGCAGGTGCAGGACTTCGTCGAGAGCAAGCCCGACGATCGCCATTTCGTGCTCGACGCCGTCACCGGGGAAGTCGATCTTGGACCCGGGGTTCGGGAGCCGGACGGTGCCCTGCGCTACTACGGCGCGGTTCCGCCGAAAGGCGCCCGGCTGCGCATCCGCTCCTACCTCATCGGCGGTGGTCGCCGCGGCAACGTCGCCCGGAACTCGATCAGTGTCCTCAAGTCGTCGATCCCCTACGTCTCGAAAGTGCAGAACCGCCGCGCCGCCGAGGGCGGCGTCGACGGCGAGGATATCGAGAACGCGAAAGTCCGCGGCCCGATCGTCCTGCGCACGCGCGATCGTGCGGTCACGATGGAAGACTACGAACACCTCGCGCGTGAAGCGGCGCCCGAGGTGGCACGGATTCGTTGCGTCACCGCCGGCGACGGCACGGAGGCTGGGGGCGTTCGCATCCTGGTCGTCCCGGCCGCCGGCAGCCAGGACGGCCGGCTTCGATTCGAACAACTGGTCCCGGCGGAGGAGACGCTGCAGCGGATCAGCGGGCGGCTCGACGAATCGCGCGTCATCGGGACCCGGGTCGCGGTCGAACCCCCGGTTTATCGCGGGGTCACGGTCGTGGCCAAGCTGCGCCCGCGGCCCGGCGCCAACGCGGCACGGTTACAGGGCGACGCCCTCGACGCGCTCTACCACTATTTCCACCCCATCAGCGGCGGCCCGGACCGGAGCGGCTGGCCATTCGGCCGGCCGGTGCACGTCGGCGAGGTCTACTCGGTGCTGCAAGGACTGCGTGGCACCGAGTTGGTTGAGGACGCCCGCCTGTTTGGCGCCGACCCGGTTACCGGGCAGCGTGGCCAGGCGGTCCAGCGTCTGGTGATCGAGCCGCATGCGCTCGTGTTCTCGTACGAACACCAGGTCCTGGTGGAAGGGGCATGATCGCGACCTCCACAGCCGTCGATCACAAGCGCGGCCTCGTGCGGACGCTGGCCAGTCCGCACCCGCTGGGTCAATCGCTGCCGGCCCTGTACCAGGAGGACGACTTCACCCTACGTTTTGTCTCCGCCTTCGATGCGGCGCTGGCCCCGATCTTTGCGGCGCTCGACAACTTCCCCGCCTACCTCGACCCCTGGTTGGCGCCCGAGGACTTCCTCGAGTGGCTGGGTGGTTGGTTCGGCATCGTCCTCGACGAGAGCTGGTCGCTGGCGCGGCGCCGCGCCCTGGTCAGCCGAGCCTTCGAGTTCTACCGGATGCGCGGCACGGCGAGCGGCCTCAAGGAGCAGGTCACGGTGCTGAGCGGTGGCACCGTCGAGCTGCACGAGACCGGTGGGGTGGCGACGTCGACCACTGCCGGCGGAGCCCTGCCCGGCTCGCCGAATTTCGCGGTGCTGGTCAGGGTCAAGGTGGACGACCCGGCCACCATCAACCTGGCGAGGCTGGACGCACTGGTCATGGCGGCCAAACCGGCTCACGTCACGCATAAAGTGGAGATTGTCAAACGCGCCGAAGTAACGGATGCTGTGGAGGTGACAAGCGGGTGATCGTCTGCAAGCAGTGCGGGCACCACAACGAGGACAGCGACACCTTCTGCGGGTCGTGCGGCAAGTTCCTGGAGTGGACCGGCGAGCGCGTCGTGGTCGCCGAGCCGGAGCCGGAACCACTGGCACCCGAACCCGAACCTGAGCCGGCCAGGCTGGGCTTGATCGATCGGGTCAAGCAGGCGGTCGGCATCGAAGAGGTGGCGGCTCAGCCGGCCCCTCCGGTCGAGCCCGAGCCGGTGGCCCCCCCTCCCGTCGTTCGCGCGGTGCCCGTGAGTTCAGCAACCCCCCGCCCCGACCCTCCTCCACAAGGGGGGATGGAGATTCGCCCGGCGATGGAATCGAGTGCTGGAGCGACGGCCTCGGCGCCCCAGCCGGTGCTGGCCAGTGTCGGCGCGCCGCTGACGGCGGCCCCGGCCCCCACACCGGTCACCCCGGCCGACGAACCGATCTCCCGGCGCCCCATCTCGGTGGCACCCACGACCACCCGGGCGCGACCGGCGCCGCGCACCCTGGAGGCTCCCACTCGGCGGCATCCCGGTGATCTGATCTGCGGCCAGTGCGGCGAGGGGAACGACCCGGTCCGCCATTTCTGCCGACGCTGCGGCAATTCCCTCGACGAGGCGCTGGCGGTCCGGCTGCCCTGGTACCGCCGTTTCTTCAACAAGGTTTTCGGCATCCGGACGCGCGAAGCCGGATGGCGGCCGAGTCGCGTTGGCCCGCCGAACGTGATGGGCGGGGTCTGGCGCATCATCCGCCTGGCGATCGCCGCCTTGATCGTGGTCGCCCTCCTGGCCTTCCTGCTGATCCCGAGTTTCCACAACCTGGTCGTCGATCGCGCGACGTCCGCCTTCACCGCGGTTCGAAAAGACGTTCGCCCGAACTACGTTCCTGTAACCCCGATCGGCGCCTCCGCCAGCTCGGCGACCGCCGGCCACAGTCCGATGCTCGCCATCGATCGCTTCAGCAATACCTACTGGGCGGCGCTCGCCAGCGACCACGCGCCCGTGCTCGTCGTTCGCTTCAGTGGTCCGCAGGATATCGCCGCGATCGTCGTTCGCTCAGGTGCCTCGGGAACCGCTCCGGCGGACGCGTTCAACCTGCAGCCGCGACCCCACAACCTTCACCTGGTTTTCTCCAACGGCTACACAACCGACGTCACACTGAACGACCAGGACGCGACGCAGGCCCAGTCCACCCTGATCGACGAGACGAAAGCCAAGCAGGTAACCTTCGTCGAGATTCACGTGGTGACGTTTTACGCGCCGGCCGCTGCCTCGCCGTCGTCCGTCGCGATCACGGAAGTCGAGTTCAGGACGAAGAGTTAGGAGCGCGCGGTCGCGGTGAGGCCCAGTTCCTCGAGGACGCGGGCATAGTCACGCCGGGCGCGGCTGGCCGCCACGCGGTCGCCCGCTCGCTCGCGCGCCTGGATCAAGAGCTTCCACAGCGGATCGTGTAGCCGGTCGATCCAAAGCCCGGTCGAGCAGGCACTGGCCGCCGCCGCTGGATCGCCTCGCTTGAGCAAGAGCTCGGCCAGGCCCTGCGACGCCTCTAGCGCGCCGGCATGAAAACGTTCGCGTGGCTCGATCGCCCATTCTGCCGGGCCGTCCTCGGGTAAGAGCTCGCCAGTGTAGAGCTCGATGGCCTGCTCGAAGTGCGCGATCGCCGCCTCCGATTCTCCGCGCAGGCGGGCCACGCGCGCCGCGGCGAGTGCCCTCGAAAATTGGACGAGGTCGACGTCGGCGTCCGACTGCAGGGCCAGGCGGTAGGCGTCCCCCTGGCGCAGCAGGATCGACGACCCGCCGCGGCTCACGCCGGGCTCGAGCCAGGAGCGGAGCGAGGAGACGGCGACATGAAGGTTGCGCGCTCCGGTCTCGACATCGGCATCCGGCCAGAAGGCGGCGGCGAGCACCTCGCGATGAACCGGGGTGCCAGCATGCACCGCCAGCAACCGGAGCACCGCGCGCGCCCGAGGTTTGACCGCCGTCAGGTCCACCGTCCGGCCTTTGATGGCGATGCTGAACCCGCCGAAGCAGCGAATGCTCAGCGACGCCGTCGACCGGATGGTGCCGATTGGAATGACGTTCTCGGGGGCCGGCGCCGGCGCCACCGGACTCAGCGGGGCGAGGCCGCTTTCCGCCTGGACCGCCGCTGCCAGCTGGCCATACTCGGCGGCGCGATCCGGTTGGAGCTCGGCAAGCGCCAGGTAGGGAAAGTAGCGAGCCCCAGGGGTGCCACTGTAGCGCGCGAGATTCTCGGCCTGGAAGGCGGCTTCGCGCGCCTCCGGTACACCGCTGCGGGCGAGCGCCAGCGCGAGGAGCGCCCGCGACCAGGCCTCGAGGACCCCGGCACCGAGTTGGTGGAAGGTGTCGGTCGCCTCTTCCAACGGCCGCAAACCGATCTCGCCGGCGTAAATCGCTGCCCAACCGACCATCAACCCGATGAGCGCGCTCCCCCACCGGTCGCCGTCGCGATCACTGGCCGCGCGAAGCGCCTCGGCTTCCGCCGCACTGCCCGGCCGTCCGGCCAGAACCCGCGCCGCCCGCGCGAGCCGCGCGACCCACCCCATCCCGAGCGTTTCCGCCCCTTCCGCGGACTCCTCGACGTCGAAGATTCCCTGCAGGTCGCCGCTCAGCAGCGCGGCGACGCCGGCCGCGAGCCGCGCGGCGGTGGTCAGGGCAACCGGAGCATCGCGACTGTCGGCGGCCGCATTGAGTTGACGATGCGCCTGCTCCAGCTGCCCGGCAAGCAGGCAGGTAAGCCCGGTCGCGAGCTTGCCGGTCGCCTCGGGCAACTGCGAGGCCGCCTGCTTCACGGCGAGCGGATCGTGGGCGACTGCCTTCCGCAGGATGCCCGCCCAATCGTTGCCCGGCATCGGCGCTGGCTCGAGCCAGCCCGCCAGCGCTTTGCGCTCCGTGGCGCACAATAAGCCCGCCTCGCTCGAGCCGAAGACGCGCTCGGCCCGATGGTACGCCTCGATCGCCTCCCGCCAGCGCCCCTCGGCGCGATGTCGCCGGGCGCTGCCCAGCATCAACCAGGGGTCCTGCCGCAGCATCGCGGGTGGCAACGCATCGATCCAGGTGTCGGGGCCCTCGAGGACCTCGCCCCCCTGCCGATGTAGCAAGCGGTCCACTGCCTCCCAGTCTTCACCGCGGGAATAAGCCTGCACGGCATCGGGGAAGGCGCCGTTGGTTTCGAGCAATCGCCCAGCGCGCTGGTAGGCGGCGCGTGCCTGGATCTCGCCAAGCTCCTCGACCAGCACTTGCTCGAGGTGCGAGCGCAGCACCTCGTGATAGCGGTAGCCGCCTCGGTCGTCGGTGGCATAGGTGAAAATCTGACGGCGTTCGAGCTCCTCGAGTACCTGCTGGCCCCCGGTCCGCTCGAGGAAGGAATCGCAGATCGGTCCCGTGAGTCGGGGCAACACGCAGGTGCGGACGAGGAACCAGCGCAGCTCGGCCGGTAACTGGTCGAGCACGTTGCGGGTGAGGTACTCGCGAGTCAGGCGCGACTGACCTCCGAGCGCCGTCAGAATCCGGCGGCGCTCCTGCGCCGACTTGCCGCGTGTTGCCAGGTGGAAGAGCTGAAGGCCGGCGGCCCACCCTTCGGTGCGGCGTGCCAGCTCGGCGAGCTCTTCGGGAGGAAGCGGCTCGCGGTAGAAATCACGAAACAGACGTTCGACTTCCCAGGAACGAAACCGCAAGTCCTCACTTCCGATCTCGAGGAGTGCCCCCGACACTCGCAATCGCGAGAGGTTGAAGCCGGGAAGCGAGCGCGAGCCGATCAGGAAAGTAATGTTGGGCGGGGCGTAATCGATGAGGCGCTCGAGCGCGAGCTCAGCCGGGCTGTCTTCCAACGTATGGAGGTCATCGATGACGAGGAGGGCGCGGCGGCCGGCCCAGGTCTCGAGTGCTCGAGCCGCGGCCTCGATCGAGTCCCAGCGATCGGGAACGCGTCCGAGTACGGCGGTAAACGCCGACTCCAGGTGACGGAGCAACGTGCTGGTCTTGGCGTCCCAACTCTCGGCGCGATACCAGGCGACGGGCACCTTGGCGGCGGCGGCGAACCCGGCCAGCAGCGTGCTCTTGCCCGAACCGGCCGGCGCGACAACGAGTCCGACCCGATGTTCCCAGATTCGCGCGAGCAGGGCGTCGACCCGTTCGCGGGCAAGGGATTGCACTTGCGGGATCAGCACCTTGGCCGATACCACCGCCGGGGACCCCTCCCTCATCAGCAACCCCTGCCCTTTCGGGCCGGTCGGCACAAGCGTCGCCACTGCGCGGCTTGCGCCTACCCCTCACACGTCCTGCCTGTTGCCCGTTGTCGTCGCCCGATCGATCGGTACTCCGCCACAGTACACTCACATTCGTTTTTGTCAATATTGTCGTGACAAATAGCGCAGTAGAACGCCGTGCGTGGTCCCGCGGTCACGCGGAGTCAGGACACCTCGCATAAAAATGCGCAAAAAACGCCCCCTGCAGGATTCGAACCTGCGACCTAGTGCTTAGAAGGCACCCGCTCTGGTCCACTGAGCTAAGGGGGCAGCAGCGCGGATTATAAGGATGATGTCGGCGCTATTCGCGAGCGGCCTGGGGCAAGACCCGCGAGGCAAGCCAGCCCGATCCCTCGAGCAACAGCACCGACGCGATGATCAGCGCGCCCCCCAGGTACTGGAGGGGACTGGCCAGTTCGCCGAGGATGATCACGGCCAGCAGCACCGTGCTCGCCGGCTCGAAGGTGCTCAGGATGGCCGCGCGCGACGCCCCGACCAGGCGCAGACCGAGGATAAAGGTGAGCACCGGAATGGTCGTGCCGAGCAGCGCGAAGCTTGCAATCAGCGCCACCCGCGGGATTGTCCAAGCGACCGCGAGCTGGCCAGTTACCGCGGCGAAGGTGCCCCAGACCAATGCGGCCGCGGTCATGATCGTGGCCGTTGCCGAAACCGGCGGAAGACCCGGAAGCAGCCGGCTTCCATAGAGGATGTAGCCGGAATAGAACGCGGCCGAGCCCAGCCCGAGCGCGATGCCGATCGGCGGGGCCGCGTGCAGTTGGGCCTCGACGACGAGCAGCGTGCCGAAAAATGCGAGGCCGCAAGCCGCCAGCTTGACGAAGTTCAGCGACTCACGAAAGAGCAGGGCGGCCAGTAGCGTGACGGCCACGGGAAAGGTGTAGAGCAGCAGCGCGTTCGTCGACGCGGGGATGAAATGCAGGGCGCTGAAATAACTCCCCGACTGGCCGACATACCCTGCGCCCCCCATGATGGCGAGCCCGAGCAGACTGTGCCGCGGGGGGAAGGGCTGTCGGATCGCAATCGCGGCGAGCCAGAGCAGCACGGCCGCCAGCGCGAACCGATAACTCAGGAGCTGCGGCGTGGTGAGCCCGAGACGGTACGCGAGTTTACCGAAGACGCCCAGCGTGCCAAAGCACACGGCGGAACCGATGACGAGCGCCACGCCCATGGCGTTTCGATTGGGCGCGGCGGCTGGCACCACGCCATTGTATGGACGACGCCGCTACTGGACGATGACCGGCGTATAGGCGAGCGCCAGCGGGTTGTAGCTCTCGGCCACGAGGCCGTTGCCCTGCGTCTGCAGCTTGTACGAGAGGACCTGGCCGTAGCCCGACCCTGAGGTACCGCCGCCCAGTGCGATGTTGTCGTCAGGCCCCACGATCGCTCCCTTGATGCTGATGCTGCCACCCCCACCCACCCCAACGACCATGCTGCCCAAGCCAATGTGAAGGGCGCATGCACTCGACGCGCAGCCAGCGGCGGACAGCGCCGCCGCCGTCGTGTAGTTGAGCGTGGTCCCGATTTCGTGGGTGTAGTCGACGTAGATCACGATGTTGTGGTAGCGAGGCGACGACGACAGGTAGACCGCGGATCCCGCCCAGATCGAGAACTGATTGTCATCGCCCCAGGTGCTGTTGTTGGTGCAGTAGTACTGCCCCGACGCTGCCGGGTTCTGGTTCGTGCAAGTTCCCGCCTGATCGGTTCCATGCGGGAAGAAGATGATGACGACGCCGAAGTCCGGGCTCTTGCAGGCGAACTTGACGCTGCCACTATCGGCGCGGCTCAAGGTTGCGCCTCCACTGCCGGTGAAACCACTGGGACAGGCGGTCGGGTTTCCGGCGGAGCTGGTCGTCCAGCAGGCTGGCACGACGTAGCCGTAGCAGTCGCCGGTGACCACCGCGGCACCGCTGTTCTTGGTCAGTAGGCCGGAGCCGGCGGCCGTGCCCTCGAAGAAGTACACGCCCGGCATCAGCACCAGGGTCGTCCCGTTCGCAATCTGAACAGAGCCGTAGCGGGGTCCGGGACCCAGGCTCGGGTCTGCGGGAATCGTCGGAGCCAGTGCCCAGGTGCCAGCGCCGGGGCTGACGTTGACGCAAGTACCCGCGGTCGCACAGGTGGTTGCGCCATAGGGATCGGGTGGTAGGTGGATGGGTGGCAGCTGCTGCAGGGCGATGGCTTTATCGGCGGAGCCGGCACTGCAACCCTTCGTGACGGACCCGGCGGCGATTCCCGTGGCATCCGTCGTCACGTACTCGTAAAGGTCGCCGCCGTAGCCCGACCCGCCGCTCGGGAGCACCGAGCAGTTGAAGCCGATATTCGAACCGCCGACGTGCGAGTAGCTCCCGTTGGTGCCGATGTCCATGTTCGCGGTCAGCGAGGCGTTACCGTTGGTGTGAAAGTCGTCCGGATCGTAGTACTTGAGCGTATAGAGGGCATACGGCAGCGCGTAGTTGCGCGCCGTCGATTGGACGTGGACGGCTAGGTTTGGAAAGTAGTCGCCGCCGATTAGCAGCGGTAGCCGGTGGACGAGGTCCACGTGGATGTGCGCCTCGTTCTCGATGCCGTTGTAGTTGAAGGGCGTCGTGATCGTGAGCGTGTAAGCACCGGTGGTGTCATTCCAGGTGCAGCAGGCGTCGGTATAGGGAGCGCAAGCGCTTGGCGCGCAGTTTGATCCCGCACCGGGATTCAAGTAGTGCTGCTGGGTGCTCGTGTAGTTATTCGAGAAGCTGATGTTGAGCGCCTGCTCGACGGCATAGACCGTGTTGTCTTTGGCGATATGGCTCTGCGACGAGCTCGTCCCAGGTCCAATGTCCAGGGCGCCGGTCAGGGCTGCGCCGTCGGCGGCGTTCTGGAGGTTGCGCTGCTCCATCAGGACCCGACCCCCGTCGAAAGCTAGCGCGAGGATCCCGAACAGGGCCACGGCAGAAACGGCGAAGATGACGAGCATCTGGCCGCGGCTCGCGCGCGGCCCGCGGCGGCGGAGACGAAGCCGCGACATCATCCGATGTACTCCTTGATCATTACCGAGTCCGCCCAGAGGTACATGGTCCCGGTGATCGCACTGATCATGGGCGTCGTGGGCCGGAACGCATACACGACGGTGACCGTGACGGTTTCCGGGTTACAGGTCGGGATGATGCACTTGACGACCCAGTAGTAGGCCTGGCCAACCGCCGGCAGCTGGCAAGGCGCGCCCGGAGGGCCGACGGGACGGGGGCACAAGCCCACGGTTTTGAGCACGGGCGTGTTGATCGTCGTGGCATTGGCTTGTCCCTTGATGTAGGCGTCGATGTTGGCGCTGGTGAAGCCGGTGCCGGAGTTGTAGGCCGCGCTGTAGCGCGCCGTCTGCTTTGCCAGGTCGACGATCGAGACGTAATAGAAGCCGGCCCGGCCGAAGTCGAGGACGCCAATCAGCAGGAAGAAGAAGGCGGGCGCCAGCAGCGCAAACTCGACCAGCGATTGGCCGGAGCGTCGGGTGAGGAAGCGGCGGATCTTACTCATGGATTCAGTACCAGGTCACGTACGTGGTCTGCGCCTGGATCGTGATCGTCGACCCCATAAACCACTGGATAAGGACGGTGATCGGTTTGAAGTCGGTCTTGGCGGTGACGGTCACCAGATTTCGCCCAGGCAACCGCTGCGGGGGCGTCACGCCGGTGTTGGCCGCCGGGCTGATGATGAGCGTCGGCGAGCCACCGCCGCAGGTCAGGGTGTACAGAGGCAAACCTTCGTTATGGCCGGCCAAGCAGGCCGCGG
>Ga0307478_10001893_pt1 | contig 17362 bp, 15 predicted proteins | sample atmos_gasesECM4C_2_FD_203713 | JGI IMG/M metagenome (GOLD analysis project Ga0307478, IMG submission 203713) | Hardwood forest soil microbial communities from Morgan-Monroe State Forest, Indiana, United States - atmos_gasesECM4C_05 | ecosystem: Environmental > Terrestrial > Soil > Temperate...
CGCCTTGGTGGGCCGTTACCCCGCCAACTAGCTAATCAGCCGCGACCCCCTCTTCCAGCGCATTGCTGCTTTGATCTTGCGATGTTATGCGGTATTAGCCCCGGTTTCCCGGGGTTATCCCCCACTAGAAGGTAGGTTAGTCACGTGTTACTCACCCGGTCGCCACTGTACTCATGGATTGCTCCACTTTCTCGTTCGACTTGCATGTGTTAGGCACGCCGCCAGCGTTGATTCTGAGCCAGGATCAAACTCTCGTTTGAAACCTGATGTCTGCCGACGGGTAGTAGGCAGACAACCCACGTTTCAACGTTTCAAGGTTTCCGGGTCTCAGGGTCTTTGAAACCTTGAAACTCTTCCACTTTGAAACTTTGTCGTGGATGCCACTCTCGCGCTCGAAAGGCGGAGTGGCCTATCTTGTGAGATCGTTTCGGACTAATGCCCGAATCCGCTCTCTCACGACTGGCACGTTCAACCGAGTTGTCAAAGACCGAATCGCGATCCGCCTGAGCGGCGCGCATTCAGTCCAGTTCGGAAACACACAAGTGCGATTCCGACTGTCCTCGAAACCTTACAAACATACTGTCCGGCGCAAAACCCTGTCAACGCCTGCATCCCACAGAATTTCCACAACTTTCCCACATGGAAAAGAGGTGGCCGGGAGGGGCGACGGGGAGCTCAAAGCTCGAAAACCGCGCGCAACAGTATGGCCTTCCGCTCTCAAGGAACGCCCTTTTTCGGCGCAGCCGAAAGCGGAAGACGGAAAATTGAGAAAAGAACTTGCTTTGGAGGTCCTTGCCTTGAAGGTACCCTTCAGAAACCTACCTGGTGTTTCTGAATTCAGTCCCGTGGCCGGGACAATTTGAGGGCGAAACGCCCTTAAACATATAGATGCCGGACGCGCACGAGAGTTGCAGAAAATGCGCCCAGCCAGCCACACAAATGCTCTCGGTGAATTGTTTATACCAGAGGAAGGCGGGATTGTGCAACAGAAAGTTTACGGAGAGCGGGAGTTTACCAGTTTGGTTCGTCAATGAGGCGGGTGTTGCGGCGGTGCAGCCGAGTTTCTTTCGCCCCGCGGGGCTTGTTCCTGTTTTGCGGCAACACCCCACGGCTTGCGCCGTGGGTTGCATTCTTACGGCGCTTCGCGGCTAATGACAGTTGAACTTCACTCGGGTCGGGCTCTCGACGGCCTTCTTAGCGGTGCAGGAAAAAGAAATAGATCAGGGCGGCGAGGATCAGCACGAGAATCACGCCGAAGATCTTCCCCGCATTGCTGGGCTCTGGGGTGAGGGGATTGTTCCCGATGGTCCCCTCAAGCTGGGCAAGGCTCGCATTTCCGTCCACTAACTTGGGAATGTCCGTGGAAGCGCTGGGCGCGGGATTGGCGGCGGTGGCGAAGTTTGTGCCTTTCGCGGAGCTCCAGTGGAATGTGCTTTTCCCGTTGACCTTGATCGTGACTTCGGGGGAGCCGACCTGAGCGGCGAGGGCCTTGGCCGCTTCGGGCGTCAGGTGCATGCCGGCGAGGCCGATGAACTTCTCTAGAAAGCGGCTTTCGAGTTCTTTTTGATCCCCGGTGTGGATGACGGCGGCGTCCGGATCCGAGGAGTGGATGGAGAACCCATCTCCCGGGGTGTCCTCGACGTGGAACGACATCTGGAGTTTCTTGCCGTCTAGCGGGAGCTTCAGGGCCGGAAACTCGGCGGTCAGGGCACTCAAAATGTTCTGCTGGATCTTCTGCTGCAACTCCTCGCGCGTCGGCGCTTCGAGCGGCGGGACCGTGGGGTCGGTGGCGCGGGCAATGAAACCGCCCTCGGGCTTGGGCTCGATCTTGTAGGCGAAATGAGTGACGAGACGCTTGAGATACATAGCTGGGATGGTAGCGCGGAGAGGAAGAGGAATCCTGATTACGTTGGTGATCTGGGGAGGCAGGGCGGTCTCGAAAGAGTGTTCCTCGAGAATCTTGTGTGGCCCGGGACGCAAACTCCTGGAGCACCGGACGGCCCTCATCCAGGGTTGGGCGCAATGAGCAATATACGGGAGCTGTCGAGCTGCGTTCGACCGGACGGTCGAGGGCGGCCACACAGCCTCTGCTGAGCCACGGCCGTTCCCACCTGGCTCCCACCAAATTTACCTTCCTACCAGCGCCATCATGTGCTCGGGATAGCGGGGGCCGGCGGCCGCTTCCGGGGGGAAGACTTCGTTGATGCGGCGCAGGTCGTCTGGGGTCAGGTGCACGTTCAGCGCGGCGACATTTTCTTCCAGATATTTACGGCGCTTGGTGCCGGGGATGGGGGCGATGTCGTCGCCTTGCGCCATCACCCAGGCCAGCGCCAGCTGCGAGGGCTTGCATCCTTTTTCGCGGGCAATCTCTTCGACGCGGCGCACCAGGTCCAGATTCTTCTGGAAATTTTCGCCCTGGAAGCGCGGAGTCTGGCGGCGGTAATCGTCGGCGGGGAGATCTTCGAAGCGCTTGAACTGTCCGGTGAGGAATCCGCGGCCGAGAGGACTGTAGGCAACGAATCCGATGCCCAGCTCGCGGCAAGTGGCGAGGACGCCGTTGGTTTCCGGATCGCGCGTCCACGTCGAGTATTCAGTCTGCAGCGCGGTGATGGGATGAACTTTCACGGCGCGGCGAAGGGTGTCAGGCCCGGCCTCGGACAGTCCGAGATGGCGCACCTTGCCCTGCTGGATGAGATCGGCCATGGCGCCGACAGTGTCTTCGATCGGCGTGGCCGGATCGACGCGGTGCTGATAATAAAGATCGATGGTCTCGACGCCGAGACGGCGCAGGCTGGCATCGCAGGCCTGGCGCACGTATTCGGGCTTGCCGTTGACGCCGCGCACGTTGGGATTTTTCGGGTCGCGCACGATGCCGAACTTGGTGGCGAGCACGACCTGGTTGCGCTTGCCTTTGATGGCGCGTCCAACGAGCTCTTCGTTTTTGTGCGGGCCGTAGACATCGGCTGTGTCGAGGAAGGTGACGCCGAGTTCAATGGCGCGATGAATGGTGGCGATGGATTCGGCGTCGTCTCCGGGACCGTAGAACTCCGACATCCCCATGCAGCCGAGTCCCTGGGCGGAGACTTTAAGATTGGTGCGACCGAGAATGCGAGTTTGCATGATGGCTCCTTGAAATCCCCACCCTCTCGCACAAAACGCGAGAAGGATGGGGCACCCGGCATGGTGGCTCCTGAAATCCCCGCTTCTGGCAAATTCGGCCAGAGGACCCGTTCGTGAGAATCCCAAGTCTGGCAGAATCCCACGTCTCGCAAAAGCGGCGAGACATGGCGCACCCCATGATCGGGGAAGATCGCGAGGGAAAAATCGTACTCCGGTCTTAGATGTGCAGCCTGGCGAGGCGTTGCCGGGATTTGTAAGTCTCCAAGCTTCAATTCGATTCTTCCTTGGGCGTCATTCCGAAGCCCCGCGTTTTCACCGGCGGGGCGAGGAATCTCGCGCGGGCTTCCTGAACGCTCGCGCCAGATCCTTCTCTCCGCCTGAAAAACGGCTGCGCTCAGGATGACTACACTTCTCGTAGATACCGATTCGAAAATGACTGATGCGAAAAGACGGGGATTTCCTGAGTCGCGTGTGGATTCCACGCATCTGCGTATCGGAGGCATCGATGAGCCGGGTTCTACCATGGTTTGAGCGTAAGTTTGATTTTTCATTTCCGGTGGAGCTGTATCCGAATGTGGCGGCGCGATTGCGCGGTGCGCCGGCGCGGATGGAAGAGATTCTGCGTATCTGCCCGGAGGCGATCCGGCTGAAGAAGCCGCAAGGAAAGTGGTCGGCGCAGGAGCATGCGGGGCATTTGCTCGATCTTGAGCCGCTGTGGATGGCGCGGGTCGAGGATTTCATCAAGGGCGGCGGGGAGATGACAGTCGCGGACTTGCGGAATCGCAAGACCGACGAGGCGAACCACAACGCGCAGCCGCTGGAGGATCTTCTGGCTGGGTTTCGAAACGCCAGGCTGGAGTTAGTGAATCGAGTGGAGGGACTGAAGCCTGCGGCGATGGGGCAAACACTGGTCCATCCGCGGATGAAGACGCCGATGCGGCTGGTGGATCATTTGTATTTTGTGGCGGAGCACGACGATCATCACCTGGCGCTGATTTTGGAGTTGGTGGGGGCGTGAGCGCCAAGTGCCGTCCCTACGGGACTCGGTCCTCTCTGACGATCCTTACCCGGCACTGCCGTGCCGGGCTTTCCCATGTCGCCCTTCGGGCTGGAATCGGCACAGGTCGGGACCAGTCTTCGTCCAGCAAGTAGTCCATTCCCTTTGCTTCGTTCTACGTCACTGGGTGAGGGCTTGAAGCCGTGCCTTATCAAAACGAGCGTGGGCTCAATGCCACGTCACGCGGATCAGGGGTTTGGTGCGGGCGTGGACCTCGCCGATCTTGATGGCGGGGACTCCTGCTTCGTTTAGGGCTTTCTTCAGAGGCTCCGCGTCAGGCGTCGAGATCAGCAAGCCTCCGGCGGTTTGGGGATCGAACAGAAGGGCGCGGACGTCGTCGGGAACGGCGTCGCCGTATTCAACCAGGCATTCGGCGAAGTCGCGATTGTTCTTGAGGCCGGCGGGGATGTGTCCGGCGCGGATGCATTCCAGTGCGCCTTCCAGGAGAGGAATGCGGCTGGCATCGATGGTGATCGACACGTCGGAAGCCAAGACCATTTCGCGCGCGTGGCCGATCAGCCCGAAGCCGGTCACGTCGGTCAGGGCGTGGACCGTGAAACCGTCGGTGGCCGGTGGTCGGTGGTCGGTGGCAGTCGAGCTTCGCTCGACTTGACAGCCGAGGGCGGCTGTCCCCACATGATCTTTACTTCTTTCTACCTGGCCGGTGATGACTTCGGCGGCTTTTTTGTTCAGCGTGGTCATCGATTGGACTGCGGCATCAATCCATTCTTGGTTGGCTTTGCCTTTTTTGATTGCTGTGGAGATCACGCCGGTGCCGAGCGACTTGGTGAGCAGCAATCCATCGCCTGGCTTGGCGCCAATGTTCGCCAGAACTTTTTTGGGATGAATGACGCCCGTCACGGAGTATCCGAATTTCGTTTCTTCGTCGCGGATGCTGTGGCCGCCGATGACCGTGCATCCAGCTTCGATCATCTTTGAGAGTCCTCCGGCGAGAATGCGTTCCAGAATTTCGAGATCCGCTTTCTCGGGGAAACAAACCAGCGCCAACGAGGTGAGCGGCTTGCCGCCCATGGCGTAGACGTCGCTCAGGGAGTTGGTGGCGGCGATCTGGCCGAAGGTGTAAGGATCGTCGACGATCGGGGTAAAGAAGTCGACGGTCTGCACCAGCGCCTGATCGGGTGCGATTTGATACACGCCCGCGTCGTCGGCGTGATCGAAGCCGACCAGAACGTTGGGGTCGTGTTGCCGGGCTAATTTCCCAAGCACTTTGTCCAGCGCCGCTGGACTCAGCTTGGAAGCTCAACCTGCCGCTTTGACCGACTCCGTCAGCCGGAATGGCTTGGTCTCGGGCACGAGGCCATTGTAGCCGGAATGCAGTACCCGGTTGCGAGTACTCAGTAGCCAGTTGCGCAACTGCGGCGGCATCACAGAACTCAGGGCCGCGTTATACCATGAGGCGTGGACCTTCCCGTGAATCCTCCGCTGCTGCCGATGCTGGCCAAGCGGGTTGACGCGCTGCCCGTTGGCGGAGATTGGATCTTCGAGCCCAAGTGGGATGGATTTCGTGCGCTGGTGTTCCGCGATGGCGATGAGGTCTATATCCAGAGCCGCGACGAAAAGCCGCTCAACCGCTATTTTCCCGAGCTATTGGAGCCGTTACGGGTGACGTTGCCTTTGCGCTGCGTCCTCGATGGCGAGATTGTCATCGTGCAGAACGACCAGCTGAATTTTGATGCGCTGCAGTTACGCCTGCATCCCGCCGCGTCGCGCGTGAAGCTGCTCTCGCAACAGACTCCGTCGTCGTTTGTCTTCTTCGACCTGCTTTGCGTGGGAGACCGCGATCTGCGGGACGAGGCCTTCCAAAAGCGGCGGCAGGAACTGGAATCGCTGCTGGCGTCGGCGCATCCGCCACTTCATATCACTCCGGCCACCGCTGATCGCAGTGTGGCTGCCGACTGGTTTCGCCGGTTCGAGGGTGCGGGGCTGGACGGCGTGATCGCCAAGGATCGCTCGGGAACCTACCTACCCAACGAGCGGGTGATGCTCAAGGTGAAGCACGAGCGCGACTGCGACTGCGTGGTGGCCGGGTTCCGCTGGCACAAGAAGGGTGATGGGACTTTAGTCGGGTCGTTACTGCTGGGACTTTTTGACGATTCCGGCTCGCTACAGCACGTGGGCGTTTGCGCCAGCTTCAGCACAGCCAAGCGAAAGGAATTGGTGGAATTTCTTAAACCGTATCGGGAGGACGCGCTCGCAAATCATCCGTGGAAGCATTGGGCGGAGGCCTCGGCGAGCGGCGAGATCCAGCGAATGCCGGGTGGCCAGAGCCGTTGGAGTCAGGGGAAGGACCTGTCGTGGGAGCCGTTGCGGCCGGAACTGGTGGTCGAAGTTGCGTACGACCACATGCAAGGAGATCGCTTCCGCCACACGGCGCAATTCCGGCGCTGGCGGAACGACAAGAAGCCGAGCGATTGTACGTATGAGCAGTTGGAGGTGGTGCCGCCGCAGGAGTTGGCCGAGATTTTTCCGCAGGGACGGTGAGGTGGGGAAGTTCAAGGTTTCGAAGTTTCAAGGTTTCAAGGTTTCGAAGTTTCGAAGTCTCAAGGTTTCAAAGTTTCAGAGTTTCAAGGTTTCTTGAGATCTTCCTTGCGCTTTGCGGGCAACCCTTGACGAGGGCGTCCGGGCCTCCGTGTTCTTAGGGTTCTTGTTTTCGCGATTTCTTCTTCATGTGCTCGCGCCATTCGCGGGTGGGATCGTCGTCGGGATCCGGGGTTTCCTGCGGAGGGCGCTGGGCTTCGGGGACGTGACGCAGGTTGACGCGGATGCGCGTCCAGGTCGAAGACCGGCCACGCATGGAGTCGATGAGGACGTCGTCAATGGCGAGCAACGGGGCGACCTCGGCGTGTCTCTGCTTCCAACGTTCGAGGCCGGCGAGTGCTGCCGCTTTATCCGGAGAGTTCGCCACGACAATGAGCGGCATCTTGACGCGCGGACTTTTTGGCGCCGATTTCGCGCGCGAGGGCGCGACTCGCGGAGCTTCCGACTTCATCTTGCGGAAATGCGGCGGCCAAGGCGCGTCGCCGAGGCCGGCAGCCTCGTCTTTATCAGCGAGTTCAAGCAGTTTTTCCAGCGAACCTGCGGAGGAATTCATCTCCGCGTGAGGGTCGCCGATCTTCGCGAAACGTTCCGGCATGGTGAAGAGGGTGAAATCGGCGGGGTCGCAATCGGGGACTTCGTTCCAGTGAAGGGGAGCCGAAACGCGGGCGTCGGGAAGCGGCCTTAACGAATAGGCCGAGCAAGTCGTGCGGTCCTTCGCGTTCTGGTTGTAATCGAGAAAGACGCCATGGCGTTCTTCCTTCCACCACTTGGAGGTCGCGAGGGCGGGCGCGCGCCGCTCCACCGCGCGAGACAGCGCAACCGCAGCGCGGCGGACTTCGGTGAAGGTCCATCGCGGTTGGATTCTGACATTTACGTGCATGCCCCGGGAGCCGCTGGTTTTGGGCCAGCCGCGCAAACCCATCTCGTCGAGAAACGCCTGCACCTCGACGGCGACCCGCGTGACGTCGGTCCAGTCAACGCCAGGGATGGGATCGAGATCGATCCGCAGCTCGTCGGGATGGTCGAGATCGCCGGAGCGAACCGGATGCGGATGGAGTTCGATGCAACCGAGATTGACGATCCAGGCAAGGCCAGCGGCGTCATCGACGACGATTTCTTCCGCCGTGCGGCCGGAAGGAAAGGACAAGGTCACGGCTCGGAGCCAGGCAGGCCGCTGGGCGGGAGCCCGCTTTTGATAGAAAGCCTCGGCCTCGGCTCCATTCACGAAACGCTTGAGCACGATGGGACGATCCTGAATACCGAGAAGCGCGCCCGGCGCCACCGACAAGTAGTACTGGACGAGATCGAGTTTGGAAATTCGCGCCTGGGAGAAATAGAGCTTGTCGGGATGCGTGATCTGGACGTCGCGCCCCTCGATCGAAAGGACCTTGGTGGACTCTTCTTTCGCCACCGAATCAGGCTACCACTCGGGAAAGGGGCATGGGTGCCCGGTCGAGAGAAACGTCTTAAAACGCCAAGGCGCGAAGGTTCGCGAAGCCTGAGCAAGAGTCTAGCTGCGCTCGACCGGACAGCCGAGGGCGGCTGTCCCCACAAGACACTAAGCCCGCGAAGAATACGAAGAGCCCTCCCAAAAACGAGTCAGAACCTGTCTTCGCTCGCGGGCTCATTTCGGAGCACGAACGGCAGGCCACGATGGGAGTTTTCTACGACCGTTTCCTGGAAGTCGAGCGCGTCGATCGGAATATGGCTGCGCGAACCGTCGCGGCTGACGTATTCGAGATACCCATCCGTGACCCAATAATTGGTTACGACATGTTCCGTTCCGTTCTTCAAAATAAGAAGGAAGAAACGCCGGTCGAGGCCTTGGCCGCGAAAAGTCGCTGCAGGGTTGGTCTGCGATTGGGGTTCGGGAGCCTGGTTGGCGGCAGACGATGAGTCCGATTCCGGCGGAAGAGTGTTGGACATTGCGCCTGCGATATCGGCGTTGTCCGGCGAATTCATACCCGAATCGTCGAATCCGTAATCATAAAAAGAAAAGCCAAACCCCGAGAAGAATAAGCCCGGTTCGAAGAAACACACCTGATTAAAGCCGTTGAAGTAGCAGCCCGAAGGACGAATGCACGGAAAGGGGCGAAAGAAGAAATTCGAACGATGGCGGAACCGGGGTGTGGCGCGAAACTCTGTGCGAGCGACGGGCGTTGCCAGCGCGATGGGGTCGTTCCGAATGTAAGTGGAGGGCAAAGGATGGAGCGGCGCGGCTTTCATCAAATCCAGGGCAGAGCGAGGCGAGGCCGCCGAAACACTTGTCGCAGATCGGCCTCTCGACCAGAAGTGCAACCATCCGAGATGATGACTGCCGGTGTGGCTGCCTTCTTTAGATCGCGCACTGGATGTGCCGCCGCTGTGGCCGTGGGAGGAATGACCGCCGCCAAAATGTCCTCCGCCAAAACCGCCATGGCCTCCGCCGCCTCCATGCTGGGCGTCCGCAGACAACGCAAGACACACCACGAGCGATAGAGGAAGAACGATGCCGCGTATCAGGAAGGCGGGGCTCAACATGGCCTCCCACCCGGGGGGACGTACCTCTATGTTACTCCGTTTGCATCGGGCGGAGTTTCCACACAGTTCTTACAAAAGCTTTACATTTTCTTGACCGAGAGCAGACATGGCACCCCGCCGGTCGGGATAAAGAAGAGATGCTCCCAGCAGGCTTCCACCAGCTGCGAGCCCACCCCTGCCAGATTCAAGAGTTCCAGATCCCTTCGCGGCGTCTAGAAAGGACACCTATCTATGAAGAGAACGCACACTTGTGGATTGCTGACACTGGCCTTGCTCCTGCTTGGTGCCGGCGGAAATGCACTGGCGCAGAGCTGGTCCTTTACCGGGAGCATGCAGCAGGCCCGGCTTTATCCGTCAGCCACCCTGTTACCAAACGGGCAGGTGTTGGTTGTGGGTGGATATCATCGGGGCCTGATCGTTGGAGTCGCCGAACTCTATAACCCGGCGACGGGAACCTTCAGTACCACGGGAAGTCTCCACACGGCACGGTACTCCCACACCGCAACGCTGCTGCCGAATGGAAAAGTACTGATCGCGGGCGGCGAGAACACTTCTGGTCAACTCGCCAGCACAGAGCTTTACGATCCTTCCACAGGGACATTCTCAGCAGGCCCGAACGAGTCTTGCGCTTGCAACGCGGTTCCGACGCTTCTGGCCAGCGGGAAGGTGCTTTTCTCCGGAGGGTTTAACGGAACAGCGGCGATTGCGACTGCGCAGCTGTACGACCCCACGAGCAATACGTTCAGTTCGACGGGAAACTTGAAAGTGGCGCGCGCGGGACCGTCATCGACGTTGCTGCCCAGCGGCGGGGTACTGATTGCGGGAGGAGTGTTTTTTACCGGAACCCCGCCCTATAGCCTGGTAGCGAATTACCTGACGAGCGCGGAACTATACGATCCGACAAGCGGAACGTTCAGCCTGACGGGCAGCCTCAAAGTGGCGCGCTCGGGACAATCCGCGACGGTTCTGGGGAATGGCACGGTGCTGCTCGCGGCGGGGCAAAACGCCGCAACCACCGGTGGCTGGGTCGGAAGCGCAGAGATTTATAATCCCGCGACCGGAAAGTTCACGTTGACCGGAAGCTTGAACACGGCGCGATTCCTGCACACGGCTCATCTGCTGGCCAGTGGAGAAGTCCTGATCGTCGCGGGCAATTTTCATGGCTCGATTGCGAGTACGGAGCTGTATAACCCGTCCACTGGAACGTTTAGCAATGGTCCAAGCCTGAACACGCCACGACAGGGGCACAGGTCCGTGTTGCTGACGAACGGCCAAGTGTTGGCGCTGGGCGGATACGAGAGCCAGTTGGGCAGCTATACCGGGTATCTGGCGAGCGCTGAGTTGTTCCACTGAACTCAAGGCAGGGTTAGCTTCCCGGGGGCTGGGCCTTGCGGCTTAGTCCCCGAATTGTTTCTGAGGTCAAACCGCGAGCGCCTGGAAAGCAGCGGCGTGGAGTCAGTGACGAGGTCGCTGATCCTATTTCACGGTCACATCTGTGACGCGCAGCTCCGGATATTGGCGGTTCCACTGCTGAGAGATGCTGTCAAACGTCAAGCGGAAGGGCTGGGTTTGGCTGGGAGCAAGCGGGGAAACGCTCAGATCCACAGGATCCGGGTAGGGGCCTCCGGTCTTAAGCACGCGCAAGGGGAGTTCCTCGCGCTGGGCGAGCTGGCCAATCTCGTCTTTGAAAGTTACTTCGACGACCAGGTGCGTCACGGTCTTGTCGCCGGCGTTGGTGACATTGCCGTCCATGTAGCTGACGGTGGCTCCAATGAAATTCTCGGCTGCGCTCATCTTGAAATCGGAAAATTTGAGGTTGGCGGCGTAGGGAGAGATCGTCTTGATCGGCTTGGCTGGCTCGCGCAGCAGAAATGCGATCGCCAGCATGACCGCGATCACCGCGGCCACTGCGATGACGATGATCAGCTTGCTCGAGTCGCGTTCTTCGGCGATTGACGGCTGCTGGCCCAGGCTGCCCATGAGGCGATTGTAGGCGGAGGATGTGGGATTGTCGATTTATGCCCGCGAGGCTGATACGGATCTTCTTCTGTTCCAGTCCCTGATCCAGGCACGCTCGCTTCGCTCGCGCGGCGGACCCTTCCACTCCGCTCAGGGCAGGCCAACGGGCTGCTTCTCCACACTACGTTTTCCTGGCGGCCAGGATCCGCACGGCGTTGTCGTGATAGACCTGCTGCAGGATCGCATCGCTCAAGCCGAATCCGTTCAGGGCCCAGTGATACGAAAACTGGTCGATCTCGTAGAAGTGTTCATCGAGCGATTCCAGAACGCGGAACGTCACGCGGTACATGGCTGCGTCTGTGCCCATGTCGGTGCCATAAAGCAGGCGATCGGCGTGCTTGGCGTAGAAGTGCGAGGCGAAGCGCGGGATGGGAGCGGTTTCGGCGTAGCGCGCGGAAATGTCGGCGTAGAGATTGGGATGGCGGTCGAGCACCTCTCCCAGGCGTGCCAAGTCGTAATCGAGATTGGCGAAGTGGCAGGCGATGAACGTCGTGTTGCGGTGCCGGGTCAGCGTGCGCTCGAGGATGTCGATCATGCCGGAGAGATCGACAATGCCCGGCTTGTTGTCGAGCCGCCAGTAGTAGGCATTCATGAGGCCGTCGTTGTGGCGATCCATCTTCTGATACATCCAGATCGGGTCGGCCACGTGCAGGCTGACGGGCAGGCCAAGTTCGGCGCATTTTTCCCAGACATCATCCATGCGCGCATCGTCGGGATGAATCCCGGGAGCGGTTGAGTCCCCGGACCGCAGTCCTCCGCCCTTGTCGTGAATCTCGCCAACTCCCTTCGCGCCGGCATCATGGCAGCGTTCGAGTTCTTTCAGCGTGACGGCTCCAAGGCCGGTGAAGTTCAGGCCGCACCACATCTCGAAGCGTTCCCCATGTTTCGCATATTTCGTGGAGATGTCGCGAAACTCGGCCCCGGTGGCTTTGGTCAGGATGATGGTCTTTTCGACGCCCACTTCGTCCATGGTACGGACCCATTCGTCGATTTCCCGTGCGGTCTTCGGGTAAGGATGCGAGTGCATGTCGATGATGGGAAATTTTGCCTTGGGGATTTGCGTGACGGGGATTTTGTAGATCGATTGCGGGCGATAGTCCTTGAGGAGAAGCGTTTCGGGGGATGAGGGCTGAGGCTGCGCTTGCGTGTGTGGCGGAGTTTCCGTCTGCTGTGAGAAGGCATTCGAAGAGGGTGCGTTGATCGCGGGGAGTCCTGCGGCTACGCCCGCGAGTTTGGCCCATTGCAAAAACGTTCTGCGATCCATGGTGTCTCCGGTTTCGCGAGCATTATCGGCGCAGCAAAAAGCCTTCGTCCAGCAGGCGACGGCGGCTAAAGCCGGTTTCTCTACTGGAGCGGGGGGCGGCACGCCTGAAGGCCTGCCCGGACACGAAACGTTCTCTCGTGACGGTATCCAAGTCCAACACTGACAACACCCTGCGAGCTCAAGTCGACCCTGATAGAATGAATCAAGGATTACTGACTAGAAATGCCTGTTCCAGTCTCGCAAATGTGGACGGTTTCGTCCTACGTCCTCCGGCAGAAACTTGCCGGCCGCAAGCAGTATCCACTGGTGCTCATGCTTGAGCCCTTGTTCCGCTGCAATCTGGCCTGCGCCGGATGCGGCAAAATCCAGTATCCCGCCCACATTCTGAAGAAAGAACTCACGCCGGAAGAGTGCTTCCGCGCTGTGGATGAGTGCGGTGCGCCCATGGTGTCGATCCCCGGTGGAGAGCCGCTGATGCATCCCGAGATCGACAAGATCGTCGAAGGGCTGGTTGCGCGCAAGAAGTACATCTACCTGTGCACGAATGCGCTGCTGCTGAAAGAAAAAATTCATCTGTTCAAACCGAGCAAGTACCTGACTTTCAGCGTGCATCTGGACGGGCAGCGCGAGGAGCACGATCTGGCGGTCTGCCGCGAAGGCGGATATGACATTGCCGTCGACGGGGTGAAAGAGGCGCTGCGCCACGGGTTCCGCGTGACCACGAATACGACGCTGTTTGACGGGGCGAATCCGAAGTCCGTGCGAGCGTTTTTCGACGAGATGATGGAGCTGGGTGTCGAAGGCATGATGCTTTCGCCCGGCTACTCGTACGACAAGGCTCCGGACCAGAAACATTTTCTAGGGCGCGCGCGGACGCGGCGGATGTTCCGCGCGATCCTGTCGAACCGGAAAAAGAACTGGCAGTTCAATTTGTCACCGCTGTTTTTGGAATTTTTGATGGGCAAGCGGACGTATCCGTGCACGCCGTGGGGCATGCCGACGTACAACGTTTTTGGATGGCAGAAGCCCTGCTATCTCTTGCAGGACGGCTACGCCGATACCTTCGCCGAACTGCTGGCTACGACTGAGTGGCAGAACTACGGCACCGAGTCGGGGAATCCGGCGTGCGCCAATTGCATGGTGCATAGCGGATATGAAGCTTCGGCGGTGAATGCGACCTTCAGCTCGCTGGAAGGATTCCTGGCTACCGTGAAGGCGACGTTGTTTACGGGGTATCGCGACGAGGAAGCGCTGCGGATGCTGGAAGAGCCGCAGGCGCCGGTGAATCCGCTGGTGCAGATTGCGCCGCCGAGCGAGACGCTGCAGGAAACCCGGGCTTGATTGTGCCGTCCCTACTGGACTCGCGATTCTGAATCCTGCATTCCCGGCACTGCCGTGCCGGGCTTTCATGTAACGCCGCTTGGCGGCTGTGTCTGCCGATATTCCGGCGACCGCGCAAGGAAACATTCTGATGACGGGCAAAGAAGCTGGACATCTCGATCATGCGTCCGCCGGGGCGGCACCGCACGCCAACGCAGCCAATCCTGATGCTCTTGAAGTCGCTCCGGGAACTGCACACGAGCAACTGGAGGGCTGGATTCCCGCGCTGGCTAATGAAGAGGAACTCCGGCAGGCGCTCGAAAAAGCCTTCGACTACCGCGGCGACATCACGATTACCCGCAAGGACGGATCCAAAATCGAGGGCTACATTTTCGACCGGCGGTCGGGTGCGACTCTGAAGGAGTCCGTAGTCAGGCTTTATCCGAAGAACTCGGACGAAAAGATTGCTGTTTCCTACGCCGACATTGGGGCGCTCGCCTTCACCGGCCGCGACACTGCTGCCGGCAAGAGCTGGGAAGCCTGGATGAAGAAATACGCCGCGAAGAAAGCGGCCGGGGAACAGGACTTGAGCCTGCATCCGGAACCGCTGGACTAACGTCCCCGTCAACTCCTCAAAAACTCAAAACCTCCACCCTGTCACAAGACGCGAGAAGGGTGGGGCACCCGGCATCGATCGGACCCGCACATCCCACCGTGCTTCCAATCACTGACGTAACTTCCAATGGGTTGTAGCGTTAGTTGTTGATAGTCGGAGGCAGTCATGGAAGTCACGGTCGAACATCTGGGGGCGGTGCAGTTTGAGGTCAAGGCGCGGAATCACACGATTCTCTGCGACCAGCCGGCAGAGAACTTTGGCCACGACGAGGGCATGACTCCGCCGGAGTTGCTGCTGGCCTCGGTCGGATCGTGCGCGGGATTTTACGCCGCGCAGTATCTGCGCAAGCACAAGTTGGCCACGGAAGGAACGCGGGTACGCGTGACCGCCGACAAGGTGAAGGATCCGGCGCGGGTGGACAATTTCCGCATCGAAATCGAGACGACGGTCGAGTTGACCGAGCAGCAGCAGGCGGGCGTGGAAGAGTCGGTGCACCACTGCCTGATCAAGAACACCCTGCTGCATCCGCCGAAAATCGCAATCGAAATCAAGCAGCCGGTGGCGACTTCGAACTAGGGTTGTTTCCTGGCGAGGCAGTTATTTCGGCGGCGCGCCGGATCTCCGCGGCGCAGGCTTCCGAGGAGCCGATCCCTGGAAATCGAGGCCGTCGATCAACTCCTCGACTTCATCTTCTGTGGCGCCGATGACGGTGATCGACACCGCGTATCCGTGCGACAGCATGGCCAGTGTCGATTGCCGCATCACGCGCGTTCCCACATCTTTGTGAAAGTCCCCGCGCACGAGAATCTTCGAGCCGACGGCGAACTCGTACGGCTCCTCGTCGACCAGGAACCCTTGAGCCTTCGCGACCTCGGTCAGGGGTCCGAAATATTGCGCCGCTTCCTGCAATCCCGGATAGGCCGCGGCACTCTCGGCCACAATGAGAATGGAAGAGTTCACGTCTTCACCCTTGGCCTCCGGAGGACGGGAAAAGGCAGCCAGCAGTACTTTTGCGCCGGCGCTGGAGGCCGACGACGCTTCTGGTTTGGCTGAATCTGCGCGGTCGCTCTCGGCCGGCGGATTCTCCTTCGGTTCCGCGTTCATCTCGTCGGTGCGGTACACCCATCCCTCGGGAACCTTGCATGAAAATCCGAGGCCCTTGTTGCGGTAAAGACCATTGGTGACCGATCCAGGATCGACAACGGTGTCCGCGGGCGCGGCAGCCTTGGTGGAATGTTTGGCAGAAGAAGACGAAGATTGTGCGGCGCATCGCGGTACGGCGAAAACGAATCCGCTCAGAATCAGCAGCGAAGAAAGAAGGCGTAGGCGGCAGAAACTCATACCGCCTATGGTAATTGACTAAGCCGCCCGGCCCATTACCGGCTGCGTGCAATGCGCGCAGCGGCGCGCTTCGATGGGAATCTCGCTCAGGCACTCGGGGCACTTCTTGGTCGTCGGCGCGGCCGGCGCCTCGGGCTTGTGCATGCGCGCAATCAGCCAGTTCACCGGAACGACCACGAAGAAATACACCGCCGCGGCAATCAGGATGAACGAGATGACGGCGTTGATGAAGTCGCCGATGGGAAACATTGTCGTGCGCACGGTGAATTTCAGGTTCGAGTAATCCGGCTTTCCTACTATGAGCGCAATGAGCGGAGTGAGGAACGCTTTGGTAAGTTCGGTAACGACGGCGCCAAAGGCAGCGCCGATGACCACGCCCACGGCCATGTCCACAACATTTCCACGCAGGATGAATTTCTTGAAGCCATCGAGCATAACAGTCGCCCCCGGCAAGAATTTGGTCGCCGCCAATGTAAGACAGGGGAGCCGCAAGGTCAAGACAGACGGCGTGGAAACGGTGGCGATTTTGCCTCCGGCCGTGGCGACAGTCCCGAAAACCGGTTCGTATCAGGGCATCGCTTTAGCGATGTCAACATCTGGTACACACGACGCAACCGGCTTTAGCCGCTGAGGTTTGTCAGTGTCCACGCAGCGGCTGAAGCCGTTGTCTTTTTTGGGGGATTGAGACGGCATGCCTGAAGGTATGCCCTGATACGAATCCTTTTCGACGTCCTGATATAAAGCGCTTTTCGCGACCCTGATATGAAGCTTTTCGAGGTGGATAACTCTCAGAGTTTGCGAGACACCAGTGCTCAGGCCCTTCCTCAGATCCGCATCGGCATGACGATGTAGCGGTACTTGTAATCGTCGCCTTCGGCGGGACGGAGCTGGCCGGCGGACTGCGGATCTTTCAACTCCAACCGGACTTCGCTGGATCCGGCGGCCTTGAGGAAGTCGACCAGGTATGCAGCGTTGAAGCCGATGGTCAGCGGATCGCCGGTGTAGGGAGCTTCCAAAGAATCTTCGGACTCGCCGGTTTCGGTGGAGGAAGCGGAAATCTTGACTTCGCCTTTTTCCAGGCGCAGGCGGACGGCGCGCGAGCGCTCATCGGCAAACTGGGCCACACGCAGGATGGCGCCATTCAGTTCGTCAGCGTTGAGTGGAACGATCTTGCTGTTGTCCTTGGGCAGGACGGCCTCGAAGTTGGGGAACTGTCCGGTGAGTTGCCGCGACGTGAGCAGGCGCGACCCGATGCGGAAGAACAGCGTCGATTCATCTTTCGCAAACTCGACGGTCTCGGCGTCGGTGGAATCGAGCAGCGACTTCAGTTCGTCCATCGCTTTCTTCGGAACCAGCGTTTTCATCTCGCCGGAGACGCCATCGAATTTCTCGCCGCTGCGTTCGCAGTGGGCCAGGCGGTGGCCGTCGGTGGCAACCATGGTGATCGACTCGGGCTTGAGCAGCATCAGGGCGCCGTTGAGCGTGTAGCGCGATTCTTCGTTGGAAATCGCAAATCCGGTGCGCGCGATCAGCCCACGCAATACCT
>Ga0307478_10001894_pt1 | contig 17353 bp, 15 predicted proteins | sample atmos_gasesECM4C_2_FD_203713 | JGI IMG/M metagenome (GOLD analysis project Ga0307478, IMG submission 203713) | Hardwood forest soil microbial communities from Morgan-Monroe State Forest, Indiana, United States - atmos_gasesECM4C_05 | ecosystem: Environmental > Terrestrial > Soil > Temperate...
TCGAGCGGCAACAACAAATCCGCAAAGATAATCGCTGCATCGACGCCCAGAATTTCCGCCGCAGTGATCGTGACCTCAGCCGCCAATGCGGGCTTTTTGCAGATCTCGAGCAGCGAATGCTGCTTCCGCACCGCCCGATACTCGGGCATATAGCGTCCCGCCTGGCGCATAAACCACACCGGCGTGCGCCCCACCGGCAGCGACTTACACGCGCGAACAAAGTTTGAATTAGGAGCGGACATGAACTGATGACTGTAGCATTTTTGCACCTCGCCAGGAAAAGCGCCGCGACTTATGTGGGGACAGCTGCCCTCGGCTGCCTGGTCGAGCGGTAGCTCGACCGCGCTGTTGGACGGATCGATCCGGCAAGAGTCGCTGGCTTGTAAAATCGCGGTATGGATCAAGCCGGTGGAGTCATTGCGGCAATCGTGCTAGCAACCTGCCTTGGCTCCTCCGCTTTTCGAAAAGCCGAAAGCCCGTCCCACCCCACCTTCTACAAGGACGTCCTACCCATCCTGCAAGACCACTGCCAGAACTGCCATCGCCGCGGCGAGGTCGCTCCCCAGCCTCTCGAGACCTATGAACAAACGAAGCCGCAGGCCCACGCCATGGCGCACGCAGTCGAGATGAAGATGATGCCGCCATGGTTCGCCGATCCCAGATACGGGCACTTCACCAATGATTCCTCGCTAACGGCGAAGCAAATCTCAACTATCGTTGCCTGGGCCGACGCTGGAGCGCCCGCCGGCGATCTGCATGATGCCCCACCGCCCCGCAAATGGACGGACGGCTGGAATATTCCGCAACCGGATCTCGTCGTGAAAATGCCGAAGCCAGTCACCCTCCCGGCACACGGTGAAGTCGAATACACCTATGAGATCGTGCCCACGCATTTCGGCGAAGATCGCTGGATCCAGATGTCGGAGTTTCGCCCAAGCAGCCCTGCGCACGTGCATCATGCTGTCGTGTACATTCGTCCACCGGATTCTCAATGGCTCCGCCACGCTCCTATCGGCGAGCCGTTCACCGCCTCGACGCTCACCGATCCCGCAGAGCGCCGCCAGGCTCATGAGACCACCAGCGATCTCCTGCTCGTGTATGCCCCCGGCAGTTCGCCCGATCACTGGCCCGACACTATGGCGAAGTTTGTTCCCGCCGGATCCGACCTCGTCTTCCAGATGCACTACACCACCAACGGCACGCAAGACCAGGATCAGACCGCTATCGGACTGGTCTTCGCGAAGACACCGCCGAAACAACGGGTCATCACACTACAGCTGAACAATCACGCTTTGATCATCCCGCCCGGAGCCGACGACTTCCGCGTTGATGTGCAGGGTACGCTGCCCAACGACGCCACGCTCCTCAGTTTGTTCCCTCACATGCACCTGCGTGGCAAGCGCTTCGAGTACGACATTGTGCACGACGACGGCACCGCCGAAGTCCTGTTGCGCGTTAACTATCACTTTCACTGGCAATTGAGTTACAAGCTGGCCGAACCGCGCTTGCTCAAGGCGGGAACAAAACTACGCGCGATCGCCTGGTACGACAACTCGAAGAACAATCCGCACAATCCTGATCCAAACAAAATCGTGACCTGGGGAGATCAAACTTCCGACGAAATGATGGTGGGATTCTTCGACGTGGCCATCCCAGCGAATGTGGACAAAGAGCATTTCTTCATCCGAAAGTAACACTGCCCATGTGGCGATGGCCCTCGGGCGTCTCGCGAAGACGAAGCCGAGCGTCACCGAACGAACGTCAGCCCCTGCGCATGCCCACAACTAGCGCGATCACGCCTCCCGCGACCAGAACGACGCCCACCGCTGGAGGCGCCTTTTCGCTGGTCTCTGTCTGCACCGTGATCTTCGCATCCCCGATGCTCAGCGCGTGATCTTGGTGACGACGGATCGGCACGACGAACGCCAGCAGCCCAAGCACGATCAGCAACACTCCGGCAACTTGAAGGCCCTTCATGAATAGACCCTCCTTTTAACGCTGAGGGAAATTGCAAACTGAGACCCGGAAACGTAGATGCAGTTGGTGCGAGACCCACGCCCCGGTTGCGGAAGGATTTACGCCCGCCCCTTTTTCGCTGCCGCAGCCGCCTGTTTCCCTGCGACTTCCCAGGGCCGCTTCGGACGATCGACCACCGGCTTGTCGCGATCCGCGATGCGGTCGTACTGATAAGCTTCACTCACGGTCCCCAGCGATTCGTTGTACAGGCTGGGAAGCCCGAGAGCAACCTTGAGTTCTTCGGCAAACGAGTGCAGGGCCTTCAGATGTTCCGCTGTGGCAGGAACCTCAGTCTTCGAAGTCTTCAGAAATTGCTGGTATCCGCGGTTGACGAGTTTTGAAATCTCGCTACCGATCAAATAGCCCGGGTAAGCAAAAACCTTGATGCTGTCATCTGGGCCCTTTTGGATCGCCGCCGACACGTTGTACTTCCGCAGGAACACGCGGCCGTTCGTTCCGGGCGCCTCCGTTATGTCGAACCCGTGATCGCGCAGCCAGGCTAGCGCTTCGTCGTAGGTTCGTGCTTCAATAGACTTGGCCATTTGATGGACTACCCTTTCTCTTACCCGGCCATGTTGGATGCAAATTCATAAAGACCGAGCGTAACTTTACAGGAACTGCATCGCCGGGCAATGCTGGTCATCTAAACAAAATACTACATACCTCGTTTCAAGCTATAGATCACATTACGTTGGTCACGGTAGTTCGGTTCAGTTATGGCGCAATTCTCGACTCAATCTACGGCAATGTCGACTTCGATCAAGCATAACGGGTCTCGGGAAATGGCTTCAGGATTGGGCGAAACGCTCGGCCATAGCCTCATCGAGCGCATCGGGAACACCCCACTTCTACGCCTGGACGCGGTCACTCGCGACCTGCCCGGCATAGCACTTCTGGGCAAGGCGGAATGGTACAACCCGGGTGGTTCCGTCAAAGATCGCGCGGCATGCAGCATCGTCGCTGAAGGCCGGCGCAGCGGTCAGCTTCGCCCCGGCAAGATTCTGCTCGATGCCACCAGCGGCAACACGGGAATCGCCTACGCCATGCTGGGCGCAGCTGAGGGATTCCCGGTTACCCTCTGCATGCCGGAAAACGTCTCCCGCGAGCGCAAGCAGATCCTCCAGGGATACGGCGCCAACATCCTCTACACCGATCCGGGCGACGGATCTGACGGCGCTATCCGCATGGCACGCGAGTTGGCCGGGAAGCATCCCGAGCAATATTTCTACGCCGACCAGTATTCGAACGACGCCAACTGGAAGGCTCACTACCTCGGCACAGCCAACGAAATCTGGCAGCAGACCCAAGGACGCATCACCCATTTCGTCTCCATGCTCGGCACCAGCGGCACCTTTGTCGGCACTACGCGACGCCTCAAAGAACTGAACCCCCGCGTGCAGTGCATCTCGCTCCAGCCCGATTCGTCCTTCCATGGCATCGAGGGCGCCAAGCACATGGCCAGCGCGATCGTGCCCAAGATCTACGATCCAAAGCTCGCCGATCAGAATCTGGAAATCGCCACCGAGGATGCCTACGCCATGGCCCGCCAACTCTCGCGCGGCGCCGGTTTGCTGGTAGGAATTTCCGCGGCAGCGGCTGTCGTCGGATGCCTGAGGATCGCCCGCGATCTTCCGGTGAAAAAAGGCAAAGAAGCAGTGATTGTCACCATCCTCTGCGACTCGGGCGAGAAGTATCTAAGCGAGCGATTCTGGACCGAAGGCTAAGTCACTGATTTTTTTGGAATTTTGTGGTCTTTGAATAGAGACCGGGTGCCCGTTGCTGGCCGCTGTTGCCCCAAGCGCGAATGTCGACTCCGAGGTGAAACAGCCGTGTTGGGCGCCCCATCCTTCTCGCGTTTTTTCGCGAGAGGGTGGGGACTTTGATTTTGGATCCGCCACGAGCTTGCTTCTATGCTGAAACTGTCGCGGCAAGACTACGACTCCCTGCGCCGTCACGGCGAAGAAACCTACCCGCACGAATGCTGTGGGGTGCTCCTCGGCCGCATCGACGACGATGGAACCCGCGTCGTGACCTCTACAGCCCGCTGCGGCAACACCCGAACTGACTCGGCCCACAACCGCTACAACATCGATCCCCGCGAGTTGGTCCGCATCCAGCGCGAAGGCCGCGAGCGCGCTGAGGACATCGTGGGCTTCTACCACTCCCACCCCGATCACCCCGCGCAATGGTCCACCACCGACTACGCCGAAGCCCACTGGCTCGGCTGCTCCTACGTCATCACCAGCGTGGAAAAAGGCAAGGCGGCGGTGACGAACTCCTTCGAACTTACAGGCTCCGACGAAAGCGATAAGCAATTAGTGGACGAAAAGATCGACGTGTCATAATCCGCAAAATGTCGAGGGATGGTTTATGTGGGGACAGCCGCCACCGGCTGTCCGGTCGAGCTCAGTTCGACTCGATTTTGTTCTCTTTCATATCAGCAAAACCCGCGCCAGACACCGGGACTCTGAGATTTTCACAAACGCTAAACAAAACTATCGACTCCGGTTCGCATCGAGCTAACTCAGCCGACGACGCCGAACAGCGCGCCTGGCGCGGCCTTCCAGGAAATTTAGTCAAGTCACCTGCACCAAATCCTGTCATATGCTTGTGGACGGTCCGCACTCGATTGAAAATTCAGATACTTACAAAGCTCTATTTCTCGTTGACTCAAAAAATAGAAGGAGTACAACAGGATCGTTCTCTGACACCTTCTAAAGTTTTTCCGGTTGGTGCGGCGTCCGGGGCTCAAGCGAAGTCACTGTCTCCGCCGAAAGGCAGAGATGGAGGGCAAGCAAGAGTCTATAGCAAAGCGCTGGTCGAGGAGAACGAGAAGACCAAGTCAGAGGCAGGATAGAGTTCCGAGGCGTTGGGTTGGTTTATCCGGTTGGCGGTGAGCCCGGAGCCCAAGCGAGATCGCGCGCAGCACCCCGCAAGGGAAGTTGCGAGAGCAGGTCAGCAAGGGTCAAACGCGAGCTACTGGCCGAGACGAATGATCCCAACACCACCTCGGAACTCTCTTACTTTTTGCGGTCGGATTTGTAATCCTCACCGAAGCATCGGTGCCTGACACGCGCCAAGAGGAGTCGAAGGATCCCACCCGAAGTTCCATGGTGTCAAACCGATTCTTGCTCCCGCATTCCCCCTCGTCGGTTGCGAACCACGGAATCGTCGAAACTTTGAAACTTTCCCACCTTGAAACCTGTGTTCACAACGGTATGTTCCCATGCTTCTTCGGCGGGTTCTTATCCCGCTTCGTCTCCAGCATGGCCAGTGCCTTGATCAGCTTCTTCCGCGTCTCGCGCGGCTGGATGACTGCATCCACGAACCCACGATCAGCCACCACATAAGGATTCGCGAATCGTTCCCGGAATTCGTCAATCTTCTCGCGCCGCACCTGTTCGCGGTTTGCGGCCGCGTCCAGTTCGCGCTTGTACACAATGTCCACCGCGCCCTCTGGACCCATCACCGCAATCTCGGCCGTCGGCCAGGCATAGTTCACGTCGGTTCGGATGTGCTTCGACGCCATCACGCAATATGCCCCGCCATAGGCCTTGCGCGTGATCACGGTAACCTTCGGCACCGTCGCCTCCGCAAAAGCAAAAAGCAGCTTGGCCCCGTGCTTGATAATTCCGCCATACTCCTGCGCCGTCCCGGGCAAAAATCCTGGCACGTCCTCAAACGTCACCAGTGGGATATTGAAGCAATCGCAGAAGCGTACAAACCGCGCGCCTTTCACCGACGCGTTAATGTCGAGTGTGCCCGCCAGCACCGCAGGCTGGTTCGCCACGATCCCTACGCTTCGTCCATCGAGCCGCGCAAATCCAACAACAATGTTCCTCGCGTAATGTTCCTGCACTTCGAAGAAATACCCATCGTCTACAACCGCGTGAATCACGTCTTTAATGTCATACGGCTGGTTCGACTGCGCCGGCACGATCTTGTCGAGCGCGGCATCCGCGCGGTCCGCAGGATCGGTGCACGCCTTCCGCGGAGGATCATCGAGATTGTTCGACGGCACGAAACTCAGCAACTCCCGTACCATCGACAGACACTCCGCATCGTCGTGCGCCAGAAAGTGCGCCACACCTGAAGTCTCGTTGTGCGTCATCGCCCCGCCCAACTGATCCTTCGTGACTTCTTCCAGCGTGACCGTCTTGATCACGTCCGGCCCGGTGATGAACATATACGAGGTCTTGTCGACCATTAGGACGAAATCCGTGATTGCTGGCGAGTACACCGCGCCTCCAGCGCATGGGCCCATGATCGCCGAAATCTGCGGGACCACGCCGCTATACAGCGTGTTGCGCAGAAAGATATCCGCGTACCCGGCCAACGACATTACACCTTCCTGAATCCGCGCTCCGCCCGAGTCGTTCAACCCAATAACTGGCGCGCCCATCTTCGCCGCCAGATCCATAATCTTCACGATCTTCCCCGCGTTCGCCTCCGACAACGATCCGCCAAACACTGTGAAGTCCTGGGCGAATACATAAACGAGCCGCCCTTCAATCCGCCCATATCCAGTGACGAATCCATCGCCATAAATCTTCTGCTCTGCCATTCCGAAATCGTTGCAGCGATGTGTGACCAGCTTGTCGGTCTCCTCGAACGTCCCCTCATCGAGCAGGAACTCAATCCGCTCCCGGGCCGACATCTTGCCTTCTTTATGCTGCCGTTCGCGGCGCTTGGCGCCCCCGCCATCCTCGGCGAGCTGGTTGCGCTTATTGAGCTCTGCGACCTTTTGTTCGAGATTCATGGGCAAGGATTATACGGCGGTACGACCGCACCAAGTGCGAGGACGGTCACCGAGCCCTGCCAGACGCCTATTGCACCCTGTTGACCTACCGTAATCTGTTGCATCGGAAGCCGCCCGTGTAGGCTCATCCTTTGTCGCTCCGAGGAGGTTTCATGTCATCCAAGGTTTGGTTCCGGGCTGGCGCTACCGCGCTGCTTGCTTTCGCCCTTTCCGCCACTCTCGCTGTTGCGCAGGGTCATGGCAACGGGCACGAGAAACACGACCGCGACGACGGTGACGATCGCGACGAGGGACACGATCACGGTCATGGACGTGACCACGATCGCGGTCACGGCCGTTATGCCGACCACGATCGCGACATCCATGACTGGTACCGGTCTCATTACTCGAATCTGCCTCCCGGCCTCGCCAAACGCGATCGCCTTCCCCCAGGACTCGAGCGCCAACTCGTGGTTTCCGGAACCTTGCCTCCCGGCCTTCGTAAGAAGATGCAGCCCTGCCCACACGAGCTAGAAGTGATGCTTCCGCCGCCTCCTCCGAATTACGCGCACGTCGTGATCGGCGGAAGTCTGGTTCTCGTAAACCGGGCCAACTTCCAGATCGCCGACGTCTTCCACTTCCAAATCAACTGATAACCGGGGTACCCACCCACTCGGGTGCCCCACCCTTGTCTCGCCGCTCTTTGGCGGGACAGGGTGGGGATTTTGACTCCGCCTGACCCACGCTCACGCTCGCTTCGCGATACACTGCCTTCAATGTCGCTAGCCGACCAGATGGGCTTCACTTTCCGCCCTCCGGACCGTCGCGTCTGGAAGGTCCGCGACCTGGTCGCCGCTGTCCGTACTCACGTCGAGCGTGAATATGCCGACGCCTGGGTCGAAGGAGAAATTTCCAACTTTCGCGCTCCCGACTCCGGACACCTCTACTTCACCCTGAAAGACGGCAACGCCCAGATCCGAGTGGTCATGTTCCGTTCCTCCGCTCGCCTGCTGCGTTTCCGCCCCGCCGACGGCCTGCAGGTGATTGTGCGGGGGCGCGTCACCGTTTATGAAGATCGTGGCGAACTGCAGATTTCTGCCGAGCATATCGAGCCCAAAGGCGCTGGCTCTCTGCAGCTGGCCTTCGAACAGCTGAAGGCAAAACTTGAAGCCGAGGGCCTGTTCTCCTCCGAACGCAAGAAGCCGATTCCGTCCCTTCCCGCTTGCATCGGAATCGTCACCTCGCCTCAAGCCGCGGCCCTGCGCGACATTCTCAACGTCATCGAGCGCCGTCACCGCTCCGTCAACCTCCTGATTTATCCCGCGCAAGTTCAAGGAGATGCCGCCTCGCATGAAGTAGCCGCCGGCGTTCGCTACTTTAACCAACAGAAATATGTGGACGTAATTATCGTCGCGCGCGGCGGCGGCTCCGCCGAAGACCTCGCGCCCTTCAATAATGAAGATCTGGCGCGAACCGTGGCTTCGTCCGCCATTCCTGTCATCTCCGCAGTGGGGCACGAAACCGATTTCACCATCATCGATTTCGTTGCCGACCTGCGAGCCCCCACTCCATCCGCGGCCGCCGAGCTCGTGATCCGCTCGCGTCAGGAAATCGAAGATCATGCCGCCGCGCTGCACGAACGCCTCGCGCGAGCGATGCGCTACCGGCTGCTCATGGGACGCCAAGCCCTCACTGAACTCTCGCAGCACGGCGCCTTCGCCCGCATGATCGAACTCATCCGCCAGCGTCAGCAACGCCTCGACGATTTGAGCCACCGCTTGGAACTTGCCGAACGCCATCTGCTCGAGCAAACGCGCCGCCGCTGGGAAACAATCTCCGCCGCCGTCCGGCACTACGATTTGCGCCTGGTGCTTTCCGGAATGCGCAAAGAGCTCGAAAGCTGGACCGCCGCCCTGGCCGCCGTCACGCGCAATGTCCTGCTGCAGCATAGAGTCCGCAGCGAACGCCTTCAAACGGCCCTGCGGTCACTCTCCCCGCTGGCGATTCTCGATCGCGGATACGCCCTCGTCTTCGATTCCGAAGGAAAGCTACTCAAAGATGCCGCACAGGCCAAACTCGGCGACGAAATCACCGCGCGTCTGTCTCGTGGTCAAATCTGGGCCTCTGTTACAAAGAAGGAGAAGTAACCAATGTGGGGCCCCCGAACTGACGAATGTGGGGACAGCCGCCCTCGGCGGTCCGCGGAGTGGAGCTCCGCAAGTCTGCGACTATAATTCATTGCATTACAATGAATTCTTCGGGGCCAAACTTTCACCAGGAGAGACTCTCGATTGAGCCCAGTCATCACCACTTGGCAGCAGGCCGCATGGGCGGCTCTCGACATCCTGCTGGTGGCGCTGCTCATCTACCAGGTTCTGGTCATGATCCGCGGCACCCGCGCCGCACCCATGTTGGTTGGCCTGACCGTCGTCGCCATCATGTTCTACCTCGCGCGGATTGGCGAATTGACCACTTTGAACTGGGTGGTCAGCCACGTGCTGCCTTACCTGGTCTTCGCGCTGATCGTCGTCTTTCAGGCGGAGATTCGTCACGTCCTTGCCGACTTGGGACGCCGGTTCAGCTTCCTGCACTCCGCTGAAGCGGCCAGCGAAGCTTACGACGACATCGTTCTCGCCGCGAATCTTTTCTCCCAGCACCAGACCGGCGCCCTGGTGGTGATCGAACGTAGAATCGGCCTGCGCACCCATATTGAGAGCGGCGTTCCTCTGGACGCGCGCCTGTCCTACGATCTCCTCGCTACCATTTTCCGCCCCAGCGCACCGCTTCACGATGGCGCGGTCATCGTTCAGAAAGACCGTATTGCCGCGGCCGCATGCTTTCTTCCGCTTTCCATGAATCCCTTGCTCTCCACTCAGCTGGGTACTCGCCATCGCGCCGGCATCGGTATTACAGAAGAAACCGACGCCATCGCCGTGATCGTTTCCGAGGAAACCGGCGCTATCAGCATGGCCATGAGCGGCAAAATCGAACGCGATCTCACCGTCGATCAACTCCGCGAGCGCCTGGGCAGCGAATTGCGCCGCTACATGGGCCCCGTGACCCTACCCACTCCCATCGCCCAGGATGAAGAGTCCGACGCTGCCCTCGAGTCTCCGCTGCGCGAAACCGCCGCTCAACGCAAATCCGATCTCGATTCCGATCTGGAGCAGCGCCCATGATCGAACTATTGCGCCGTCTGGTCTTTCACAATTTCCTCCTGAAGATGCTCTCGCTGCTTCTGGCGGCCGGCCTGTGGTGGCTGATTTCTCCCGACGAGGAACCCGCTGAAGTCTCCTTGCGCGCTCCCGTCGTCCTCCAGCACGTTCCACCCGGTCTTGAGATCAGTTCGGAATCGGTTCCGGAAGCGCAAATCCGCCTCCGAGGGCCGGAACGCGTCATTCGCAATTTGCAGTCGAATGAGGTGCGAGCCGAGATCGATCTTATCGACGCCAAGCCGGGCGAGCGCACTTTCGATCTCAGCTCGAAACAGGTGCGCCACTCCCGCGAGGTCGTTATCGTGCAAGTTGTGCCCAGTCAACTTCATCTTGCCTTCGACACGATCTTAACCCGCGACGTTGAAATTCGCCCCCGAGTCATGGGCAACTTCGCGGAAGGCGAGCAGATCACCAAGGTCGACGTCGATCCACCCCGGGTGACCATCTCCGGTCCTCGGCACCACGTCGAGAAAATTACCGCTGCCACCACCGATCCGCTCGACGCCACCGGCACTCGCGGAGCTGGCGTCTTTTCGACCAACGTTTACGTCTCCGATCCCATGGTGCAGGTCGTGCAACCCTCGTCGACCCGCGTCACGGTAATGGTGCAGAAAGTTGGAGCTGGCACCACGCACTAACGGCGAGCGCTTCAGACCCCATGTCATTTATCATCCTCTGTTCCATCTTCTTATGACCCAGCAAACCCGGCAGCTCTTTGGGACCGACGGCATTCGCGGCGTTGCGGGCGAATTTCCCCTTACCAAGCAAAGTACCTATCTCATCGGACGTGCGCTCGGCCACGATTTAGTGCGGGTCAAGCCCAAGCCCAGCGCCGTGATCGGGCAAGACACCCGCCAATCCAGCCGCTGGATCGCCGATCGACTCTCTGAAGGTCTCGCCGCCGTAGGAGTAAACGTGAGTAGTGCTGGCGTGATCACGACTCCGGGCGTAGCCTATCTCGCCCGCTCCCGGGGATTCGACGCCGGCGTGGTGATCTCTGCTTCCCACAATCCCTGGACCGACAACGGCATTAAAGTTTTCTCGGGTAACGGATTCAAGCTGACCGATGCGCGCGAACTAGCGATCGAAAAGGAGATCTTTGGCCTCCTCGAGAATCCTTCCGCCGCCGACGATACCGCTCTCCGCGTTCCAGGACCTTCCTTGCCCGGCGAAGCCGCCCTCCGGCACGACTACGTGAACTCGCTTGCGGCGAGCGTCTCTTCCGACCTAGGCAAGCTGCGCGTGCTAGTAGATTGCGCTAACGGGGCCGCCACCGCTGAAGCTCCCGAATTGTTTCGCGCCCTCAAGATTCAGGCCACCTTCATTCATGTCTCGCCCGATGGCAAAAACATCAACGAAGGCTGCGGTGCACTGCATCCGGAAACGTTGGGGAAAACGGTAGCGGAGTCTGCCGGACAATTCGATCTCGGTGTGACCTTTGATGGCGACGCCGACCGCGCTCTGTTCTCTGACGCCAATGGCAGAGTGATCAACGGAGACGCGGTGCTCTTGGCAGCCGCCCGCGACCTCCACGCTCAAGGCAAACTGAAGTCCGACACCGTTGTTGCAACCACAATGTCGAATATGGGCCTTGAAATCGCCCTGAAGAATTCGGGCATCCGCCTGCTCCGTGCCAACGTCGGTGACAAGTACGTTCTCGAAGAGATGCTAAAAACCGGTGCCACTCTTGGCGGCGAGCAGTCCGGCCACGTCATCTTCCTCGATGGCGACTCCACCACTGGCGACGGCCTGCTCACCGCACTCCACTTGATGGATATCGTGGTGCGCAGCAAGAAGTCTTTGGCCGAACTGGTGGGCGATCTGAAGGTCTTCCCACAGAAAATTCAAAACATCCGCGTGCGTGAAAAAACTCCGTTCTCGCAAGTGCCCGGCATCCAGAAAGCCATCGAATCTGCCGAACGCGAACTCGACGGCCGGGGCCGAGTGGTCGTGCGTTATTCCGGCACTGAAGCCTTGGCCCGCGTCATGGTCGAAGCCGAGTCAGAAGATCAAATGCAAAGCGTGACTGCAGCCATCGCCGCTGAGATTCAAAAAGCCCTCGGAATCTAGGATCATTTATGTAGGAACAGCTATGTGGGGACAGCCGCCCCGGCGGTCCGGTCGAGCGAAGCTCGACTGATCTATCTCCGCTTCCGCCTCTTTCCGACCGCCCGCACAGGCTCTTCCTCAATTACCGCGAACTGAATCTTCTTCTCCACCGGATCGATCCGGTCTACCAGCACCCGAATCTTCTGCCCCAGTCGATACGCCTTCCGCGACCGCTGCCCAATAATCTCCCGCGTGTTCTCGTGATACGTATACCGGTCGTCAGTCAGCGTGTTCAGCGGCACCAGCCCCTCGATAAACAAATCCGTTAGCTCCACAAAAAAACCAAACTTGGTCACGCTGATAATGAGCCCGTCAAAATCCTCTCCAACGCGATCCTCCATGAACTTCACTTTCTTCCACTCCATCAACTCGCGCTCGGCATCGTCAGCCCGCCGCTCGGCCTGGCTCGACTCCTCGGCAATCTCATGCAACTCCTCCACCGAAATTGGCCCATCCAACTTCTCGTATGGGGCGGACACTCCTGTCCGCCGTTTCGACCAAGGAGACGTTTTGTCCTCAGACGGGTGCCCCACCCTTGTCGCGCCTTTCACGACAGGGTGGGGACTTTGACTTTCCGAATTCTGACTCAGCACACTCTTCAATATCCGATGTACGATCAAATCCGGATACCTGCGGATCGGCGACGTAAAATGCGTATAAGAAGACGCCGCCAGCGCAAAGTGCCCCAGGTTCTCTTCCGAATACCGCGCCTGCTTCAGCGACCGCAGCATCAGATAGCTCAGAATCCGTTCCTCCGGTTTCCCCGCAATCTTCTCCGTCAGCTTCTGATACATCCGCGGCGTGATGTGCACTTCCTTGGGAACTTCAATCTCCCGAACGCGCTTGCCCGTCCCATGCGCCGCCCGCCGATCCGCCTTCATCTGCACCCGATGAATCGGCAGCGCCCCCACGCCCAGCGAGTATCCAAAGGTCGCCGCAATCGTCTCGAAGTCGTACACCCGCTTCGCATCCGGCTTCTCATGTACACGATACAGCGACGCAATCCGCTGTGACTCCAGATACTGCGCCACGCACTCATTGGCCGAAAGCATAAATTCCTCGATCAGCCGGTGTGCAATATTCCGCTCCGACCGCGAAATGCTCTTCATCAACCCGAACTCATCGAACTCGATCACCGGCTCCGGCAAATCGAAATCAATCGAACCCCGCCGCTCCCGCTTGCGATGCAAAATCAGTGCCAACTCGCGCATCAGCTCGAACCCGGCCACCAGCGGAGCATAGCGGGCGCGCATCGCGGTATCGTTTTCGAGCACGGCGTTCACGGCGGTATAAGTCATGCGCTCGGCTGACCGGATTACTCCCTCACCCAACTCGTACCCCGCAATCTCTCCGCGATGATCGATCTCCATCACGCACGACATCACCAGCCGGTCCACATGAGGCCGCAAGCTGCAAATATCCGTCGAAAGCTCCAATGGAAGCATCGGCACGGCACGATCCGGAAAGTAAACGCTGGTCCCGCGCAGTCGTGCTTCCAGATCGAGTGCCGATCCGGGAGTTATATAATGCGCCACATCCGCAATGTGCACGTGCAGCTCGTAGTTGCCGTTTTGGAGCTTCCGCACCAGAACGGCATCATCGAAATCACGCGCCGTCTCGCCGTCGATGGTAACAATTGGCAAATCCCGGAAATCCCGCCGCTGGTGGAGCTCTCGCGTTGAAATAACCGCCGGCGCGTCCTGGGCTTCCTCCAGCGCTGCCGCAGGAAAGTGATGCGGCAGATGAAACTTGCGAATCGTAATCTCGACATCGACTCCGAAATCGTCTTCGCGGCCCAGAATCTCGATCACGCGCCCTCGCGGATTCTGCGTCGGCGAAGGCCAATCCGTGATCTCGACGTCCACCACGACTCCTTCCAGATCGTCCCAATCCGTCCGCCGAGCCACCTCCTCGCCCAGCACCCGATCGACCGATTCTCGCCTGCGACCGCTTCTTCCCTCTTTCCTGGCATGATCCGGGGCAGAACGAGGAACCTCGCGTGCAGCGCCTCGATCGTCACTGTCAGCATCGCGTTTCGGCTGTTCCATCCCCGGCGGAATCACGATCTCCTGCGTGATCTTCGCGTCCATCGGCCTGACATAATTCTGGCGCCCACCGTAGTGAAACACTCCGACCACGGTCGGATGCGCGCGCGTCACCGGCCGCACGATCCGTCCCTCAGCGCGACCGTCCGGCCGCACGTTCACTACATCCACCAGCACGCGGTCCCCATGCATGGCGTTGCCAATCAGGTGTGGCGCGATAAAGATGTCTCCCGCCAGCAGTGACTTGAGCCGTGGGGGCAACGAACTCGGATCAGGGATCACGAACCCAAAGCCATCGCGATGCATCGTGAGCCGCCCCACTACGAGATTCTTGTCCGCGCCGGCCTGCGGCAGCGCATATCGATCGGAGTCAACCGCCAGCAGCGCGCCGCTGGAAACAAGCTTCTCAAGCCGGGCATCCAACTCTCGCCGCTCGTCCCCGCGCAGGCCCAATTCCCGCACCAGTTGCTTGAATCCAGCAGTACGCTTCGGTTGCTTCGCAACGTGTTTGAGGATTGCAGAATCAGAGAGCATAAGTCAGCCGGTAAGACTGATCTTATACGTTAAAGAAGAAGGTCGCGAAGGGTACCCTACCCTTGTCGCACTCTTTGCGACAGGGCGGGGATTTTGACTTTTCTATTGATTGGAAGATTTGAAAATGAGCCGGGTGCCCCACTTCTGGCCGGTGTTGCCAGAAGTGGGAACTTTTCAATCCCGAGGATGTCTCGAAAGATTCCCAGCCTACACGAAGCTCACCACGTGTCTCCGCCACCGCGTGGCGGCCACTCACCCAGCACTCTCCGCAGTAGCGCAATCTGCCCCAGGTGATAACTGTTGTGTACCGCCATCTGCCGCAGCACGGCTTCAAGCGTTCCCGCAACTTTCTGATCGCCCTCATGCACGCTCTCGATCTGCCGATCCAGTTCCGCCCGCGACGATTCGGCCAGATCGCCATACTCTGAGAGCAACTCCAGGAACCGCGCCCAGCGCCGGTTCCACTCCATCACCTCCCCAGAGTCCGCCGTCGAAGGGAAGCTCTCAGTATTGTGTTCCGGATACTTCGGCTTTTCTCCCCGAATGCGGCGCAGTTCGTACTCCATCCAGTAATTCAGTGAAACACGAGTTGGCTGATCGAGTGCGGAAACCTATCCACCCTCTTCACCGCTATTTCCGCAGGAAGGCCCTCCACACACGCGGTCGGATCCGCGTGCGCGCCTTTACCTCGAAGCAGTTCCGTCAACGCGGGCTGGGACATAAGCGGACTTTGGAACCTTTGTTCTCGAAGGCTCACGTGACGCATCAAGTCGAGAAGGAGAGGCACCCGTTTGAGACGATCATGATTTGATCGTCTTGGAAGCTTCGTCCCACGTGACCGGCTTCTTCCGAAAGTACGATTCGTTCGCCATGTGGCACGCTACGGCCGCGTGATTGCCGAAAACGGCGTCTTCAGTGACCGGCAGGCGTGATTTTACCGACTGGAAAAAGGTATTCAGATGTGGACGCACGTCGTCCCAGTCGTGGCCGCGGTAGACCGTTTCCTCGCGCAGAGGCTCTTTTCCAAGCGGCGGATCGTGTTCGGCATGCCATTGCTTGACGTATTCCGCGCGCATCTTTGCCGGGAAGCCAGAGCTGTAGTAGCTGGGCTCGGTGTCCACTCCGGTTTGAGCTGAGTAGTGCAACTCGTTCTCGCCAGCGTCGAGAATTCCTCTCGGCCCCATGAAGCGCGCCAGTTCCGGGGTTTCGCAGCCCAGGTCCAGCCGCACATAGACCGGGATACCGTGATAGTCGAACAGAACGGTGTGAAAGTCCGGCATATCGCGCCCATCGTTGAAGCGGAAGATGCCGCCAAGTGCAGTGGCCGAACGGGGGATTTCGTTCCACCCCAGGGTCACCAGCATGCCGCTGATGAGGTGGACCATCAGGTCTCCGGCCACGCCAGTGCCGTAAGCCCGCCAGCAGCGCCAGCGCGCGAAATGGAACTTGTTGAATGGAATTTTGGGCGCGTCATTGAGCCACGTATCCCAATCGAGAGTCTCGGGGGAAAGGTCGGTCGGAGGCGGGTACTCCCATGCTCCAGTTGGATCGTTGCGGCCGAGCGTGAGTTCGACCATTTCGACATCGCCGATGGCGCCTGACTTGTAGAGTTCGTTCGCCTTGGCGCAGAGAACGGAACTGACACGCTGAGAACCGATCTGTACGATCCGGTTGTTCTTTTGAGCCGCGTCGACCATGGCGAAGCCGTCGGCGACAGTATGGGACATGGGTTTTTCGCAATAGATGTCTTTGCCAGCGTTGCATGCGTCCACCACCACCCGCTTGTGCCAGTGATCGGGTACCGCGGCCACAATGCAGTCGATGTCTTTGCGATCAAGCAGTTCCTGATAGTGTCGTGTCGTCTGCAAGCTCGGATTGTTGGTGATCTCCTTCGCCAGCGTGTGGCGGCCGTCGTACAAGTCGGCGGCGCCGACGCATTCAACCCCGGGGATCGTGATCGCTCCAGTCAAGAGGCCGGAGCCCTGCATCCCGATTCCGATGATCCCGAAGCGGACACGATCACTAGGCGCGACCGCCCGCGGGAATGGCTGAGCTTCGAGGAAAACAGTCTTCGACATCAACACGCCGCCGGCGGCTGCGGCTGCGCTTCCTTGCAAGAATGCGCGTCGCGAAAGAATGCGTTTCATGCGAATCCCTCCGTATGGATTGACTTGCGACTGCGTTCGGTTACTTCTTCAGCGGTTTGATGGCAACTTCCTTGAAGAACACGACGTCGTCTTTGCTGTGATTCTGCAGGCCGAAGTAGCCGAAGTCAGGGCGCGGACCGCGCTCTGGTTCGAAGCTGTACTTCTTTTCCGGCACCGGGTCACCCTCTTTATAGTCGGTGATCTTAATGCCATTGAGCACGACAATCGTGCGCGACCCATCCAGCGTGATGTCCATGGTGTTCCACTCTGGGCCGGGCTTCCAGGCTTTGGCCAGCGGCTTGGTCAGCGAGTACAACATGCCGGTGGAGTGGTATTCATCCTCGTCTGAGTCTTCCGGATGGTTATCGATCTGGACCTCGAATCCATAGTTCACGGGCATCCAAGGTTCGCGGGGCTCGATGGGAATGCGGATAAAGACCCCGGAATTATCGTTCTCATCACGCATTTTGTAGACGACATGGATGATGCAGTTGCCGATCTTGCCTCCGGTCCAATACAGCAAACCCATGCCACTGTGCGTGCGAATGA
>Ga0307478_10001896_pt1 | contig 17349 bp, 16 predicted proteins | sample atmos_gasesECM4C_2_FD_203713 | JGI IMG/M metagenome (GOLD analysis project Ga0307478, IMG submission 203713) | Hardwood forest soil microbial communities from Morgan-Monroe State Forest, Indiana, United States - atmos_gasesECM4C_05 | ecosystem: Environmental > Terrestrial > Soil > Temperate...
AAATACATTCGCCAAAGGCGCGATTTATTGCGCGTCGAAATGGGGCTTGATGGGCCTTACGGGTTGCATGGCTGAGGAGTTGCGCGCGTACGGCATACGCGTGAGCGCCATCTGCCCGGGCTCGGTCGCAACGGAATTCCCGGGGCAAGGCGTCAAGAATGCATCCAAAATTCTTCAGCCGGATGACATCGCCCATGCCGTGGCCACGCTCGTCACACAAGCGGAAGGAAGCTTCATCAGCGAAGTCCACATCCGCCCCACGCGAAAGCCGTAAACCGGTCCCCGGCGCAATCGTCTTCAGTCTTCTCTGTGGACCTCTGTGTTCTCTGTGTTAAAGCGCATGAATTCCGCAAGTCAAAGCTAGAAGCTTTAACACAGAAGAGTAGACGGAGGAGCACAAAGGGGCACAGAAAAACCGCCCAAACATTCGTCTTGACATTAGTCGTTATAACGAGTATCGTTGACTCATGAAACGGCCCCGCAAACCGAAACGCGCCACCGAGGCCGCCCTCGAAGCCGGCGTCTTTGTCAGCCTCATGCGCACTGCTGACGCCCTGGCCCGCGGCGCTGAGGCGTTGCTCAAGCCTTACGGCCTCTCTGGCACGCAATACAACGTCTTGCGCATCCTCCGCGGTGCAGGCGGAGCGGGCCTGGCCTGCCGCGAGGTGGGCTGCAAGCTCATCTCCCGCGATCCGGACATCACCCGCCTCCTCGACCGTATGGAATCCCGCGGACTGATCGTCCGCGCACGCGAAGCGCAGGACCGCCGCGTGGTGAAGACCCGCATCACGGAAGAAGGACTCCGGGTGCTCGCCGAGCTGGACGCCCCGGTGAACGATTTGCATCGCCAGCAGTTTCGCCATTTAACCGAGAGGCAACTCCGGCAACTCCTGGCCCTGCTGGACCGCGCCCGCGAGCGGGAAGAAAAAACGAACGAATCCATCCCCTTGACTCTTTTGCCCGCCCAAATGCATCGAACACTTGAAAAGGAGAAATGAAAATGGACTCAACAGCAACCGCACCGTCTCAAGGCACAAAGGCAACTCAATGGCAGATCGATCCCGCCCACTCCGCAGCTCACTTCAGCGTCCGGCACCTGATGATCTCCAACGTCAGGGGAGAATTCACTAATATCAGCGGGTCCGCACTTTTCGACCCAAGCGATCTATCGAAATCTTCCGTGGAAGTAACAATTGAAGCCGCGTCTCTCAGCACTCGCGAACCCCAGCGCGATCAGCATCTGCGCAGCGGTGATTTTTTTGATGTAGAGAAGTATCCGACGCTTACGTTTCGGTCGACCCGAGTCGAGCCTCGCGGACAGGAATTTTTCAAGCTCACCGGTGAATTAACGATTCACGGTGTCACGAAGGAAGCCACCTTCGATATGGAGGGTCCGACTCCCACGGTCAAGGATCCCTGGGGCAATGTGCGCGCGGGAGTCACGGGATCGACCAAGATAAACCGCAAGGAATTCGGCCTTGTATGGAACGCTGTTACAGAAGGCGGCGGAATAATGGTCGGGGACGAAGTCAAAATCACAATTGAAGCGGAGCTGATCCAGAAGGCTGCCGCAGCATAAAAGAGACGTCCGCAAAGCATATTCATTTTTCCTGGCGATGTAGCGCTTGCCTTAAGGCGGGCGCCGGACAGGCTCTAATGGGCCAAACTGAAGGTTAGCGCTACATTCGCCCGGTCGATCTCAATTTCGCTCAACGGCAATCGACAATGTAAGCTCCCTTTGAAAGGAAAAAGCATTCTACACGAAAATGGAAAAAGTAGCTGAGACCATAGTGCCAATTCACGATTTGATTCGCCGGCGGTGGAGCCCGCGCGCGTTCTCCGAGCGCCCCGTCGAGCCGGAAAAACTTTTAAGCGTATTCGAAGCCGCGCGGTGGGCCGCATCCTCGAGCAATGAACAACCCTGGGCATTTCTTGTGGCCACGAATGATGAACCGAAAAATCATGAAGAGATGCTTGGTGTACTGGTAGACTTCAATCGTGGCTGGGCGAACAAAGCGCCCGTGTTGATCCTTACCGTCGCGCGCACGCATAAGGACGGCAAAGCCATCCGGCATGCTTTTTACGATCTCGGCCAGGCGGCCGCGAATCTCACCCTGCAGGCAACAGATTACGGCCTCATGACTCACACGATGGGAGGATTTAATGTCGAGGCGGCAAGGGAACGCTTCGCGGTTCCCGACGAGTGGGAACCGGTCAGTGTGATCGCACTGGGGTATCCGGGAGATCCGAACTCGCTGCCGGAAAAATTGCGGGAGCGGGAAATTGCCCAGCGCCAGCGCAAGCATGCGCGAACATTTGTTTTTTCGGGCTCCTGGGGGCATCCGGCGCCAATCACCGACTCTGACTGAATACACAGGTCTCAATGAAATTGCCTGAATGAAACTGGAATGGCCACGACTCTTCAATTCGTTGTCGTGCACGGATACATGCTCCTACTTGTGTGGGTGTTCATCGAACAGGCAGGCTTGCCGGTTCCGTCCGCGCCGCTGCTTCTCGCTGCCGGCGCGCTTTCCGGCACCCACCGGATGAATCTGGGACTGGCGATTGCTTTTGCAACCATGGGGGCGATTGCCAGCGATCTGATGTGGTACGAAATCGGGAGGCGGAGAGGCGTTCGAGTCCTGCAATGGCTCTGCCGGATTTCCCTCTCACCCGATTCGTGCGTCCGGAGGACGCAAGTCAGTTTTACACGCAACGGAGCGCGAGTACTGCTGGGCGCAAAATTTGTTCCGGGGTTGAATGCGATGTCCGCGCCGCTGGCCGGAATCATCCGGATGGAGTGGCGGAAGTACCTTTTATTTGACACAATTGGCGCGCTCGCGTGGGTCAGCACCTTTACCGTTGCGGGGTACATATTCAGCGGTGAACTCGAGCGTGCGGCAGCATGGGCCGCCTACCTCGGAGAATGGCTTCTCGTTCTCGTCGTGGCGGCATTCGCCGGCTACATTTTGTGGAAATTCTACAATCGCGAAGTCTTCCTGCGGAAACTGAAGATTGCGCGAATTTCTCCCGAAGAGCTGAAAGAAAAAATGGACGCAGGGGAGGATCTGCTGATCGTCGATCTGCGTCATTCCCTCGATTTCGACGCGAACCCGGAGACAATTCCGGGAGCGCTGCACGTTGACGCCGCGGAATTGGAAGAAGCGCACGAAGTCATACCGCGCGACAGGGAGATTATTCTCTTTTGCGGATGCCCGAATGAAGTGACCGCCGCGCGGCTCGCGCTTCAGCTCCGCAGCAAAGGGATCACGCGAATCCGGCCGCTCTCGGGAGGCTACGACGGCTGGCGCAGCCGAGGTTTCCCAATGAGTCTCCCCAAGGACGAGCACGAAAAAATCGAGCCGGCGAAAGCATAAAAATTGATTCGAGAGGATGCAGTGGCGCTGGCGTCTCGCCGCGGTTTCGTATCTTCGGCGCGGCAAAAACCCCGTCGGCGGGACGCCTGCGCCACGGAGAATTCAACGCTCCGAAAATCAAATTGGAACTCGGAATATCTTGACAGCCTGCCTGTAAAGATCCGGTTCAGAGCCGCGGAAGTACTATTCCTTGCTGGGCCTGGTATTTCCCCTTTTTGTCCTTGTAGGAAATTTCGCAACCCTCGTCGGACTCGAAGAAGAGGACCTGGCACAAGCCTTCATTGGCATAAATCTTCGCGGGCAGCGGAGTAGTATTGCTGATTTCGAGCGTCACAAAACCTTCCCATTCCGGCTCAAAAGGCGTCACGTTCACGATAATCCCGCAGCGCGCGTACGTCGATTTCCCTAGGCATATGGTCAGAACGTTGCGGGGAATACGAAAATATTCCACCGACCGGCCCAGTGCGAAGGAATTGGGTGGAACAAGGCATTCCGGCCCCTTGAATTCGACGAGCGAACGCGAATCAAAATGTTTCGGGTCGACAATTGTCGAATTCACGTTCGTAAAAATGCGAAATTCATCGGCGACGCGGATGTCATAGCCGTAGCTGGAAACTCCATAACTGATGACGCCCTCGCGGACCTGGCGGTCCTCAAACGGCTCGATCATTTTGTGTTCGAGCGCCATCTTACGAATCCAGTGATCCGGCTTTACAGACATCCAGGGCCTCCCCGCGCGCTCTCAGGCTCCCTATTGAAGGGAAAACCTGCGGCGCAAAGACGCGCATCTTAACCGAGCGCGACTTGCTTGACAACCCGCAACTGCATGTCTAGCATAGCTTGCCGCTTAAGTGCAGGAGGCTGGTGTGATTAAGTTAGACATTGTAAATGCCGTAGTAAATAAGACTGGTGTAAGCCGGACGAAGGCGGAACAGGCCGTCGAAACCGTTTTTGAATCCATGAAGAACGCTCTCGGCAAAGGCGAGCGAATCGAGTTGCGCCGCTTTGGGGTTTTTAACGTGCGTCCGCGCAAAACCGGAATCGGCCGCAATCCGCGCACCGGCCAGGAAGTCAGCATCCCTCCCGGGAAGGCCGTCCGCTTCAAGCCCGGCAAGGAACTTCAAACACTCTGACCCCTCGTTCCCAACGCGCCCACTCCGCTTCGTATTTCCAGAGGAATGATTCAGCGGTTTTCTCTGTGGCCCTCTGTGTTGAAGCCTTTGAATCTCGCACGGCAAAGTCAAAAGCTTTAACACGGAGGACACAGAGGGCCACAGAGAAAACCAGAGAATTTGAGGGTACCGCTTGATGTTGCGGTTTTCGCGTCGAGCATGTGTCGCCAGCCCATGAAAATGTTCTCTCGCGTCGTACCGCGCATCTAATCTTCTATGACGGATCAAAGCGACTTTAATCCTAATCCCACGGAGAATCTTACGCCGGCGGCGGACGCCTGGGAGTTCTCACGAGACCCGTACTTTGAAAATCTCGAGGTGCGAAGGCAGCGCCGGTCGCTCGTCATCGCCATTTTACTCTTCGGGCTGACGCTGATTTCCACCCTCGCGGTCGGCGCGCAATACGCTTCTTCCTACGCGTCCGGACAAACGCCTGACTTCGATGAACTTTTTTCGACCTACGGGTCTCTGTTCGCGCACCCAGCACTCTTGCTGGCCGGCGTGCCTTTCGCCTTCACGCTGATTGGCATTTTGCTTGCCCATGAACTCGGACATTTTTTCGCGTGCCGCTATTACGGAATATCCGCGAGTTATCCATACTTTCTCCCGGCGCCCACGCTGATCGGAACATTGGGCGCGTTCATCCGTATTCGCTCACCTATTTACGACCGCAAGGCGCTCTTTGACGTGGGGCTTGCGGGGCCCGTTGTTGGATTCCTCTTCGCGGTCCCCGCGCTGGCGATCGCCATTTTCTACTCGAAAGTAGTGCCCGATTCGGACGCGCATTCCACGATCGTTTTCGGGCAGCCCCTCGTGATGCGCTTGCTCGCCGCTATTTTGCGGCCTGGCGTAGCCACAGGAGATCTGCTCTTGCATCCGGTTGGTCGCGCCGCATGGGTCGGGCTATTCGCAACGGCGCTGAATTTGCTTCCTGGCGGTCAACTGGACGGCGGGCACATCCTGTATTCCGTTGCCAGCAAGTATCATCGAAAAATTACGCTGGGTGTCGCGCTGCTTCTCATTCCTCTTGGCATTTTCTTTTGGAGGGGTTGGATCCTCTGGTCAATCTTGCTCTTGGCGATTGGTTTTCGCCACCCGCCTCTGCTCAACCAGTGGGAGAAGCTGGACCGCAAGAGGCTCATTTGGGCCGCAGTGGCCGTCCTCATGTTCATCCTCTGCTTCATGCCAATGCCCGTGATGGTCACCGGCAATTGATCGTGGCGCAGGCTTTAGCCTGTGGCTCTTGGTTGCAGCAACACGCGACATTGCTCCAACGAACCCCCACGGGCAAAAGCCCATGTCACAAAAACCTAAAACAAACTCAACGGATCCACGTCCACGAGCACTGCCTTCGGAGGGATCTCCTTCTCCTCGCTGAAAGCCAAAAGCTCTGAAACAGCGCGCGTGAGCTGCGCACGCTTCGGGGCCTTCAGCAAAAACTGAAAGCGGTACTCGCGCTTCAGCCTCGCCAGCGGCGCCGCCGCCGGTCCAAGCACTTTCACGCCGCGCGATTCCTGCGGCGTGAGAAACGCGGAAAGCTGCCGCGACCAGCGGATGGCATTCTCAATTTTCGTATCGCGCACCAGAATGCTCGCCAGCGCCGTGAACGGCGGATAATGCAGCAAGCGCCGGAAATGCACCTCTTTTTCAAAAAAGGTGAGATAGTCCTGCCGCGCGGCAAGTTGAATCGCATAGTGCTCCGGGCTGTACGTTTCGACGAGTACTTCCCCGAGCAAACCACCGCGCCCGGCGCGCCCCGCGACTTGCGTGAGCAATTGAAACGTGCGCTCTGCCGCCCGAAAATCCGGCAGGCTGAGCTGAGAATCGGCGGCGATCACCCCAACCAAGGTGACCCCTTGAAAATCGTGGCCCTTGGCCACCATTTGCGTGCCCACCAGGATGTCGATTTTTCCGGTCGCAAAGTCGCCGAGAACCTGCTGGTAAGCACGCTTCGTGCGCACGGAATCGCGGTCGAGGCGCGCAATTTTCGCGGCAGGAAATCTTTCGCGCAGTTTTTCCTCAAGCTGCTCCGAGCCCGCGCCGAAAAAATAAACATGTTCGGAATTGCACTTGGGGCAAGCCTCCGGCACGCGCCGCGAGAATCCACAGTAGTGGCATTCGAGCCGCTCGCGCTGTTTGTGATAGGCGAGCGAAATGCTGCAATTCTCGCATTCCACCCCGGCCCCGCACGAACGGCAGAGAACGAACCACGAATATCCGCGGCGATTGATAAGAATCAAAGATTGCGTGCCGCCGGCAAGGCGCGCGGCGATGGCTTCGCCGAGCTTCGCGGAGATCGGCCCGGCGCGATGTGTGGCCCTGAAATCCTCGCGCAAGTCTACAATCTCCACCGGCGCCATCGGGCGGTTTTCCACGCGCGAGTCAAGCTGCAAGAGTTGGTATTTTCCCGCCCGCGCATTCTGAAAGCTTTCGAGCGAGGGCGTCGCCGATCCGAGCAGCGCGACTGCCCCTTCGAGTTTCGCGCGAACCATGGCCACATCCCGCCCGTGGTATCGCGGCGTTTCCTCCTGCTTGTAGCTCGCCTCCTGCTCTTCATCGACAACAATCAGGCCAAGATTTTCCACGGGTGCAAAAACCGCCGAGCGCGTTCCCACCACGACGCCCGCCTCGCCGCGCCGCACCCGCCACCATTCCCGCGCGCGCTCCACTTCCGCGAGCGCGCTGTGCAGCACCGCGACGCCCGCGCCAAAGCGCGCGCGGCAGAGTCGCCCGATCCAAAGCGTCAGCGCGATCTCTGGAACCAGAATGATGGCAGTCTTGTTCCGCCCAAGCGCCTCTTCCACGGCTCCGAGATACACTTCGGTCTTGCCGCTGCCCGTCACGCCGTAGAGCAATCCCGCCGCGAATTGACCGGCGGACAGCCAGCCGCGAATCGTATTCAGTTCGCGCTTCTGGTCCTCATTCAAAATATTCGACGGCGGTGTGTAACCGACGTCGAATAAATCCTCTTCCACTGCGAGAGGCTCTTCCCAGCATTTCAGTTCTTCCTGCCGGATCATTTTCTCGATGAGCGGCCGGGAAACCCTGGCAAGTTTTGCGAGCTGAGGCAGCGGCATCGGGCCGCGCTCTTCGGCAAGGACGCGAAAAACTCGCGCTTCTTTCTCGGGAAGCGCAACGTTTGCATCCACCAGTTGTGAATGCTCAGACTGGTCCGTATTCCACACGACAATTTTCTGCACGCGCGCCTTGCGGCGCACCGCGACTTCGCGGGCTTCGAGCTGCTTGCGCCGCAGCAGCCGCTCCGCCGCCTGTTCTCCTCCGGGCAGCTTATGGAGACGGTCCGCGCGCACGGGTTTGCCTTCGATTTCCATCAGCGAGAGAAGAGCCAGCTCGGCGACTTCGGATTCGCTGCGATTTCCTCCCGCGTCGAGTTCTCCGCGGCGCGCGCGCCCCGCATCGGTCACGAGATATTCCCGCTCGTGCCGGAGATCGATCTGCGGAGGCAGCATCGCGCGAAACACTTCCCCGGGCGGCGCCACATAGTAGCCGCTCACCCATTGGCCCAGCTCCACAAGTTTCTGGGGCAGCGCGGGAATCGCATCGAGCACATCCGCGATTTCGCGGACGTTTTTGACGCGCGCGGGATCGGGCCGCCGCGCGGACGCGTTCACGACGACGCCCGTCATGGCACGGTTGCGGAACGGCACGAGAACTCGGCTGCCAACGCAGATGGAGCCCGCCAGGCGCTCTGGAATCTCGTACGTGAACAGCGAGCGCAGCGGGACGGGCAGCGCGACTTCGCAATAAGTAGGAGGCATGTGCAGGAGTTAGTGTAGCAGCAGAAATTCAAGCGGGCATTGTGGCACTGGCGTCTCGCCGGCGGTATTCGTCGTCAACAACGGACGCGGCGTGCTCCAAGATCAGCAAAGCCGCCGGCCGGACGCCGGCGACATAATTTGCAATTACCGCGATTTTTTCGGCTGCAATCCGAGGTGCGCCATCACCTTCTGCAAATCTTTCCAGACATCCGCCTTCGCCGCAGGATTGCGCAGCAGATACGCAGGGTGATAGGTGGCAAGTAATTTTGTGCCGCGATAGTCAAACCACGTGCCGCGGAAACGCGAAATGGAATCCTTCGTTTTCAGAAGCGCCTGCGCGGCCGTCCCTCCGAGACACACAATCGCTTTCGGACCGATCACGTCCAACTGACGAAATAAATACGGCGAGCAGGTGGCGACTTCGTCGTCTTCGGGTTTGCGATTCTCCGGCGGCCTGCATTTCACGACGTTGCAGATGTACACTTGCTCGCGCTGCAGGCCCATCGCTTCGATCATCTGCGTCAGAAGTTTTCCCGCGCGGCCCACAAACGCCAAACCTTGCATGTCCTCATCGTGGCCGGGACCCTCCCCGACAAAGACGAGTTCAGCGCGTGGATTTCCCTGACCAAAGACAATCTTGTTCCGTTGCAAGTGCAGGCGGCAGCGCGTGCATTCGCCGAGGTCTTCGCGAATCCGCTCGATCGTATCGTTCTCGACGCGGTCGATCGCCTCAAAGAGCGAAGCCGCATTCACAACGGGAAGAACGGGCAAGACCGGTGCGGGGGGCGCGGCCTTCACCGGCGCGCTCGCCGGTATCGACTGCTGAACAGTAGTCATTCGAGCGGCGGGCGCGGTCTTCGTCGCCGGTTTGGCAGCACGTTTTCCCATGGTTCTCCGGTCGGTGTAAAACGCACCGAGATTCAAATCGTCGTAGTAGCGCAGCCAGGCTTCCAGTTTTTCGCGCTGTGTTTGCGTCGGGACGGAGTCCATTGGAGGGTCAGCGCCCGCGTTGCGTAGTGGCGGCTGCCGCGCGCATCGATTCGCGCAAGGAATGCAGCCCGTCGAGGATGCGATGCGCCGCGTCAATCTTGGGCATGCGGGGAAAAGCCTTCTCGCTGCCATCGCGAAAATGGAGGGTGATAACGTTCGTGTCGTGATCGAATCCCGCGCCTTCGGCCGTCACATCGTTGGCGACGATCATGTCGGCCTGTTTCGATTCGAGCTTGGCGCGCGCGTGCACGGCCACGTTTTCCGTCTCCGCCGCGAAACCGATGATCACGCGATCGCCTTTGCCGAGCGCCACGTCGGCAAGAATGTCGAGTGTAGGCTCGAGTTCCAGGTTCAAGTGTCCGTTCCCGCGCTTCATTTTTTTCGTCTGCGGAGCCACGGGCCGGTAATCCGCCACCGCCGCCGCCATAATCAGCGCCGTGGCGAGCGGAAAATGTTCAAGCACCGCGCGATGCATCTGCTCGGTGCTGCGAACGGAAACAAACTGAACTCCCTGCGGCGGCTCAATCCGCGTCGGCCCGCTGATCAGGATGACGTTCGCCCCGCGTCGCGCCGCTGCCTGCGCCAACGCATAGCCCATTTTTCCCGAGGAACGATTCGTCAGAAATCGCACCGGATCGAGGTCCTCACATGTCGGACCCGCCGTAACAATGACCGTTTCTTCCTGCAGATCATGCCCGATTCCGAGGCGAGCCCGCACGGCGTCGCCGATGGCCTCAACGCTCGCGAGCCTGCCCGCGCCGGTCATCCCACATGCGAGATAGCCCTCTTCGGGCGGGACAACGACAACACCGCGCGCACGCAGCGCTTCGACATTTTCCTGGGTTGCAGCGTGTTCCCACATATTGACGTTCATGGCGGGAGCGACAACAACGGGCGCGGTAGTTGCAAGGTACAACGTGGTGAGAAAATCATCGGCGACGCCGCGAGCCATCTTCGCGATCACATTGGCTGTAGCGGGAGCCACCACCAGCAAATCGATCCGCTGCGCCACGGCTATGTGCTCGATGGCGCTTTCCACATTCGCACCCGCCGATTCCGTGCCGAACATTTCGGTGATTACTTTTTGCCCAGTGAGTGCGGCAAACGTGAGAGGAGTGATGAATTCCTGCGCGCTTTCCGTCATCACCACTTGCACTTCGATGCCATCCCGCTGGAGATTGCGCACCAGTTCCGCCGCCTTGTAGGCGGCGACTCCGCCGGATACACCGAGTGCCACGCGCATAAGCGTTTCGCCGCGCTACTTCTCGCGCCGCTTTCCATCCTTGTCGAGCAAATCGCCGGGGATTTCCGGCAACTGATACTCGAGCACGCCCGCCCCCAGCTCTTCAATCGCCACGCGGGTTGATTTGTGCGAGCGCGGATTCGCCACGAGCGGAGACGCTCCGAGCATCAGCTGCCTCGCCCTTCTCGCCGCCACCACCACGAATGCAAACTTGCTGTCCGGTGCCACACTCTCAGGCGTCATGAGATCGCTACCCTCCAAAAGATTCCAGTATTTTTGCCGCTCGCTCGCTGAGGCAACTGCGAAGGCAGCGAGCGGCCACCGTGATCGCCTGGATTTCGCGTCCGGCGCGCTCCACATCGTCGTTCACCACAAGAAAATCGTATTCCGTGTATCGCTGAATTTCCTGACAGGCCCGCTCCAAGCGGCGCTCGATCGCCTCTTCCGTGTCCTGCCCTCGCGACCTCAATCGCCGCTCCAGCTCTTCCTTCGCGGGCGGCAAAATGAAAATGGCGACCGCATGAGGCAGCTTTTGTTTTACCTGTTCCGCGCCCTGCACGTCAATTTCGAGCACCAGGTCCAGACCCTTGCATTGCGCTTCCTCGAGCCACTTGCGCGGCGTGCCGTACTGGTGCTTTCCAAAGACGCGGGCGTGTTCGAGAAAATCCCCGGCTCGAACCCTGCGATCGAATTCCTCTTCGGAGATAAAATCATACCATTTTCCGCTGCGTTCGGTGTCGCGCGGAGGCCTTGTGGTACACGATACGGAAAACATCGTGCCGGGCACTTCCAGCATTTTTAGCACCAGCGTCGATTTTCCCGATCCCGAAGGTCCGGAAACAATGAACACCAGCGGCTGCTGTGCCTGTGCCAGCGTCATTCGACGTTCTGCGCTTGTTCCCGCAGCTTCTCAATATCGGATTTCACTTCCAGGGCCAGGCCCGTGATTGCCAGGCCCTCGGATTCGACGCCGGGGGTCTTCGAAAGCAGGGTGTTTGCTTCGCGCTGCATTTCCTGTAGGAGAAAATCGAGTTTCTTCCCCGCCTCGCCGGCGCTGGCGAGCAATTTTCGAAATTGTTCGACGTGGCTGCGCAAGCGCGCCAGCTCCTCGCTTACATCGCTCCGTTCGGCCAGGAGCGCCGCTTCCTGAGCAAGCCGCATAGGATCGAGCTGCACGCCCTTCAGAAGCTCTTCCAATCGCTCAGCGAGCCGTTTCGCGATGGCGGGGCGCACTCGTTCCGCAAGAGCCTCAATTTCCGCGGTCCTCGTGGCGATCTGCCCCAGAATGCCCTGCATTTCCTCGGTCAGCGCCTGCCCTTCCGACCGGCGCATGGCCTGCATCTTGTTCAATGCCTGCTCGAGGCAAACTTCCACCTGCTCGCCAAGCTTTTCCTGGGTTTCCTCGTTCAGCATTCCGCTGGCATCTCCCGGCGCCGCGACCACGCCCGGCAGGCGGAACAGGGCGACAAGGTCGGGCTCGGTCTTTACGTTGAATTCCTTGCGCAACCTCTCCACGGCCTTCAGGTAGGACTCGACCAGGCTGTGATTGACTTCGATCGTTCCGTCCCCGCCCGCCTCGTAGTAAATGTTCACGTCCACGTGGCCGCGCCGCAAACGGTTTCGAATCGCCAGCCGGATCCGCGATTCGAACACTTCGAACCCATCCGGCATCCGGAGGTGAAGGTCGAGGAAGCGATGGTTCACGCTGCGCAAATTGATCCGCACAGAGCCGCCGTCACGCTCGACGCGGGCCTGCGCGAAGCCGGTCATTGAAAAAATTCCAGTGGGTGCCATGGTCGGTTTCATCGTTCAGCCTTTGGAGCGGGCGTGGCTCCATCGTCCACATCCGCGAATTGCATGTCATAAAGACGCGCATAGATGCCGCCGCGCGCAAGGAGTTCCTGGTGCGTGCCCGTTTCGGCGATCGAACCGTCTTCGATGACGATGATCTTGTCCGCGCGCCGAATCGTTGAGAGGCGGTGGGCGATCACGAACGAAGTGCGATCCATCATAAGGTTTGAAAGGGCGCGTTGCACCAGCATTTCCGATTCGGAATCGAGCTCCGACGTCGCTTCGTCAAGAATCAGGATTGGTGAATCTTTCAGTATAGCGCGGGCTATGGCGATGCGCTGCCTCTGCCCGCCGCTGAGGCGCTGCCCGCGGTCGCCCAGCATGGTCGCGTAGCCTTGCGGCAATTCCAGGATGAAGTCGTGCGCCAGGGCAGCTTTGGCAGCCGCTTCCACCCTATCTTTCGGCAAGCCGGGCCGTCCGTAGCAGATATTATTCCAGACCGTATCGTTAAAGAGAATGGTCTCCTGGGTAACGATAGCCATCTGTTCGCGCAGGGAACGTAACGTGGCTTCACCGACATCCACTCCGTCGACGCGCAGGGCCCCCGAAGTCACGGGGTAAAATCGCGGAAGGAGATTCACCAGCGTGGTTTTTCCGGCGCCGCTCGAACCGACAATTGCGATCACTTCACCGGCGCGAGCCTGGAAAGAAATATCGCGCAGGATGGGCAACTCGGGATCATACCCGAAGCTCACGCGATCAAATTCCACGCTGCGCGAAAAGGGTGGAATCGCCCGCATCCCCGGCTCGGCTGCCAGCTCTTCCGGAAAACTCATGTACTCGAACACTTTCTCTGTCGCACCAAGGCCCAGCTCAAATTGCTGGTAGACCGTGCCCAGGCCCTTGACGGGCTCGTACGATTTGAAAAGCGCGTAAACGAATGCGAAAAAAGTTGCTGCGGTCATCAGTCCCATCTTGATTTGCACGCGGGCGTACATGAGCAGCAGCACGATCACGACAGCGCCCAGCAAATCCATGATGGGCGAAGTAACCACCGCCGAGCTGATCCAACGCATGTTTTCGCGCAGCAAGCGCCCCGCCGAGGCGCGAAACTTTGCGATCTCAAAATCCTCCATTCCGAAAGCTTTGACGACGCGGTTGCCGCTGACCGTCTCCTCCAGAATCTGGGAAAGCTCCCCAATGCCGGCCTGGATTTTCTCCGTTGAGCGCCGGATGCGTTTCCCCAATGTCCTGACCGGCCAGACCACCATCGGCAAAAGCACGATCGAGCCAAGAGCCATTTTCCAATTCAGAGAAAACAGGACAACGAGAAGCGCAAGAAGCGTGAAGATGTGCCTGAATCCAAGGGCCAGAAATTCCGAGATTACGCTTCGCACACGCTCCACGTCATTGATCACCGTGGACAGCAACTTTCCTACCGGATGATTCTGGAAAAAACCGATCGGCTGCCGGACGATCTTTGCATAAATTTGATTCCTGAGATCCGTGACGCCGGCAATGCCCGCGTATTGCACCAGGACGTTTCCAAGGTATTCCGCTAGCCCTTTACCGAGAAAAATAGTGAGGATTGCAATGGAAAACAGGGTTCCCACACTGTGAATCCTCGAGGGAAAGAAGGAGTTCAAATAAATTCCCTGGTGAGTGAAGGGGTTTTCGACCAGGAAGAGCCGATTATCGGGGGCGCTCGGATTCAGGACGCGATTCACAATGGGAACGAACATCAGCGCGATCAAACCTTCCGCCAGCCCCACAATGGAAAGGCAGACGACGCCCGCTGCCAGCCGTATTTTGTACGGCATGACGTAGCGCAACAACCGGCCGAGTTCTTCCCTCTTATTCAATGAAATGACTTGTCCCCTGTGAGCCGGGCGAATGCGCAGGCTTAGTTACGCTACGAATCGCCCGCACATTTGTCAAGCCGCAGCGCCTACCTACTTCGCCAGGTCGCGGTGTACTACTTTGGATGCGTAGCCCTTCTTATGCAGTGTGTTGCGCACCGCTTCCGCCAGCATCACCGAACGGTGCCGCCCGCCCGTGCAGCCGAACGCAATCGTCAGATAGCTCTTCCCTTCGCGAATGTAATGCGGGATCAGATAAGTCAGCAGGCCTTCGACGCGCCGCAAGAATTCCCCGGTTTGCGGAAACGACCGAATGTACCGGGCAACGCGCGCATCGCGCCCTGAATACTTCCGGAGTTTGGGCACAAAGTGTGGATTCGGCAGGAAGCGCACATCGAATACCAGGTCGGCGTCGAGGGGAAGCCCGTACCTGTAACCAAAGCTCACGAGCGAAACCATCATCGGACGGCGGTCCGTTTTCTGGAAGCGGTTAATGATGAACTGGCGCAATTCGTGGACGTTGAATTTTGTCGTGTCGATGACGACATCGGCGAGCTTTCGGATCGGTTCCATCAATACGCGTTCATTGCGCAGGCCCTCGAGCACAGGCCGGTCATGCCCAAGCGGATGCGGCCGCCGCGTCTCGCTGAACCGCCGCAGCAGCGCGTCCTCGTTCGCTTCGATGAAAACAAGCGTGACCGGATTCTCGCCGCGCAATTGCCGCAAGATCGCCGGCAATTTTTCCAGCTGGCCGCCCTCGCGCGCGTCCACCAAAAGCGCCGCGCGCTGAATTTCTCCGCCGGCCTGCATGTGCAATTCGCTGAACGTGGGAATCAATGCGACGGGAAGATTGTCAACGCAGTAGAAGCCGAGGTCTTCAAAAGTCTTGAGTACGGTGCTCTTGCCTGAGCCGCTGAGTCCGGTGAGGACCACCAGTTGCCGGGCGTCGCGCGCGTTGCGGCGCTTCACTCGGACCGGCCTACGCCTTGACCCGGCGTTGGTGAGTGCTAGGTATGCGGAGGTCTTCGCGATATTTCGCCACGGTGCGCCGGGTGACGTGAATTCCGGCGTCGTCCAGTTTCTTGGCGATCAAGTCATCGGTAAGAGGGTGGGCGGTGTCTTCTTCATCGATCATTTTTTTCACGAGGCGTTTCAGGGTCTGCAGCGACAAGTTGCTGCCTTCGGGGCCGTTCACCGATTCCGAAAAGAACGACCGCAGCTCGAGGACTCCCTGCGGGGTGTGCGCGTATTTGCTCGATACGGCGCGGCTCACGGTGGACGGATGCACGCCCACTTCCTCGGCCACCTCTTTGATCATCATGGGCTTCAGATGGTCGGCGCCGTGGTCGAGGTATTCAAATTGCCGCTGAATGATGATCTGGCAGACCCGCAGGATGGTGTGCTTGCGCTGCTCGATGCTTTTCATCAATTGCATCGCCGCGGTCACGCGTTCCTTGACGTAATTGCGGACTTCGCGGTCAGCCGCGTCGCGAGCCATCAGCCGGCGGTACACGGGCGACAGGCGCAGTTGCGGCACGTCGTCATCGTTCATGAAGACTTGCCACTGGTCGTCCACCTTGCGGAAATAAACATCGGGCTCGACGAGGCGCGGCTGCGTCTTGTTGTAGCGCAGCCCGGGTCGCGGGTCGAGCTTCTTGATCACGTCCACGGCCCGCTTCACTAACTCGACGGGGCGGTTCAGCGCGCGCGCAATTTCTTTCAGCTGGTTCGCCTGCAGCAGCCTAGCCAGCGGTGTTTCGGGATTCAGCTCCTCGGCTTCGCTCGCGGCAAGAGGGCGCTTCGGCAAACATTCGGAAACAATCTGAATCGCAAGCGCATTCTGCCCGTCCAGTGTGCGCAGCTGCATCATCAGGCACTCGCGCAAATTGCGCGCAGCCACGCCCAGCGGGTCAAACTCCTGCACCACCGCCAGGGCTTCCTCGACGTCTTCCATCGAGTACTTTCCATTCTGCGAAATCTCTTCGAGCGAGGCGCTGAGGTAACCGTTCTCATCGAGATTCCCGATGATGGCTTCGGCGATTTCCCGCACCACGTCATTGCAAACCGTCACGCTCAATTGCCACGAGAGGTGCTCGGTCAACCCCTGCGCCGAGGAAAGGAACTTGTCGAAGGAAGGCCGCTCGATGACTTCCTGCTCGCCGCGCTCGGGATTGCCACCGCCGCTATCGAGATACTGATTAAAAAATGAGGCGACGTCGAAATCCTCAAAAGGGCTCGGCGGCTCAACTTCAGGGATTTTTTCGGTTTCGGCTTTCAGGAAGGTTTCGTCGCTGTAATCTTCGGGGGTTACGCTTTCTTCGGATAATTCTTCGAGGACCGGGTTCTCGATCATCTCCTGGTTGATCATCTCCCGCAGCTCGAGCCGGTTCAGCGCGAGCACGCTCACCATCTGGACCAGGCCAGGCGTAAGGATCTGCTTCTGCGCGACCCGTAGGTGAAGTTTTGGCTGTAGCCAGCTCATAAGCGTCAGTTCAGACGGAAATGATCTCCCAAATAGACCCGGCGAACCTCGGCATTCTTGCTGAGGTCATCCGGCGTCCCCGCAGCGAGGACCTTGCCATTTTGCACGATATAGGCGCGATGAGTCACGCTCAGGGTCTCACGCACCTGGTGGTCCGTAACCAGGACGCCGATCCCCTCACGGCTCAACTCGCTGATAATTTTTTGAATATCCACGACGGTCAGGGGATCGATTCCCGAGAAAGGCTCGTCCAGCAGAATGAAGGCGGGCTCCAGAACCAGCGATCTTGCGATCTCCAGCCGCCGCCGCTCGCCTCCCGACAGCGTGTAAGCTCCATTCGATCGAACCGTTTCCAGCTTCATTTGCGCCAAAAGCTCCTCGAGACGGTCGCGCTGTTGCTCTGTCGTCAGAGGCAGCGTTTCCAGGACCGCGATCAGGTTTTCTTCGACCGTAAGCTGCCGGAAAACCGAAGGTTCTTGCGGCAAATAACTGATACCGCTGCGGGCCCGGAGGTACATGGGGAGGTCGGTAATGTCGTCCCCGTTCAGGAGGACGCGCCCGGAATCCGGCCGGGCTAAACCTACCAGAATATAAAACGTCGTTGTCTTCCCAGCGCCGTTAGGCCCCAGAAGCCCTACCACTTCACCTTGGCTGAT
>Ga0307478_10001897_pt1 | contig 17348 bp, 15 predicted proteins | sample atmos_gasesECM4C_2_FD_203713 | JGI IMG/M metagenome (GOLD analysis project Ga0307478, IMG submission 203713) | Hardwood forest soil microbial communities from Morgan-Monroe State Forest, Indiana, United States - atmos_gasesECM4C_05 | ecosystem: Environmental > Terrestrial > Soil > Temperate...
TACGTTGTTGTGGATTTCGCGCTGGTTCTCCGGCGGCTTAGGACGGCCTTGCGGATAAGCATCCGAAGACCACTGACCGTCCAGGACCGTGAACATGGAAAAGCTGGCGCCATGCACGCCGGACAGAGCACCAACTCCTTCTTCCACCCGATGGTAAATATCCACGAGGTGCTGATCGTCGCCCTTATAACCGAGAGACGCCACATCAACACTCATCACCAGCACGTTTTCTTTGTTGAATCCGGTTTCCACGCTTCGCAAATTCGTCAAGCTGCGAACAAACAGGCCAGCGCCAATCAACAGCACCGCCGAAAGCGCTACCTGCGAAACGATGAGTGCCTTCGCGAGGAAATTGCTGGATCGGACCGAGACGCTTCCCCGGCCCTCCTTGAGCGATGAACTCAGGTCGACTCGTGTGGCCCGAAATGCCGGAGCGAGCCCGAATAGAATGCCGGTCGCGAGCGAGAGCAGCGTGGTGAACGCGAGTACGCGCGCATCCGGCGCGACGCGAAGCGGCAGAATCTCCTCGCCGGTAGAGACCATCCACAGCAGAAAGCCGCCGGCCCACCACGCGAAAATGATTCCCGCAGCGCCGCCGACCACAGCCATCAGAACGCTCTCTGTGAGCATCTGCCGGATCAGCCGCATGCGGCTTGCGCCAATAGAAAGCCTCACCGCGATCTCCCTACGCCGGCTGGCCGCACGCGCCAGCAATAGATTCGCGATATTCGCGCACGCGATGAGCAGCACCACTCCTACCGCAGCCATCAGAATCTGCAGCGACGTTGAAAACTGCTGGCGGATCTGCGAGAGGCCGCGGCCTCCCGGCGTAAGTTCAATCAACGCATTTCGAATGTCGGTGAGTTCTTTTTGGCTAGGATTCGACCCCACACGCTCATGCAAGCTCTGTTTGAAGAGCACGTTTACGTGCGAGCCCGCTTGCGCCGCGCCGACACCTGGTCTAAGCCTCGCCAGAATGTAGAACGCCTGGAACGATGGCTCGGATATCGCCTTCACGCCACCCCAACCCGGCGGCACCTGCGCGTTCATCGTGATCGGAATCCATACATCCGGCGACTCACCAACCGCGGTTCCGAAAAACTCCGGCGGCGTGACGCCGATAATCGTAAAAACTCTCGAATTGAGCGTGAGGGTCTTGCCAACTACTGAGCGGTCGCGGCCGAATCGCCGCTGCCACCACGAGTAGCTGGCAACCGCCACCGGATTGCCACCCGGCTTCTGATCTTCGGCGTCGGTGAATAATCGCCCGGCAACTGCGCTGACGCCCAGAACCGAAAAGTAGGTGCCGGATACCAGCCGCGTTCGCACCGGCTCGGGTTGTGTGCCGCTCACGATGCCGCGTACGTCATTGGACAAGCTCATCATCGCCGCCACGCCCGAAAAAACCTGATTCGTCCGCTGCACATCGCGGTAGAACGGGTATGAGAATAGTTGCCAACTGTGGTCCGGCAGGTCGTCGGTGATCCCCACCATCTGTCCTTTGCCGAACAGCACCAGCTGGTCCGGCTCCTCGACGGGCAGCGTGCGCAGCATCACCGCGTTCACGAGGCTGAAGATGGCCGTATTCGCTCCAATGCCAAGCGCCAGCGAGAGCACAGCCACAGCCGTGAATCCGGGGCTCTTCCGCATCATCCGGACGGCATACCGCAAGTCCTGGCCGAATCGTTCAAGCGATGTCCATCCCCACATTTCGCGCGTTACCTCCTTGATGAGCGCTACGTTGCCGAAAGCCCGGCGCGCCGCGTATGGCGCATCGTCAGGCTGCACTCCGGCATTACACTGCTCTTCTTCTTCGAGTTCCAGATGACTACGGATTTCGCGCTCCAGATCCTGATTCCGCCGCTTCCGCCACCACACAATGTCCTCCTATGCCGGGCGCATTACTAGCGCGATCGCGCTCGCCAGCTGTTTCCACTTGGATTCTTCCACGAGGAGCTGCTTGCGCCCCGCCGCCGTCAGCCGGTAGAACCTCATCTCGCGGCCGCGGTCCGTGCTCTGCCATTTCGAGGCAATCCAGCCGTGGCGCTCCAGCCGGTGCAGCGCGGGATAGAGCGATCCATGGTCCACCTGCAACATATCGTCGGAGGTCCGCTGGATGTGTTTCGTGATGCCATGGCCGTGCATCGCGCCAAACAGCAGCGTACGCAGAATCAGCATGTCCAGCGTGCCTTGCAGTAACTCAACGCGGTTCGGTTCTTTGGCCATAGCGATGGTAGAGATTCTACCAAACTAGTAGACGAACTACCATGGCGCCGGTTAGCCGAAAATGTGGTGAAATCGAAAACTATCTATCTGCGGTACAGATACAGCGTGTGGCTGCGGCCTTCGCCGTCGTCTTCAATGCTGACTTCTTTGACCGGCGTCCAGTCGCGGATCGGAAAGTCGTGGCAAACGATGCGCGTGCCTTTCTTGAGCTGCTTTTCCAGCAGCGGACGCACCTTATCGTTGGAAACGGGCAGCAGATAGATCGTGATCAGGTCCGCCGTGCTGTAATCCTGCTTCATGATGTCCCCGCGGATGATGCGCGCCGTCTTGTCGAGGCCAAGCGCGCGGATCTTCTGCATGCTCTGCCGGTAGAGATCGTCCTGCATCTCTACCCCCGTCGCATCCCCCTGATATTTCTGGGCCGCCATGATCACGATGCGGCCGTCGCCCGAGCCCAGATCGAACATCTTCTCTCCGGCCTTGAGCCCGCCCAGGTCCAGCATCTTCTCTACGATGGTGAGCGGTGTCGGATAGTACGGCGCCAGCTTTTCGGCTTCCTGCGCAAACCCCGCCTCTGAGAAAACCAGCGCAAATCCCAGAAGTGCCCGACCCACCATGACTGCCAGTGTAGCGCTAGTCCGTAATCGACTTCCAGCCGCGTCGCGTGAGATCCCAATAGATGACAGCGCCGGCCGCCAAACCCACGGCCAGGAAAATGAGACCGGTGGCAAATTCCTCAAGCACAATCTTGCCGATTCCAAACAACAAACCGTAAATCATCACGCATCCGCAAATCCAATCCAGCAGATTGTGAGCCATGTCCCGCGTGGGCGGAATTTCAGGAGCCAGTTTCGCTACCCGCGCCCAGCCAGCCGTCCAGGGATGGACCTTCCGGTAGAACGACAGCAGTTTGTCCATTGGTTCAGGCGCCGTCAGGAACGTGACCGTGAGCCAGACAACGGTTGTGAACCCAACGGTGTAAAGCATAATGTAGGCGAAACCGATCGGGTCGTCGCTCGACAGGCCGAATCCCAGTTGCAAAGTCAATGACGCCGCGAATGCCGCCGCCATTGCCGATACCTCGCTCCACGCATTGATCCGCCACCAGTACCAGCGCAAAATGAGAACGGTTCCGGTTCCCGCGCCCGTCACAATCAGAAGCTTCCAAGCACCGGCAATCGAGTCCATGAAGTATGTGAGGATCGCCGAAACAATCGTCAGAAACACTGTCGCTACCTGTGACATCGCCACGTAGTGCCCTTCGGCCGCGCCCTTGTGTATGAACCGGCGGTAAAAGTCGTTTACGAGATAACTGGCGCCCCAGTTGAGATTCGTCCCTATGGTAGACATGAACGCCGCTGCAAAACCCGCCAGCATCAAGCCCCGCAGCGCCGCCGGCAGATAGTCCACCATCACCAATACGTATCCGGATTCTTTGTCTTTCAGGTCCGGGTACAAGATGATCGAGGCCAAACCCACCAGAATCCACGGCCAGGGACGCAGGCCATAGTGCGCGATGTTGAACCACAGCGTCGCCAGCAGCGAATTCTTCTCGTCTTTGGCGCAGAACATGCGCTGCGCGACAAAGCCCCCGCCACCCGGCTCCGAGCCGGGGTACCAAACGGCCCACCAGTTCACGGAAATGTATACCAGAAAAGTGATCATGGGCATCCAGGCGGAATTCAGATCCGGCACAAAACTCAGCGCCGAGCCCGCGCGATGGATCTGGGAAAGCTTGAGCTTCATCAGGTCAATTCCGCCAACGGCGTGCACGGCGGCAAAGGCCAGAACAATGATCATGGTCATCTTGAGAACGAACTGGAACAGATCGGTGACCAGAACGCCCCATAGTCCAGACAGCGCGGAAATAAATGATGTAAGCGCGATGATGCCGAGCACAATCCATAGCGCCTGCGCCTTCGTCACCCCAAGCGTCAACGTCAGGATCTTAACCATGGCCAGGTTCACCCAGCCGAGGATGATGCAGTTGATCGGCACCCCCAAATAGAGCGCCCGAAACCCGCGCAGGAACGCTGCGGGCCGGCCCGAATAGCGAATCTCGGCGAACTCCACATCGGTCATGACCCCGGATCTTCGCCATAGCCGAGCAAACAGAAAAACCGTCAGCATGCCGCTGGCTACGAAGTTCCACCACAACCAATTACCTGCAATGCCGTTACGGGCCACCAGACCCGTGACCACGAGCGGTGTGTCCGCGGCAAACGTGGTCGCTACCATCGACGTCCCAGCCAGCCACCAGGGCACATTGCGGCCGGAAAGGAAAAACTCGCTGATATTCTTTCCCGCGCGCGCCTTATAGTAGAACCCGATCGCCAGGTTGAAAAGAAAGTACGCGGCTACCACCGCCCAATCCACGAATGTCAGCTTCACCCGTTCGACCCTCTCCGGATTTCAACGCCTCTGTTGAAAAACCTGTGGAAAATTACCTTCGTTATATAGCAATCACACGCACCGCAACGCTTTTGTAACGTGTTGCACATTTCTTCAGCAGTTCCACTTTGCGAAATTGTAAGTTTATCCTATCGTGACGCTTAGCAATCATCCGGAGCGAATTTTTAGTGAGCGCTATTGCTCACTGGCAACCCACCGCAGCCCGGTGGTGGAGAGATCTCCTGCTTTTCTATGGGGCTGTCCGTTTGCGAACCTCTCCGCCCCATAAGCGAACGGAGTTCGCTTATGGCTCAAGCTTAAGCCCTTTGCTTCTAATAGGCCGGCTGGGCACGCCTGTTGCATTGGTTTACAAAACCTTATGAGCACGCCTCTGCACCACCTTCGCTTCGCGCTCCGTCTTTTAGCGCGCAATCCGCTGTTCACGCTTGTCGCAGTCGCCACGCTCGGGGTGGGCATTGGCGCCAACACCGCCATCTTCTCCGCCGTCGATGCCGTTCTGCTGCATCCGCTTCACTACAAGGATCCGGACGAACTCGCGTTGATCACGAAGAATATGCCTATGTTTGAGTTGGAGAAATCCGATTCCTCCGCGCTCGACTTCCTGGACTACCGCCGTTTGAGCCAATCGTTCTCCCACATGGCCACGTTCGACATCAACAGCGTCAACCTCACCGGCGATCAGGAGCCCGTGCGCGTCTTCGGCCTCCAAGCTACAGCCAGCCTGTTCCCGATGCTCGGTGTGCAGCCCGTTCTCGGCCGTTTCTTCACCGCAGATGAGGAGCAGTCTGGTCACCACGTTGTTGTGTTGGGAACGGATTTATGGAAGACGCGCTTCGGCGCAGACCCGCGCATCGCCGGAAAGCAGATTCAGCTCAACGGCGAGAACTTCACCGTCATCGGCGTCGTTGAGCCGGTTTTGCAGTTCCTCGAAACATCCCAGCTCTACATCCCTCTCGTCTTCAACCCGGAGGATCTCGATTCCAACGCTCGCGGCCATCAGCGCTACGCCGTGCTGGCGCGTCTCAGGCCCGGCGTCACGTTGCAGAAGGCCCGTGCCGAGCTGAAAGTCGTCGCCGCGCAGATGACGCGCAATCTTCCCACCTGGTACCCGAAAGGCTGGAGCATCGATGTCGATCCCCTCGCGGAATCCGTCGCCGGCGACATGGGTGAACCATTGCAGATCCTTCTGGCGGCCGTTGGATTCATCCTGCTGATCGCATGCGCTAACGTGGCCAACCTGCTGCTCGCGCGCGCTACCTCGCGACAGAAGGAAATCGGCATCCGCACCGCGCTTGGAGCTGAGCGACGCCAGATCATCGCCCAACTCCTGACCGAGAGCGTCTTACTCGCCATCCTGGCCGGTGGTGTCGGCCTGTTCATGGCCGCCTGGATGCTCGATCTGTTCGTTCACTTCGGGCCGGCCAACCTCTTCCACGGACAGGACCTTCGCATCAATGCTCTGGTGGCTGCGTTCACCTTCAGCCTTTCGCTCCTCACCAGCCTGGTCTTCGGACTCGCGCCCGCGATCGCCACTTCCGGCATCGATCTCAATGAAGCACTGAAAGCCGGCATCGGCCGCCTTCAGGGAGATCGGCACGGCCAACGCTTGCGCGGTTTCCTGGTCGTTGCCGAGGTCGCCCTGTCTCTCGTGCTGCTCATCGGCGCAGGTCTGCTGGTCCGCAGCTTCCAGCGGCTCGCCAGCGTGAATCCCGGCTTCCAGACCGATCACCTGCTTACCGCGCGCCTCAGCCTGCCTGTCCTTCAATACAGCCGCCCTTCGGATGTGCTGGCGTTCTATACGCGCTTGCGATCGGGAGTCCAGGCTCTCCCTGGCGTCGAATCGGTGGATTTTTCGGACGGTCTGCCATTCAGCCTCGCCGGTGGCGGAGGATCTTTCAGCATAGTCGGCCGCCCGTGGCCCGCTGCTGACCCTGAACCCGACGTGGAGCGCCGCATCGTCAGTCCGACCTATTTTCAAACCATGCGCATCCCCGTCAAACAGGGCAGAACATTCACAAATCAAGACGCCGGCGACGCCCCGAAAGTGACGGTGGTTGACGAAACCTTTGCCGCCCGCTTTTTTCCCAACGGGGACGCAATCGGCCAGCAAATCACGTTCAAAGGCAACGTTCCGTATCAGATCATCGGCATCGTTGGCGCCGTGAAGGATCAAAGTCTCATCAAGGAACCGCGGCCGATGCGCTATTTCTCCTCTCTCCAGATACCGGTGCCGTTCATGCACATCGTGGTCCGCACGGCGCGCGATCGGCTCTCCGCCATCTCGGGAATCCAGGCCCGCGTCCACGAACTCGACCGCAATCTGCCCGTGTACAGGATCGCCACCATGGAGCAGCTTCTCGCCGATTCACTCGCCCAGCGCCGCCTGGTGATGCTGCTGCTCGCCATCCTCGCCGCCTTTGCTCTCTTGTTATCCGCAGTCGGAATTTATGGCGTGGTGTCGTACGGCGTCAGCCAACGTACCTCCGAGATCGGCATCCGCATCGCACTCGGCGCAGAAGCCGGCGCCGTCGAGCGCATGGTTCTCAGCCAGGCCCTGCGCCCCGTCATTCTCGGCGTCGCCATCGGCCTGCCCGCTGCCGCAGCAGCCACCCGCGTGCTCTCCAGCCTGCTCTACCAGGTCACTGCCACCGACCCTGTGACCTTCCTGGCCGTCCCCGCCATCCTGCTGCTGGTGTCCGTCGCTGCCATCCACATCCCCGCCCGCCGCGCCACCCGCATCGACCCGATGGTTGCCCTGCGCTGCGACTAGCGCCTCACGGCGCTCGCGATTATTTCTTCATTTGCGCCGCCGCCGTCCACGGAGGAACAATGCCGTTCACGCGCGCGTAAGCGATTGCCTGGCCCAGATGCTCATGGGCGTGCGTGACCACAAGGAAAACCACATCGCCTTCGCTGGCGTCCGGTCCGAACTGTTTTACGTTGGCCTGCAATTCCTTGTTCGATCTCTTCTCGATTGCCGCGCGCACATACTCGAATGACTGATTGATCTGGGCGATGATTTGTGCCTTGTCCGTGATCGATTTCTCGTAGCCCTTCTGCGTGAAGCCCGGAGCAGGCGCTGCGCTGAAATTTGACGCGAGCGAGAAATTGGCCGAGGCGACGTGGAGAAAGACCTCGCCGACCGAGCGCACGCCGTCACCCGGACGCCAGTTGAATTTCTCCGCTGGGATCGCGTCGGCGAGATCGGCGAACTGCTTCTGCATGACCTGCAAATCCTGAAGCGCCTGCGGTTTGAGGTCGTAACTGGGCTGCGTCTTGTCAGTAGTGTCGGCGTGTAGCGCCGGACCGGTCAGAGCAAGAGCCAGGACGAAACTTGAGAGACGCACTGTTTCCATCGTGTTTCTCCTTCCTGTGCGATGCCGGGTTAGACGGACCACACTGCGAAAGGACTCCATGACGCGGCTCGAATTTTCTTGCGTTCAACTTTTTCCCAAACCCGGACAGTCGGACACCTCAGCCGGCCAATGATCGCCCCTCGTGGCGCTCGCTTCAGCGGGCCGCGGCGAACTTGAGTTCGCCGGACTTATCGGCCTAGCCGCATATTGAGGGGAGAGTCAAGCTCGATTGCGATAAAATAGTTGCGTGAAAACCCACAAGAGGAGCCTAGACGAGGTTGCCCAGGAACTTGCTTCCCTCGCGCAAGCGCACCTCGCTTCCCGGGCCCCGGCAGAGCGTTCGAAAAGACTGGTAGGATCACAAGCTAAATCCGTCGGTGATCAAGATTCCAGGCTGGGTGTACACTGAGGCGTGTGAGCCATGAAGGAGCCGGGAACCTATGATCTCTAGACGAGACTTTCTTGGAACGACGGTGGGTCTGGCCTCAGCCGGTTGGTTGCTCGCGCAGGACGCTCAGCGGCAGGTCTTTTGGGTCAAGCTAAGCGTCACCGTGACCGAGCGTGTTGAGTGGCGCGACGTGTTAACGATCAGTGGTCATACCCGCTACATCAACGGCCTAGTTCCTAGCGATTTCCGCGTCTTGGAAGACGGCATTCCGCAAAAAATCACCACCTTCGCCGAGGGTGGCAAGCCTCCGCTCCTGGTGAGCGATGATGGCACCACCAGGCCGCTGATCGATCCCAAGGCGGCCGGCGAACTGGGCAAGCCGGGGCTCGACCTCACTATTCAACGACGCCTCCAGGATCAGCACCTACAAGCCGCGAATGCCGCCGAATCCATCCGCAAGGATTTGGACAACTCCTACACCATTACCTATTTTCCAGACTCCTCCAACCACACCGAAGGCTTCCGCGAAATCAATATCGAGATCGTGCCGGACGTAGCCAAGAACTGGAGAGTGAGATGCAGTCCGGGCTATCGACCGAGAAGTGATTTTATGCGTAGAGCGCCGCAAGGATCAACCACGATTTAGCGCGGTACCCCGCCGTACCCCTTCCCCTCCTCATGCTACATTTATAGTTTCTAGCGTTCCCCATTTCCCCAAGGTCCTGTTATGCGAAATGTTGTGATCGTCGGCTCGGGCTGTGCCGGTAATACAGCCGCTGTCTATACCGCGCGCGCCAATCTCAAGCCTCTCGTCATCAAGGGCCACGAACCCGGCGGCCAGCTCTCGCTCACCACGCTCGTCGAAAATTTCCCTGGCTTTCCCGATGGCATCAATGGCCCTGACCTCGTCGAAAACATCCGCAAACAAGCCGAAAATTTCGGCGCCGAATACCTTCATGGAGTCGTCACCGAGGCCGATCTCTCCAAGCGCCCGTTTCGCCTCAACGTCGATGGCGAATGGATCGAAGCTCGCACCGTCATCATCGCGTCCGGCGCCTCCGCGCGCTGGCTGGGCCTGCCCAACGAGCAGAAATTGATCGGCCACGGCGTCAGCTCCTGTGCCACCTGCGATGGCTTTTTCTATCGCGGCAAGAAAATCATGGTCATTGGCGGCGGCGATTCCGCCATGGAGGAAGCCAACTTCCTCACGCGCTTCGGCAGTGAAGTCGCCCTGGTGCACCGCCGCGACCAGTTCCGCGCCTCGAAGATCATGTATGCCCGCGCCCAGTCGAACCCCAAGATCAAGATGCTGACCAATACCGTCGTCGAGGATATTTTCGATACCGACAAGCACACCGTGACGCACGTGCGCCTGCGCAATGTCGCGACCGGCGCCGTCTGGGAGCAGGAAGTCGACGGCTTCTTCGTCGCCATCGGCCACATTCCCAACACCGCGGTGTTTCGCGGCCAGATCGAAACCGACCCCGATGGCTACATCCTTTCCAAGGGCGGGGCAAAGACTAATATTCCCGGTGTTTTCCACGCCGGCGACGTGCAGGATCGTGTTTACAAGCAGGCCATTACGGCAGCCGGCATGGGTTGCATGGCCGCCATGGAAGCCGAAAGATTTCTAGAAGCGGAGGGACATTAATGATCGAACGATTGACGCCCGCGGGAGTACCCGTACCCCGCGGCCCTTATTCTCCAGCCGTGCGCGCCGGCGATTTCCTTTTCGTCTCCGGCCAGGGCCCCATTGACGTAGCTACCGACAAGATTTCCTACGGCGACATCCAACATGAAACGCGCCTCGTCCTTGGCAACATCAAGCGCATCCTCGAAGGCTGCGGCGCTAGCATGAAGGACGTCGTGAAGTGTTCCGTCTTCATCTCCGACGGCAAGGACTTCGGCGCCATGAACCAGGTCTACGTCGAATTCTTCGGCAGCGACAAGCCTGCCCGCACCACCGTCGAAACCAAATTCGCCGACCCGAAGATGAAAGTCGAAATCGACTGCATCGCTTATAAGCCGAAGTGAGTCGGGCAACTTGCCCATTCCGGCACTATAATAGCTAGCAGTGAAATTCAGCATCTGCTGCTGCCTGGTTTCAATGGCGCGGTTCCTTTCCGCCGCGCCAGGTGAAGCGACCGCCAAGCCGGTCGACTTCGACCGCGAAATCCGCCCCATCCTCGCCGACAACTGCTTCGCTTGCCACGGTCCCGACGACAAGCAGCGCATGGCGAACCTGCGCCTGGATACAAAGGACGGCCTGTTCGCCGTCGTGGCTGCCGGCAAATCGCCCGAAAGCAAGCTGTACCAGCGCATTAGCGCTCCCGAAAAAGCCAAGCGCATGCCGCCGCCCTTCGCGGAGCGCTTCCCGAATCAGCAGCAGGTCGAGCTGATCCGCCGCTGGATCGACGAGGGCGCCAAATGGGAAACGCACTGGGCATACGCGCCGCCGAAGCGCGCGGAACTGCCTGCCGTTCAGAACAAAGCCTGGTTGCGCAACCCCATCGACAACTTCATTCTGGCGAAACTGGAAATTGAAGGGCTGAAACCGTCGCTGGAAGCCGATAAAGCCACTCTTCTCCGCCGAGTGACGTTTGATTTGACGGGCCTGCCGCCGACGCCCGCCGAGTTGGACGCTTTTGTGCGTGACAGGTCGCCGCAAGCTTATGAAAAGGTAGTGGATCGGCTTTTGGCTTCGCAGCAATATGGCGAACGGATGGCGATGCAGTGGATGGACCTTGCGCGCTACGCCGATACGCACGGCTACCACATCGACAGCCATCGGGAAATGTGGCATTGGCGTGACTGGGTGATTGACGCCTTCAATCGCAACATGCCGTTCGACGAATTCACGATCGAGCAGCTTGCCGGCGATCTGTTGCCGTATCCCACGCTCGCTCAACGTGTTGCGACGGGGTTCAATCGCAACCACATGATCAACTTTGAAGGCGGCGCGATTCCGGAAGAGTATCAAAATGAGTATGTTGTGGATCGAGTCGAGGCCACTTCGGTGGTGTGGCTGGGCATGACCATGGGTTGCGCGCGCTGCCACGACCACAAGTTCGACCCGATCAAACAAAAGGACTTCTACCGTTTCTACGCCTTCTTCAACACCATTTCCGAGAAAGGCCTAGACGGACGGCGTGGCAACGCCCAACCTATTGTGCAGGTTCCGTCGCCCGAGCAATCGCGAGAAGTCGCGAGAGTGAACCAGGAAATCTGCGCGCGCGAAGAAGCCATTCCGAAAGATCGCGAGCTCGATGCGATGCAGGCCAAGTGGGAGAAGACGGCGCTCGGGTCGTTGCCGGATGCGCCGCGCGATGGATTACTCGCGCATTATGAATTAGATGGCAACCTGGTCGATAGCTCCGGGCACTACCACCAGGGCCGGATCGTGAAGGGCGATCTGGGCTATGGTACAGGGCCAGTCGGGAGGCAGGCCGAGTTCGATGGTCAAACGCGGGTGGAATTCGGCGACGTTGGCGGGTTCGAACGCAACCAACCGGTTTCGATCAGTTTTTGGTTTTCGCCGGGCGATCGCCAGGAGATGACCATTCTGCAAAAACGGGATACCGACGGGCGCGGCTGGGAGGCGTTCCGGGAGGAATCGATCGTAGCTCCGCGATTGCGTCGCGCCTCGCGCCTCTCATTCCGATTGATTCACCACTGGCCGGAAGATGCGATCGAGGTTCGGACGCGAGAGCCCATCGTTGAGGACGAAGACCATGCTATTTCCATTACTTACGATGGTTCCAGTGTCAGGTTCTATGTAGATGGCAAACCGAAAGAGATTGAAATAGTTCGGAATGCGTTGGCGGGATCGATCAGTAGCACGGCACCGCTTTCGACTGGGGAGAACTTCCAAGGGTCGCTCGACGATCTGCGCATTTACAGCCGCGTGCTGGCGCCAAATGAGGTAGAAGAATTGGCGATTCATCAGCCGGCGCGGGCCGTAGTAATGATTTTGCCGAAGAAACGGGCGAAATCGCAGAAGGAAGCTCTGCGGGACTATTTCCTGACTTACGCGGCGCCGGGCGAGCTTCTCAAGACGTACGCCGAGCTGAAAGAGCTGCTGCGGGAGAAGGAAGACCTGGATTGGAACGTGCCTAACGCCATGGTTATGCAGGAGATGGACGTGCCTCGCGAGTCGGCGATCCTAGGGCGTGGCGACTATCGGAATCGGGGCGAGGTGGTAACACCGGGAGTTCCGGCGGTGTTGCCGGCGTTCGGGAAGGATCTGCCGGTGAACCGGCTGGGTCTCGCGAAGTGGCTGGTTGATCCGGCGAACCCGCTGACGGCGCGGGTGGCGGTGAACCGGTACTGGCAATTGCATTTCGGGACGGGGATCGTGAAGACGGCAGAAGATTTCGGCTCGCAGGGAGAGCCGCCGAGCCATCCGCTGTTACTCGACTGGCTGGCCACGGAATTCCTTCGCACCAACTGGGACGTGAAGGCCATGCAGCGGTTGATGGTGACGTCGGCAGCTTACAGGCAGTCGTCGCACGTCACGCCGGAATTGCAGGAGCGCGATCCGGAGAACCGGCTTCTGGCGCGGGGGCCGCGCATGCGGTTGCCGGCGGAAATGGTGCGTGACAACGCGCTGGCGGTGAGCGGGTTGCTGGTCGAGAAAGTCGGCGGGGCGAGCGTGATGCCTTACCAGCCGAAGGGGCTTTGGGAAGAGACCGCTTACGGCGATGTGTACACGGCGCAGACGTACACACAGGGCCATGGCGACGATCTCTATCGCCGCAGCATGTATACGTTTTGGAAGCGAACGAGCCCGCCACCGGCGCTGATCACCTTCGATTCTCCGGATCGCGAGAAGTGCACGGCGCGTCGTGCGGTGACCAATACACCGTTGCAGGCGTTGGTGCTGCTGAATGACCCGACGTATATTGAAGCGGCGCGCGTGCTGGCGGAGAAGATGATTCGCGAGGGCGGCACGGACCCCGGGCGGCGCATTCGGTATGCTTTCCGGCTGGCGATGGCGCGCGATCCCAATCCCAAGGAATTGCAGGTGCTGCGCGAGCTGGAGCGCACGGAAGCGGCGGAATACCGCCGTAATAAGGATGCCGCGGGCAAGCTGGTGGGTGTTGGCGAAGCTAAGGCGGATGCCAAGCTGGATGCGGGCGAATTGGCGGCCTGGACCATGGTGGCGAGCACGATTCTGAATCTGGACGAGACGATCACGCGGGAGTAAAGCTATGGATTTCGATGAGCAATACCGGCTCGCGATGACGCGACGCCACTTTTTCGGCTTGGGCAGCACGGGGATGGGCACGGCGGCCCTGGCATCGCTGCTTAATCCCAGCTTATTTGCCGCGATGGACGCGAACTCGAAGACCGGCGGGCTTCCGGGACTGCCGCATTTTCCTCCCAAAGCGAAACGCGTGATCTTTCTGCACCAATCGGGCGGGCCGGCGCAGATGGACCTCTTCGATTACAAGCCGAAAACGGTGGAGTATCGGGGACAGGATTTGCCGGCGTCGGTGCGGATGGGGCAGCGCATTACGGGAATGACGTCGGGCCAATCGACGCTGCCTGTGGCACCATCGGTGTTCAAGTTTCAGCAGTATGGGCAATCGGGCGCATGGCTGAGCGAACTGCTGCCGCACACGGCGAAGATCGTGGACGACATCACGATCATCAAGACGATGAACACCGATGCCATCAATCACGATCCGGCGATCACGTTCATCCAGAGCGGCAGCCAGCAGCCGGGTCGGCCCAGCATGGGCGCGTGGGTGAGCTACGGGCTGGGGAGCGAAAACCAGAATCTGCCGTCGTTTGTCGTGATGATCTCGCAGGCGAGCGGGTTGAATATCGATCAACCGCTGTTTTCGAGGTTGTGGGGGCCGGGATTTTTGCCATCGAAATATCAAGGCGTGAAGTTCCGCGCGGGCAGCGATCCGGTGCTGTTTCTTTCCGACCCGCCGGGAATCGACAAAGGCACGCGGCGGCGTATGTTGGATTCGCTGGCCAAGCTGAACGGCATGCACGAGCAAGTCTACGGCGATCCGGAGATCGAGACGCGCATCGAGCAGTACGAGATGGCATTCCGCATGCAGACTTCGGTGCCGGAGCTGGTGGATCTATCGAAAGAGCCGGATCACGTGTTCGAGGCGTATGGTCCGGATTCGCGCAAGCCGGGCACATACGCATGGCAGTGTTTGCTGGCGCGGCGCTTGGCCGAGCGCAATGTGCGGTTCGTGCAGATTTACAAGCGCGGGTGGGACCAGCACAACGATCTGCCTCGCGACCTCGCGTTGCAATGCAAGAGTGTGGACCAGCCCTCGGCGGCGCTAGTTCAGGATTTGAAACAGCGCGGGCTTCTGGACGATACGCTGGTGATTTGGGGCGGGGAATTTGGCCGCACGGTTTACTGCCAGGGCAAGCTGATGGAGACCAACTACGGGCGCGACCATCATCCGCGGTGCTTCACGATGTGGATGACGGGCGGCGGCGTGAAGCCGGGGATGGTGCTCGGCGAGACCGACGATTACTGCTACAACGTGGTGTCGGACCCAGTGCACATCCACGATTTGCAGGCGACGATCTTGAATTGCCTGGGCGTCGACCACAAGCGGCTGACGTATAAGTTTCAGGGGCGGCATTTCCGGCTGACGGACGTGGCGGGAGAAGTGGTGAAGAAGGTGCTGGCGTAGGTCCTGATTTTCACCGCAGAGGCGCCGAGGAAAGGCGGGGCGGCGTAATGGTCTCTGGTTCTGACGTCTATGCAACTTGCCTGTGGCGATGCGTTTGCGTATTCTGAAGACGATGGAAGTACATTTCACCCCGGAGCAAGAAGCACAGCTTACGCAGATAGCCACCAAAGCCGGTACCAATCCCGAGCGACTGGTGACCGATGTTGTTGTCCGGTACCTCGACGAAAAAGCCCGGTTTCTTGAAGCCGTTGAAAAAGGAATTGCGGCAGCGGAACGCGGTGAATTTATCGAAGAAGACGAAATGGACGCCCGGCTGGAACGCATGTTTCAGTCCTGATGCGTATTCGGTGGACTATTCCGGCCGCAGACGATCTGGAGGCCATCAAGAACTACCTTCAGCAGCATTACCCACAGTTCTCAGAGCCAACCGTCCGGACGATTTACAAACGCATCCTTTCTCTTAAAGCCGCACCTAACCGAGGTAGACCGGGCCACCGGAACGGCACAAGAGAACTGGCGCTTACACCACTGCCCTACGTGGTGGTCTATTCAGTCAAAGCTGACGCCGTCGAAATTCTGCACATCTATCACGGTGCGCAAGACTGGCGATGAATGCGTGAGTGCTCCCCAGCCTGCGACGTTTTGGCGGCGAATGGGCGGTAAAGTTAAATCATGCCAACACCACCCGATTGGTCTCAAGCTCTCAGAGAATTTGTCGAAGGCTGGGGGAAAGCCGGGGAAGGTGGAGGCGACGAGTACATAGGTGACAGGCCGTTCACTAAGTTTGTTCTGGCCGAACCAGCGGAGTCATGGCGCCAGTTTCTCGAGTGGTTAAACGAGCTTAAGGGCTCATGGTGTTTCCGGGGGCAGCGCGACGCCCGCTGGGTTCTCAATACGTCCCTCGATCGGGCAGTGAGGAGGGACGTGTCAGCTCCCAACGTCCGCGGATACTATCATCTCGAACGGGAGCCTGAAAGCCGCGAATTGCTCTTCCGCTTCCAACAACAAGCTCACCAATATATCGGCGGGCTCCCCGCGAGCGACGACTGGGGTAGCTGGTTTGCTCTCATGCAGCACCATGGTGTGCCTACGAGGTTCTTAGATTGGACCAAATCGTCGTATGTGGCGTTGTACTTTGCCTTTGAAGAGGAACCCCCTGAAGAGGGATGCGCGCTGTGGGCGATCGATCTGGGGTGGCTGGAGGAGAGGGCGCGCAAGCTACTTCCCCCTGCGACATCTGGGTGGGGTGATTTCCGGGAACGAGCGGAATACGTGAATGGATTGCTTTTGGGCAACGCCCAAGAGGTTGTTATTCTCCCGGTCAGTCCGCTGCAGCTTGATGCCCGCATGGTGGCACAGCAAGGATTTTTTCTCTGCAAGTTATCTCATGAAGTGCATTTTAGTCTGGTTCTGATGCGTATGATGATGCATCCTATGAGGTCGGAAAAGCCCGACCTTCCAGACAGACCGGTTGTCAGAAAGCTTGTGCTGAAAAAGAGCCTGCGCATTGAGTTCTTGAAGAATCTACGGGAGGTGAATATACACAGGGCCTCCCTATTTCCCGGTCTCGATGGATTTGGCCAGTCCCTCAGGCTTGATCTGGAAATGAAGGTAAAGGCTTAAAGCCTTTTCCATTGCGGAGCATGAACACCACCGAAGGCATTGATGGCCGTTTACGATGCAGGCTAGAATGAAGAAGCGGCCATGCAATTAAACGTCCCGCCTGACCTTGAGACGCTCATCAACAAGCGCCTTTCCAGCGGCGGCTATACGAATGTTGAAGACGTGCTGCGCCACGCTCTGGAAGCTCAGGACGCCGAGGAAAGCTGGACCGACGAGGAACGCCGGGCGTTGTCGGCTCATATCGAGGAAGGCTATCTACAGGCCGAGCGCGGTGAACTGATCGACGGCGAACAGGCACGCCATGAGATTCACGGCATGAAAGAATACTGGCGCTTATCCAAAAGATGAGCGGTTACGTGCTCAGTCATGAGAATCCATGTTGTGTTGCCGGAAGATCTCGTCGGCGAAATCGACAAGGTTGTGGGCTCTCGTGGACGAAGCGCATTCTTCGCCGACCTGGCGCGCCGCGAGATCAGGCGCAGACGATTGCTCGCGATTTTCGAGCAAAACGAACCTATCTGGAAGGATGAAGATCATCCCGAGTTGGCGGCAGGTGCGGACAAGCGGGTGCGTCAATTGCGCCGCGGACGCTGATGACTGACAACCGGAAGGATTTCCCAATGCCGGAACTGGCGCTCTACCCACTGCGTTAATTCTGTTGGCCTGTCTACG
>Ga0307478_10001898_pt1 | contig 17346 bp, 19 predicted proteins | sample atmos_gasesECM4C_2_FD_203713 | JGI IMG/M metagenome (GOLD analysis project Ga0307478, IMG submission 203713) | Hardwood forest soil microbial communities from Morgan-Monroe State Forest, Indiana, United States - atmos_gasesECM4C_05 | ecosystem: Environmental > Terrestrial > Soil > Temperate...
CCGGGTTCAGCCAGTGTTCAATTTGCTGAATGGCTTCGTCGAATTGACGAAGGCCGTTCCTGGCTTCCCGCCGTGCCCTTTCAGCCGGATCGCTGACCAGTTCTACTTCGAAAGCTCTGCTGTGGCGCTCCGGCTCAGCGTCCATTCAAAACTCAGGCGCGTTTCAGCGCTTCTGCTTCTTGATTGACAGTGTCTTTGGTGATTCTGGGATTCTCGATATTGGTATTGCCATACGCAAAGCTCCGGCGCTGCTCCTCATCCTGTTCGTTCGAAGGCTTCACGCTCTTCGCAGCATCAAGCAGTTCTTGCAGCTTTTGGTCCATGGCCCCTCCTCAGACCGACCCGAGGCGGAAAAGTCAGTTGTTGATTGATGCTCTCACAGTCCGGCTGGCTTCGCAACCGCCTAATCCTAATTTAACGGCGCAAAACGTGACAAAAACGTGCAAAAAACGACATTTTAGGGGCGTTAGTGAGCGTCAATTCACGCACAAAATGAGTATCAATTCACGCTCGAAATGAGCGTCAATTCACGCTCAAACTGGGGGCTTAAATTGCTTGAACTTTCAAGCAAATGTTCGAGGAACTCGGGCAGACAAGTTGGAGGAATTCGGGCAGGAATAACGGGTGGAGATGCTCGATAGATTCGAGCGAATCGGGGGTTGGGATCTGAGCAAGGAAACTGGGCGAAATGTGGGTGGCGGAATGGCTTGACGGGCAACCATGCAGCGACTAGAATGATAGTGGACTGAATCAGTGCTATATAGGGGGCTGGGGGCAATCAGATGGTAAGGCTTGGCAAATTAACGGACTACGGGCTGGTGCTGATGACCTTTATCGCGCGCAGCGAGGGGCATACCCTGCGCACGGCGCGCGATCTGGCTCGCGAGTCGCGCCTGCCGCTTTCGACCGTCAGCAAGCTTCTCAAGGAGCTTTTGCAGAGCGGCCTGCTCGTTTCCCACCGCGGCACCAAGGGCGGTTACGTCCTGGCCCGGGAATCGCGCGACATCTCCGTGATAGACATCATCGCGGCCATCGAAGGACCCGTGGCCTTCACCGAATGCAGCACCGAGGTGACCGGATTGTGCGGCCTCGAGCCGAGCTGCCCTATCAAGAAAAATCAGCAGGTGATCAATCAAGCCGTGCGGGGAGTGCTGGAAAAAATAACGCTCGCGGACCTTATCGAGCCCCTGCAATTGACGGCTATCAAGGATGCGCGCGGCAGAATCGTACCGGCCGTAGCCTCGGGGAGAATCCAATGAGTTCGAGCACGGACGCAATTCGTGAATTGGCGGAGCAGGAGTATAAGTGGGGATTCGTCACCGACATCGGCGAAGACCGCGCCCCCAAGGGCTTGAATGAAGACATCATCCGCTTCATCTCCGCGAAGAAGGGCGAGCCGGAGTTCATGCTCGAATGGAGGCTCAGGGCCTATCGCCACTGGGCGTCGCTCGAAAAGGCCCAGGGAGAGCCCAAGTGGGCCAACATCAAATACGATCCCATCAACTATCAGAATATTTCCTACTATTCGGCGCCCAAGCAGAAGCCCAATCTGAAGAGCCTCGACGAGCTGGACCCGGAAATCCTGCGCACGTATGAAAAGCTCGGCATCCCCATCACGGAGCAAAAGCTTCTGGCGGGCGTGGCCGTGGACGCGGTGTTCGATAGCGTCTCCGTGGCCACCACCTTCAAGGCAAAATTGAGCGAAGTGGGCGTTATTTTCTGCTCTTTTTCCGAGGCGGTGCAAAAGCATCCCGACCTGGTGAAGAAATACCTGGGCTCGGTGGTGCCTCACACGGACAATTTCTTCGCCGCCCTGAACGCCGCTGTATTCACCGATGGATCGTTCGTTTATGTTCCCAAGGGCGTGCGCTGTCCCATGGAGCTTTCCACCTACTTCCGCATCAACGCCGCGGAAACGGGCCAGTTCGAGCGCACCCTGATTATCGCGGACGAAGGCGCATCGGTGAGCTACCTCGAAGGCTGCACCGCGCCCATTCGCGATGAAAATCAGCTGCACGCCGCGGTGGTGGAGCTAATCGCCCTCGACGACGCGCAAATCAAATATTCCACGGTGCAGAACTGGTATCCCGGCGACAAAAACGGCAAGGGCGGGATCTACAATTTCGTCACCAAGCGCGGAAAATGCCTGGGCAGGAACTCGAAAATTTCGTGGACGCAGGTCGAGACCGGCTCCGCCATCACCTGGAAATATCCCAGCTGCATCCTGCAGGGAGATAACTCCGTGGGCGAATTCTATTCCGTGGCGCTCACGAACAACTATCAGCAGGCCGATACCGGCACGAAAATGATTCACATCGGAAAAAATACCACCAGCACCATCGTTTCCAAGGGCATCTCCGCCGGTCATGGACAGAACACCTACCGCGGCCAGGTGAAAATCCTGAAGGATGCCACCGGGGCGCGCAACTATACGCAGTGCGATTCGCTCCTGATCGGCGACCAGTGCGGCGCGCACACGTTCCCCTACATCGAGGTGAAAAACTCCACCGCGCGCATGGAGCATGAGGCTTCCACATCGAAGATCGGCGAGGATCAGCTCTTCTATCTCCGCCAGCGTGGACTGAAGGCCGAAGACGCCGTCTCGATGATCGTAAACGGCTTCTGCAAGCGCGTATTCCGCGAGCTGCCCATGGAATTCGCAGTCGAAGCGCAGAAACTGCTAAGCGTAAGCCTAGAAGGCAGCGTCGGCTAATGCTCGATACCATCGAGCATTTCGCCCCCTCAAATTGCTCGAATGTGTGATCGATTATGCAGATGAATTGGTGCTCGTTTTTGAACGTGAATTGACGCTCGTTTAAGGCCGCTTAATTCGCGTGAATTGATGCCCGTTTCGAGCGCGAATTGACGTCGGTTTTGAGCGTGAATTGACGCTCACAAACGGCCCTAAAATGCACGAAAATGACACGAAAAGCACCCTAAAAGGACGCTAAATGAGTCTTCTTGAAATCAAAAACCTCCACGTTAAAGTCGGTGACCGTGAAATCCTGAAGGGCATCAATCTTGCGATTGGCGCCGGCGAAGTGCACTCGATTATGGGTCCGAACGGCTCGGGAAAGAGCACGCTCGCGCAGGTACTAGCCCGGCGGGAGACCTATGACGTCACAGGAGGCGAAGTAATCTTTAACGGCAAGGACCTGCTGGCCATGAAGGCCGAGGATGCGGCGTGCGAGGGGCTGTTTCTGGCTTTCCAGTATCCGGTGGAGATTCCGGGGATTAGCAACGCCTATTTCATGCGGTCGGCGCTGAACGCCATCCGCAAATATCGCGGACAAGATGAGATGGATGCGATGGATTTTCTGCCGCGCATGCGGGAAAAACTGAAGCTGCTGGACATGGACGAAAAGCTGATGAACCGCTCCGTGAACGAGGCGTTTTCGGGCGGCGAAAAGAAGCGCAACGAGATTTTGCAGATGGCCGTGCTGGAGCCCAAGTTGGCGGTGCTGGATGAAACGGACTCGGGGCTCGATATAGACGCGCTGAGAATCGTGGCGGACGGAGTGAACGCGATGCGCAGCCCGGAGCGCGCGATGCTGGTGGTGACACACTATCAGCGGCTGCTGAACTACATCATTCCGGACCGCGTGCACGTGCTGGTGGACGGGCGCATTGTGCGCTCGGGAGGACCCGAACTGGCGCTGGAACTGGAAGACCAGGGATATGCGTCGAGGGAAGCGGGACCGAACGGGATTGTGTCGACGTAGCAGGCTGCGGGCAATGGTTATCGTGGAGCTTCAGGGGCGCATAGGGAGTAAACGAGTGGCAACAGCGAGCGAGGCTTTGGAAAATTACGCGGAGAGTTTCAGCGGCTTGGAGAAGTCTGCCTCGAGTCGCGAACCATCGTGGCTGCGGAAGCTGCGGCAGGAGGGGTTTGCGCGCTTCGGCGAGACGGGGTTTCCGACACTTCGCGATGAGGACTGGCGATTCACGAATATCTCCACGATCGCAAAGACGCCTTTTCGCCTGGCGCGCAACGGCCACGGCCTACCCACGCAGAAAGATATCGAGCGCTATCGTGTGGCGGGCGCCTGCTGCCAGCTTGTTTTCGTGGATGGGCTTTTCGCGGCCGGGCTTTCGTCGCTTGGAAAACTGCCGCGTGGAGTGAAGGCCGGAAGCCTGGCGGATGCGATTGCGCACGAGCCGGGCGCCGTCGAAAAGCACCTCGGAAAATATCTGAACATCCAGCGCGACGCTTTTTGCGCGCTGAACACGGCGTTCATCGAGGACGGCGGGTACGTTCACATCGAGAAAAATGTTGTGGCCGAGGAGCCGATTCACCTGTTGTTTATCTCGGTGGCGCGGGATGTGCCCACGATGAATCATCCGCGCAATCTGATTGTGGCCGAGGAAAACAGCCAGGCAACGATACTCGAGGACTATGTGTCGCTGGGCGATCCAACGGAAGGCGCGCGGGCGCTTTCGAACACGGCGACGGAAATTGTCGCCGGGGATCACGCCGTGGTGTCGCATTACATGATCGAACGCGAGGACGTGCGCGCATTCAATATCTCCACTTTGCGCATCCAACAAGGGAGAGGGGCGGACACGGCATCGCACTCGCTGCTGCTGGGCGGGGCGCTGGTTCGCAACAACGTGCATCCGGTGCTGGCCGGTGAAGGCGGGGAATGCCTGATCAACGGCCTGTTCATCGGCGGCGGGCGGCAGCACCTCGATAATTACATGCTGGTGGAGCATGCCAGCCCGCACTGCGGAAGCCGGCAATTTTACAACGGCATTCTAGATGGGCAGGCTCACGGCGTGTTCCACGGACGGATCATCGTGCACAAAGACGCGCAGAAAACGGACGCGAAGCAGACGAACCGCAATCTGCTGCTTTCCGACAACGCGCAGATCGACACCAAGCCGCAACTGGAGATTTACGCAGACGACGTGAAGTGCACGCACGGGGCGACCATCGGCCAGATGGACGAGAATGCGCTCTTCTATCTGCGCTCGCGCGGAATTAACGAATCGTCGGCGCGCAGGCTTCTGCTGGAGGCGTTTGCCGGGGAGTGTCTCGACCGGATGAAGGACGGCCCGGCGCGCACGCACGTGGAAGGGCTGATCCACGGGCATCTGCTGGAGGTGGCGAAATCGCTTCGGGGATCCGTCGCGAGAGGGCCGCAAGGGCAAGGGCGAAGGAATTTGGAGGAGGCGGGATGACGGCCACGGCGGGAAAATTGCGGAGCGAGTTTCGCGCGCCGCAGGCGGCTGATGTCGCCCGCCGGGAGTCCGGTGGGTACGATGTGGAAAAGGTGCGCGGCGATTTTCCCATCCTGCGCGAGAAAATTCACGGCAAGCCGCTCGTCTATCTGGATAACGCAGCGACCACGCAGAAGCCGCAAATCGTGATTGACCGCGTCGCGCGCTACTACGAACGGGAGAACGCCAACATTCACCGGGGCGTGCACCTTTTGGCGGAGCGAGCCACGGAAGAGTACGAAGCGGCGCGGAAGACGGCGCAAAATTTCCTGAACGCAGCGCGGGCGGAAGAGGTGATTTTCGTTCGCGGGGCCACCGAAGCGATCAACCTGGTGGCGCAGACCTATGGGCGCACGCACGTGGGGGCCGGCGATGAAGTGCTGATCACCGGCATGGAGCATCACTCGAACATCGTGCCGTGGCAGATTCTTTGCGAAGAGAAGCGGGGCACGCTGCGTGTGGCCCCGATTAACGATCGCGGCGAATTGCTGCTGGATGAATTCGAGAAACTGCTGGGACCGCGGACGAAAGTCGTGGCCGTGACGCACGTTTCCAATGCGCTGGGAACGATCAATCCGATCCGGCAAATGATCGAAATGGCGCACGCGCGGAATATTCCCGTGCTGGTGGACGGCGCGCAGGCCGCGCCACATTTGAAGGTGGATGTGCAGGCGCTTGATTGCGACTTTTACGCTTTTTCGGGGCACAAGGTGTATGGCCCCACGGGAATCGGCGTTCTCTACGGCAAGAGCGCGCTGCTCGAGGCCATGCCTCCCTACCAGGGCGGCGGGGACATGATCAGCTCGGTGACCTACGAGAAGACGATTTATAACAAGCTGCCATACAAGTTCGAGGCGGGGACGCCGGACATCGCGGGCGTGATCGGGCTGGGCGCGGCCCTCGAATATGTGAAGAATTTGGGCATGGAGAAAATCGCGGCGCATGAAGACACGTTGCTCGAGTACGCGACGCGAACGATTTCGGCCATAACCGATATTCGGCTTATCGGGACGGCGAAGGAAAAGGCGGGTGTGCTGTCGTTCGTGCTGGGCGACATCCATGCGCACGACGTGGGGACGATACTCGATCAAGAGGGGATTGCCATCCGCACCGGACATCACTGTTCGCAACCCGTGATGCAACGGTTTGGCGTTCCTGCGACAGCGCGGGCGTCATTTGGCCTTTACAACACGAGGGAAGAAGTGGATGCGCTGGCCCGTGGAATCAGGAAAGTGCAAGAGGTGTTCGCATAATGTCCGATTTACGGGAACTCTATCAGGACGTGATACTGGAGCACAGCAAGGCGCCGCGCAACTATGGCGAGCTTGCGGCGGCGAACCATAAAGCGGAGGGCTTCAACCCGCTGTGCGGCGATCACTTCACGGTCTATCTGGATCTGGAAGGCGACACGATTCGCGACATTCGCTTTGAAGGCTCGGGCTGCGCGATTTCCAAGGCGTCCGCTTCGATGATGACGCAAATCGTGAAAGGAAAGACGCGAGCGGAGGCGGAAGAGCTTTTCGGGCGCTTTCACGAGCTGGTGACCGGACATGCGCCGGCGAACGGCCAGGCAGATTCACGGCGCCCAACCGAACTGGGCAAGCTGGCGGTGTTTTCCGGCGTGTCGGAATTTCCAGTGCGGGTGAAGTGCGCGACGCTGGCCTGGCACACTTTGAACGCCGCGCTCGAAGGGAAGCAGGAATCCGTTTCGACGGAGTGACACGCGACGCATCCGCCTGAATATTCACCTGAAGATCCACGAGGCAAGCATCCATGACCACGAACGAACCCATCACGCTCGCGAGGGAATGTGAAACGGTGGAGATTCCGAGCGGAATCAAGACCGTGCTGCCGGCGGGCACGACGGTGAGAATCATGCAGTTTCTGGGCAGCGGCTACACGGTGACGAGCGACCACGGCATGCACCGGATTGACGTGAAGGACGCGGATGCGCTGGGAATTACGGCCGCGGAGGCGCCGCAGGAGCCGGCGGCGGGGGATGGAAAATTCAGCGAGCAGCTAGTGTGGAACCAATTGAGGACCGTGTACGATCCCGAGATTCCGGTGAACATCGCGGACCTGGGGCTGATCTATTCCTGCGTGAGCACACCGCTTGAGCCCGGGGGATACAAAGTGGAAATCAAGATGAGCATGACGGCTCCGGGTTGCGGGATGGGCAACGTGCTGAAGGCGGACGTGGAAGGCAAGGTTTCCCAAGTGCCGGAGGTGAAGGAAGTTCACGTCGAGGTGGTGTTCGATCCGCCGTGGGGTCCGGCGCGGATGTCGGAAGCCGCCCGGCTGCAACTGGGGTTTGACGTATAGAGAAGTAGGGGGCAAAAAAAGCGTGCTTCGGAAATAAATTGGCCGGGGGCTAGGCTGAGGGACCCGAGCCTCCCGGCCCTTTCTCACCCATCTCCGCAGGGTTTGGGTAAGAACCTGTTATGCGGCGCTTTCGCCGTTGCGCATGAACTCATATCGTTCGATGGCGGCAGCGACACCGACTTCGCCGGCATCATCGGAGTTGCTGCGCAAGACGCGCCCGAGACAACGGACCCGAACCGGGCCGGCTTGCGTTAGTTCGTGCGGCAGAGTCATGACAATTTCGACCGGTGCCCCGCATTTCAATCCCATAGGCAAACGGAAAAAAAGGCCGCGGGAGCTTACTTCGCGCGATTCCGTTGCTGCTTCGCCCACGACACTCTCGTCCGTCCAGCGGACAGTGAGAGGTAAGCGCATGAGAAAACGGCGCGAGGAACGTCGTTCCTTTAGAGTCACCCGAATTTCCTCCTGACTTTCCCGTCTAGAATAGGGGGCAGCCCCCGACAAACCAATAGAGCAAGAGGGCCAATTCCAGGGGTCGAATTTGGTACTTGGGTACTAGAGCAGATGAGGCAGGGATGACTGGTACCCGATCCAGGCGCGCGGGCGAATGTGGGATGCGCCTGAGCAGGAAAGAGAGCGGAGGGGATGGATCAAGATTGATCGATCAGGCTTGATCGATCAGGCGGTGGTGAATGGCGTAGAGGGCGAGCTCGAGGCGATCGGAGACGCCCAGCTTATCGAAGATATTGTGGAGGTGATTTTTCACGGTCTGTTCGCTGATGAAGAGCTTTTCGCCGATTTCGCGGTTGCGAAAACCCTGCGCCACGAGTTGAACGATTTCCTTTTCGCGGTCGCTGAGCAAGGGCTTTTCGCGACGCTGGCCGGATTCCGCGGACTTCTTGAAGGCGTCTATGACTTCGGCGGTCATGCGGTTGTCGAGCCAGATCTCGCCATCGTGGACCTTGCGGATGCTTTTCACGAGCAGGTCGCTGGCGGACTGCTTGAGGACCACGCCGCGGGCGCCCAGGCGCATGGCGCGCACGACGTCGCGGTCGTCCTCAGCGGCCGTGAGGACAATGACGCGCGTGGGCAGAGAGTCGAAATTGAGCTCTTCGAGGACGCCCAGGCCATCCTTTTCGGGCATGCGGAGATCGAGTAGGAGGATATCGGGCTTCATTTTGGCGAGCATTTTGGTGCACTCGACGCCGTTGGAGGCCTCGCCGATGATCTGGATGTCATCGGCGACTTCGAGCAGTTTGCGGAGGCCATCGCGGAAGATAGCGTGATCGTCCGCGACGAGGATACGAATCGTCTGTTTTGTTTTGCTCATCTTAACTCAATGGAATTGCAATGATAAGACGGGCCCCATGGCCAGGATTCGACTCCACCGTCAGCGTGCCCCCCACGCTTCGCGTCCGTTCCTTGATGGAAATCGGGCCGAGGCGGAGCCGGTCCAGTTCTTCGCTTGTGTAGCGTCCCGAGAAGCTAAAACCGCGGCCATTATCATCCACGACGAGAAAAACGCTCGACTCGTCCTGCCTTAGTTTTACCACGACGTGGCTTGCATTCGCATGCTTTTTTATGTTGTGAAGTGATTCCCGGTATATCTGGAAGAGTTCACGGCAGATACGGTCGGGAATGCGCAGGTTGCGATCTTCGATGAACAGGTCCACGGCCAGGCCATGCTCGTTGCGGAAGCGCTCGGCGAATCCAAACATCAGCTCCTTCATGTCCGCGCTTTCCACGCGCAACGGGCGGAGATCGGTGACCATGCGGCGCAGCTCTTCGCTCTCCTGGCGCACCACTTTCTGCAGGTTGGCCAGCTCCTCGCTGGCGGGATGGCTGGTTTGCGCGACCTTGGTGTGCAGGACGCCGAGCTGGATATTTAGGCTCAGTAGCGTCTGCAAGACGCCGTCGTGGAGATCGCGCGAAATCCGGCTGCGCTCCGATTCCACGGCGCGGGCGCGCAGACTGCGCAGCAGAAAGAGGTTTTCGAGCGGCGCACCGATGTGGCGGACAACCTGTTCGAGCCAGCGCAAATCGCTGGCCGAAAACCGGCGGCGCCGTGAGTGCGGGGGCTGGCCGTCAATCAGGAGAACCCTCCCGGCCGGGCGCCCGCTGGATTCGATGGTGGCGACCAGCAAGGCAGTCGCCCCGAGTTCCTTCCAGGTTGATTCGGGCGGTGAGGGCGGCAGACGAAAAGGATGATGGGTGCGGCGATCCCAGCCAAAGCATTTGCGGCTTCCATTCCGGTGCTCCCAGCAGAGGGAGACTTCCATCGAGTCGAGCAAGAACCTATCGGACTCGGCCAGCGGAATGGTTTCGGGGCCGCGCAGCTCCGGCTCGCCGGGCGAGACCGTCCAGACGAACAGCCGCTCGAGGTCATCGTCGCGCACGGCGAGGCAAGCCTTTTCGCACTCGAAGCCCAGCGCCAACTCGCCGAGGGCCTGCCGAAGGGATTCGGTGAGGCCGCGATCGAATTGCAAGTGTCCGGTAATTCTTTCGAGAAATTGGTGGCGCATGAAGTGCTCGCGCTCTCTTGCGCCCAAAAGTCCCACACCCAGGCCGGACACAAGTGTGCCCATCCCGATGGCGAACCATCGCCAAACGCTTTGCCAGTGAAGCGGATCGGCCCGGGCCACGTGGAGAGTGATGGCCGCGGAGACCGCGACGACGAACGCAACAACCATGCGCGAATTTCCTCCCGTTGCCAGCGCAAAAACGGTGAGGAGAAACAGAAACCAGACCGCCGAAATCGAGGACGTCAGGCACGAGAATGCAGCCAGCGCCACGAAATCCAGCCACACGGGCATGCGAAGCCGCGCGTTCCCGGGGAGGCGTTCGCAGAGAACCACGACCAGAGCGACGAACAAATATACACACAGAAAGATGACCGGGGCCTGCCGCATAGGCGCGGGCGACGTTTCCAGAAGGGCCAGAAGCGAAAGGGCGACAAGAGTCGCGCGAGCCAGCGTGACCCGGCGTTCTAAATAGAGGCGCTCCGTGCTGTCGAGAAGCATTGTGGGGGGCAAAGATGTAACGAATAAAGTCTAGCAAGCCCCCGGCGGGGCGCAACTGCGTGTCCTCTTTTGGTAATTGCCCGACAGGATCAGAGAGTGTCGCGCGGCTTGGGAACACGGACGCATGAGAGATGCGGATGGGCCACGACGGGGAAGAAAAAAAGTGCTTGACATATTCCCATATAGGAATGTATTGTCGGGGTGCATGGCACGAGCGGCTACAAATTCGGATGCGTTCAACGCCGTCGCGGAACCCCGCCGGCGGGAGATTTTGAACTATCTCGCGCTGCGGGAGCGGCCGGTGGGGGACATTGTGGCAACGCTGGGGCTGGAACAACCATCCGTGTCAAAGCACCTGCGGGTGCTGCGCAATGTGGGGCTGGTCCACGTGCGGCGCGAGGGACGCCAGAAGCTCTATCGAACCAACGCCTCGGCGATTCGGCCGCTGCACGAATGGGCGGGCACATTCGAGCGCTTCTGGCGGCATCAATTGTTTCGTGTGAAGGAACGGGCCGAGGAGAAAGTGAACAGGGCCACACCGGGCCCAAATTCAAGGAGGAAAGATGATCGCGACGAACCAGAGCATTGAGGATTTGACGCTGAATCTCACGCTGGAAATTCATGTGCGCGCACCACTGGATGTAACCTTTGCGACGCTGCTCGAGGAGCTCGGGCCGCGCAACGTCACCCCCGAAGGAGTACACCAGTCGTTGAAGCTCGAGGCGTGGCCGGGTGGGCGCTGGTACCGCGATCTGGGCGACGGCAATGGCCATTTTTGGGGGCACGTGCAGGCCATCAAGCGGCCGACGCTGCTGGAGTTTGCCGGGCCGCTGTTCATGTCCTATCCGGTCTCGAACAATGTGCAGTACCGGCTGAGCGAGGAGGATAGCGGGACGCTGATCAAGTTCCATCACACGGCCCTGGGACTGATCGAGGAGAATCACAGAAAGGGAGTGTCCACCGGCTGGGGCTCCATTCACGAGCGGGTGCGCAAGGCGGCGGAGGCTTCACAGTCGCGGCGAGCAACAGGGAAATAGGGGGAGGAACGCGGCAGCCACGACTCAGGGAGCGCGAGTTTGCGGAGCTTGCTTACGACAGGTAAAGGGCAGCCCAACCTGAAAGAGAAAGGGACGCCGGTGCAACAGAAAAAAGGAGAGAAACGATGACCGACCACAAGACAGGAACACGTGAAGAGTGGCTTGCGGCTCGGCTGGAGCTGCTCAAGGCGGAGAAGGAGCTAACGCGGCGCGGCGATGAGCTGGCGCGGCAGCGGCTAGAGCTGCCGTGGGTTCGGATCAACAAGGAGTATCGATTCGAGAACGACGAGGGAAGCGCCTCGTTGAAGGACCTTTTCCGAGGGCGCTCGCAGCTCCTCATCTACCACTACATGTTCGGGCCCGACTACACCGCGGGATGTGCGACCTGCTCGACGATTGCGGACAGCTTCAACGGCTTCGCCGTCCATCTGGCGAACCATGACGTGACGCTTTCGGCGGCGTCGCGGGCACCTCTCGCTAAGATCCAGGCATACAAACAGCGGATGGGATGGACGTTTCCTTGGGCATCCTCGTTCGGCGGCGACTTCAACTCCGACTTCAACGTCTGGTTCACCGAACAGCAACAGCGCGATGGGGGCATTGAATACAACTACCGGCGCGAGCCGGCGTGGCAGTTACGCACCGATGAAGGGATGGCGAGTCGCATGCCAGGGACGCCTGTGGGCGATAACGCGGCCATGACCGGAACCGACCCGGCCACGTACACGCGTGAGAGGCCGGGGATGAGCGCGTTCGCGCTCGAGGACGGCGTCATATACCACACCTACTCCGCCTATGCGCGCGGACTTGATAGCATGTGGGGCATGTACCAGTGGCTCGACCGCGCCCCCAAGGGGCGCAACGAGACAGGGATATGGTGGCGCCGCCACGACGAGTACGGCAAGCGGTGAGCCAAATCATGAATGTCATCGGCGCAACCGCGGGACGGGAGATCTCACGACGCATGGCTTCCGAGCGAGTTTCCGAGCGAGCCTTCTTCGGCGTCTCGACGCTGCTCTTCGCCGCCAGCGCGGCGGCGACGATCGTCTGGTGCGCGTCCATGTCGGCGATGGGCGGGATGCCAATGCCCGGCGGCTGGACGATGTCCATGGCGTGGATGCGGATGCCCGGACAGACGTGGGCCGGCGCTGCGGCGTCGTTTCTTGGAATGTGGGTCGTGATGATGGTAGCGATGATGCTGCCGTCCCTGGTCCCAATGCTGTGGCGCTACCGCCAAGCCGTCGGCAGGACAGGCGAGACGCGCCTGGATTGGCTGGCGGCGCTCGTGGGCGTGGGATACTTCTTCGTGTGGACGGTGTTCGGAATGGCCGCCTTTCCGCTGGGTGCCGCGCTAACGGCGGTCGAGATGCGGCTGCCGGCGCTGGCGCGCGCCGCACCAATCGCGGGTGGTGTGGTAGTTCTGATCGCGGGTGCGCTCCAGTTCACCGCGTGGAAGGCGCGTCACCTTTCCTGCTGCCGGGAGGCGCCCGGGTGCGATTGTACGCTGGCGGCTGACGCCGGCACGGCTTGGCGACACGGCCTGCGCCTCGGACTCCACTGCAGCCACTGCTGTGCCGGTCTGATGGCGATTCTCCTGGTCATGGGGGTCATGGACCTTCGCGCGATGGTTGTCATGGCGGCAGCCATCACCGTCGAACGTCTTGCACCGGCCGGTGAGCGCGTCGCGCGAGCCATCGGAGCCGTCGTAGTCGGGGCGGGGTTGTTTCTGACCGCGCGAGCAGCCGGGCTCGGATGACGCATCGCAAGACCACCGAGGCTTTGCGTTCGCGCCAAGCTACATCCCGGTAGAGCGATTTGAATCTGGCAATAAATCAGTGCAGAAATGAAAACCAAAAGGAGAAACAAACGATGGAAACGAAACCGACGTACGAGCAGGCGCAACTTCACTTGCAAATCTACGAAATGCGGCGCGAAGCGCGTCTGAGGCAGGGACGCGAATGGTACTTCAAAAACTACTTCGTGGATAGCCTCGACGACTCCATGCGCATCGCCGGCCCCGGAACGGAAAACGGCGCCCTGTGCATGATGGTGCTCAGTTATTGGGAGCAGGCGTGCGCGTTGCTCAATTACGGCTTGCTTCACGAAGGGCTGTTTTTTGAGACGAGCGGCGAGTTTTTCGGAGTCTGGGAGCGCATCAAGCCGGCCATCGCGCAGGGTCGGGAGCGGTTCTCGAACAAGTTGTTCCTCGCGAACTTGGAAAAGGCGGCCCAGCGTTACGAATCCTGGATGGAAAGCCGCTCGCCGGGACAAATCGCCGCCATGCGCCAATTCATGAAACAGATGCGCGATAAACAAGTGGCCTCAGCGAAAGCCTGAGTCGGATTTGACGGAAAAGCACGACCGAGCCTGCGACCGTCGAGGGTAAAGGAGCGCCTCGGCGGCGCAGGCTCATTTCGTTGGTAGTGGGCCAGCTTGAATTCTGGCTCTTTGCGCGACGATCAAGAAAACTCAAACTGACCCACCAGCATTTCGTTCACAGGTTCGTCAGAAGGTTGACATTGGGTGCATAATCATTGGCGGAAATCCGCGCGACGCGGGGGTGGGCCGGCTTGCCGCAGCGATACACACGGAAGGAAGTGGGGCGCATCCTGGGACTGGATGCGCGATGCCTGCGCTATTGGGAGAGGCTTCGGCTGGTACGTCCGCGGGCGCGCTGGGGCGAGCGCTTCTATAGCTTTGGCGACTTGGCCGCGGTCCGCGCCATCCAGCAGCTGACGAAAAATCGCATTCCGGCGGGACGCGTGCGCCGAGCCATCCGCATCGTGGAAGAGCAATTCGGCGCCGCGCCGCTGCCCATCGAGTCGCTGCGCTTTTTTCAGTGGGGGCGCGAGCTGTTGGTGATTCCGCCCGGGGCCCAGCGGCCGTTCAATCCCATCCGGCAGCAGTGGGCGCTGCCCTTTGACGTGGCGCGTCCGGCCAGCCTGCACGCCATGACGGGCCGCACGGCGGAAGAGCTGTTCGAGATGGCGCTCGATTGCGAAACGACCCCGGAGCTTTTCCCCCAAGCCGTCGAGAACTACCGCCGGGCCATCGAACTGGCGCCGCATTGGACCGAGGCGCACATCAACCTGGGCGTGGTGCTCTACCAAATGGGACGCATTGAGGAAGCGCGCGCCGAATTTCATTCGGCCGTCCAACTCGATCCGCTGAATGGGATTTCGCAGTATAACCTCGGGTGCGTGCTCGAAGAGCAGGGCGAGATCGCGGAAGCGATTGTACATTTGCAGCGCGCCGCCCGCGCCATGCCCGCCCATGCCGACGCGCATTTCAATCTGGCGCTCGCGTACGAGAGGAGCGGGGAACGGCGGTTGGCTCGCGAACAGTGGATGCTCTATTTGCGTTTTGCGCCGAACGGTCCGTGGGCCGATCAGGCGCGCGCGCGCATGAAACAGTGTACGTCGCGCCGCAAGCGCTCCGCTCCCATCCCATTCCCGCGCAAGGCCTAGCGGGGGCGAATCGCGGCTCTAACATGGAAGGGCCTGCATAATTCATAATGGTTGTTTGCGCCACAGTTGCTATCGGCAAGTGAGAAGGAGAGAGGATGAAAATCGCAAAGAATGTGACCGAGTTGATTGGGAACACACCGCTGGTCCAGCTGAATAAGGTGACCGCGGGAAGCCAGGCGACGGTGCTGGCAAAATTAGAAAGTTTCAATCCGTATGCGAGTGTGAAGGACCGCATCGGAGTGAGCATGATCACCGAAGCCGAGAAAGCGGGGAAAATCCATCCCGGCAAGACCGTGCTGGTGGAGCCCACGAGCGGCAATACGGGAATCGCCTTGGCGTTCGTGGCCACCGTCAAGGGCTACAAGCTGATTTTGACCATGCCGGAAACGATGAGCCTCGAACGACGCGTACTGCTGAAAGCCATGGGCGCGGACATCGTGCTGACGCCCGGGCCCAAGGGGATGAAAGGGGCCATCGCAAAAGCCGAGGAGATTCTGGCGAACACACCGAATGGGTTCATGCTGCAGCAGTTCGATAATCCGGCCAACCCGAAAATTCACTTCGAGACAACGGGCCCGGAAATCTGGAACGATACGGACGGCAAGGTGGATATTTTGATCTCGGGCATCGGGACGGGCGGGACGCTGACGGGCGTAAGCTCGTATATCAAGCCGAAGAAACCTTCCTTCAAGGCCATTGCCGTGGAACCGAAAGAGAGTCCGGTGCTTTCGGGCGGGCAGCCCTCGCCCCACAAGATTCAAGGCATCGGGGCTGGATTTGTTCCCAGCATCCTGCGTACGGATTACATTGACGAGATTGTTCAGGTGTCGAGTCAGGATTCGATCGAGATGGCGCGGCGCATGGCGCTGGAAGAGGGCTTGCTGATGGGCATTTCCTCCGGCGCTGCCGTGGTTGCAGCCGTCGAAGTGGCGCGGCGCAAGGAGAACGCCGGAAAGATTATCGTGGTTGTGCTGCCGGATTTCGGCGAGCGGTACTTGAGCAGCATCCTGTTTGAGAGCTTGAAGAATGAGGCCCAGCAGATGACCGCTGTGGCCATGTAGGCGATGGGAACGCTGCTCAAAACGCTGCGGGAGGAAGTGGCGTCCATCAAGGAACGCGATCCCGCGGCGCGATCAACGGCTGAGGTCGTGCTGTGCTATTCGGGGCTGCACGCGCTGTGGTTCCACCGGTTCAATCACTGGCTGTGGGGCCACGGCTGCTATCTCGCGGCGCGCTGGATTTCCGAAGTGGCCCGTGTGATGACGGGAATCGAGATTCACCCAGGGGCGCAAATCGGGAGGCGGCTGTTCATTGACCACGGAATGGGCGTGGTAATCGGCGAAACCGCCGTGGTGGGCGACGATGTCACGTTCTATCAGGGCGTCACGCTGGGCGGCACGGGCAAGGAAAAGGGCAAGAGGCATCCCACGGTCGGCGACCGCGTGGTGATCGGCGCGGGCGCGAAGATTTTGGGCAATATCCGCGTGGGCGACAATTGCCGCGTGGGCGCGGGTTCCGTGGTGCTGCGCGACGTCCCCAACGATTCCACAATCGTCGGCGTGCCCGGACATGTGATTTTGAGGCAGGGCAAGCGAGTGGTGATCACCGACCCGAAGCAAATTAACGATCCGCTCTCCGAAGCACTCTCCGCTGTGGCCAGCCAGGTGAAGGACCTCAAGGAACGTCTTCAGAAGCTGGAGGGAAGCGAGCCCGCCGATTCACGCGCCGCCGACGAACTCCAGGCCATCATCGAGATTGATTACCAGATTTGAAGACCCGCCCGCTCTTGGAATTTCATGCAGCGCCGCAGTCGTTAACGGCAGCCGCTTCTAGGCGGGCATAGACGGAGGCGTGTGCCTAGAGGGTGCTCAGAAACTGACCCAGATCGTTTGCGTCGAGGTCGGCCTTAGTCATTTCACGAGCGATTCTCCAATTCTCTCTTTTGCCCCAACTCGGTGTCACGGAGCCGAGTTCCTCAAATGGGCCGAGAGCCCGGAACTTGTCGCCCTTGATCTTCTTGACAGCCGCATCCGTGAAATAGTTCTCCGTAGCGCGTCTTTCCAGCACATGGCAATTTAAAGAGAGCTTCACACACTCATCCACAAATGCTTGGCGATCCGGCAACAATGGCGCCCCGGCCGCGTTCCTTTCACTATCTATCACCACTGCGATCTTTTGTGTGATTCGCTTGAGCTCCTCGAGCTGCGGCGCCGATGCGGCGGTGATAAGGGATCTGCCTCCCAACGGAAGGATCACTATTTTATGGTCTTTGCCATAAAT
>Ga0307478_10001899_pt1 | contig 17344 bp, 16 predicted proteins | sample atmos_gasesECM4C_2_FD_203713 | JGI IMG/M metagenome (GOLD analysis project Ga0307478, IMG submission 203713) | Hardwood forest soil microbial communities from Morgan-Monroe State Forest, Indiana, United States - atmos_gasesECM4C_05 | ecosystem: Environmental > Terrestrial > Soil > Temperate...
GACTCAGCTGATAGGCTGCTGCGTTCGCGGGCTGATCGAAGATTGCTCCAGCCGGGATCTCGACCCGGACTTGAGGAGCAAAAATCTGTTTAAATAAGTACTCGTCCGAATTCTCAATAGCTCTTCGGTAATTTTCAATGACGTTCATTTTCTTATTTCCGGAGCGTCTTGAGCGCTCCTCCCCATGCGATGAGCTCCTCCAGCATTTCGTTGACCGACGCCTCTTTGTGCGAATCCGGCTTGAAGACGCTGAAGTTCTCGAAGTCGCTAAACATGGAGAGCAAGACCTGGTTGCGCACGGTGGCCATTCGCACCTCCGCCAGGACCAGGCGCAAGTGCTCAACGGCACGAACTCCGCCGGCGCCGCCGTAACTGACGAAGCCAGCCGCCTTGTTGTTCCACTCGGCAAAAAGAAAATCGATCGCATTCTTGAGCGCGCCGGAAATTCCGTGGTTGTACTCGGGCGTGACGAAAACGTAGGCATCGAAACTGTCGATCTTAGCGGCCCATTTTTTTGTGTGCGGCTTACTGTATTGGCCCATGACCGGTGGCATCGGCTCGTCGAGAAGCGGCAGGTTGAAATCTTTGATGTCCACGAGTTCGAACTCGGCATCGTTCCGCTTCTTCGAGACTTCATAGACCCACTTCGCTACCGCCTCGCCATTTCGACCCGGGCGCGTGCTTCCGATAATGATCGCGATCTTAATCATATGATATATCTGGTTGCTGGCGTGTTTTGATTTCGAGCATTCAGGGCAGGCTGTCGAAAAAGAGATAAACGGCCGCGATCCGGCCGTCCCGGGCAATGATGAAATCAGTCCCGGCGTAAGCTGGCGCCTCGCCAGGCCGGCCCGCTACCCATTTGACCCGGCCGCCATCGCCCAATTCCTCGGGTTTCGCAATTGGCTGATATTGAAAGTCAGGGTGAGTAGCCTTTATGGCGCCCGCGATGCGATCGATCTCGTCGCGGCCACGGTGGACGCCCGTTTTGGGGTCGTAGAACACGCCGTCTTCGTTCCAGATCTCATCGATGACGGCGCGCCGGAGCGCGGGATTGTTTTCACCGAAAACCTCCTGAAGATTGCGGATCAGTAATGTCGATATGCTGTAGGCCATAGCTTGTCTCCTCGTTTACTTTTTTTGCTTCGATGTTTCGCGATTCGTTTCAACAAACGCTGAATTTACTCCCAGCTGCTAACGATTATTTCCCGTACGCTTGGGCGATCTGGCCTACGAGTTTGGCCCAGGGCATGTCCATTGCCGCGTAAACCGCCGCAGCTTCCGGTCGCCCATTGTCCTTGAGGATTTCCACCATCAACGTTCCATAGTCCGAGAGAATGACGCCGGCCTGCTGCATGCGCAGCAATCCAGCCTGGCGTTTGGTCTCGCTGAAGGTTCCCGAGGCATCTACTGCGACGTAAGCGTCCAGTCCTTTGCTCACGGCGGTGATCGCCGGAAGAGCCGCGCAAACTTCGAGCGAGATACCGGCAAAGATCAGCTTGTTGCGGCCTGTCGCGAGGATGGCGCTAGCCACGCGCGCGTCATCGAAGGCGTTGACCGACGATCGGTTAATGATCTCGATGCCCGGCAGCGCTTCGACCAGCTCGGGGAACGTCGGACCCCACATGCTGTCGCGCGCCGTCGTGGTGACGACAATCGGCAGCTTCAGTGATTTCGCCGCTTTGGCCAGGGCGACGACATTGTGTTTCAGCTCGCCAGTCGAATAGTCACGAACGCCCGTCATGAGGCCAACCTGATGATCGACCAGGACAAGCGCGGCGTTTTCGGAAGTCAGGGCCTCGTAAGGTTTGGTTTGATTAGTCATCATATTCTCCGTTTTGGGTTGATGGTGGGTTTCAATAAGCGTCGATCGTTAAGCGGCGCGAACCGCCTTTGTCGGCGACGCCGACTGGGGCTGTGAAGAAGCGAGCGCGATTCGCACCAAGGGAGCCACGCGTGTCCCAAGCAGCTCGATCGCGCGTATGAGTTTGGCGTGAGGCAAGGCCGCGACGCTCATCTGAAACGTAAGGCGAAAGATGCCGCCTAACGACTCATTCACACGCAGGATCTTTTCTGCGACGGTTTCCGGATCGCCCACGATGAGCGCTCCGGTCGGTCCGAGCAGGGCATCGAATTGGGCGCGTGTCACGGGCGGCCAGCCGCGTTCCTTTCCGATTTCAGAAAAACTCCTCGCATAACCGGGAAAGAAATCGTTGGCCGCTTTTGCGTCGGTCTCCGCGACGTAGCCTAACGAGTGAATGCCAACCTTAAGCTGCTCGGGAGAGTGTCCGGCGCGCAAACCTGCTTCGCGGTAGCGGTCGATCAAAGGCCGAAAGCGGTGCGGCTCCCCGCCGATGATCGCGACCATCAGCGGGAGCCCGAGCATGCCGGCGCGAACGAAGGAGCTCGGAGTGCCTCCGACACCGAGCCAGACCGGGAGCGGATTCTGCAGTGGGCGCGGGTAAACTCCTTGTCCCGTGAGAGCGGTGCGATGTTTGCCCGACCAATGTACGCGTGTGTTCTCGCGAATGTTCAGAAGCAAATCGAGCTTCTCGGCGAAGAGCGAATCGTAGTCCTCGAGCTCCAGGCCGAAGAGGGGAAACGCTTCAATGAATGAGCCGCGTCCGGCGACGATCTCCGCCCTTCCGTTCGAAATGAGATCAAGCGTCGCGAACTCCTGGAACACGCGCACCGGGTCGGCCGCGCTGAGGACGGTGACAGCGCTCGTTAGGCGGATACGGCGTGTCCGGGCCGCGGCGGCAGCGAGAATCATCGTGGGCGCGGAATCGAGAAACTCACGCCGGTGGTGCTCGCCGATCCCAAACACATCGAGGCCTACCTCGTCCGCGAGCGTGATCGCTTCGAGTAACTCGCTCAGATGTCGTGCCGGATCGACTGCCCGACCGGCCACGTCCAAGGTTGCCGCGACGAAACTGTCTACGCCAATTTCCATAGGTTTCCTTTCTGCGTGTTGAGACGCGGACCGGGTACCTTGGTTACCGCAGCCCCTGGGTTGGGACGCGCTGCTGCAAGAGCCCAGCGAACGCCGAGCGGACGCTCAGAAACACGACGATCCAAAGCACCGTCACGACGATGGCCAGAATCAGACCGCTCGGGGCCATCAAGATGTGAAACAGCAAAATGTTCACGATGATGGGAGCAAGCAGGGTCAGCGCGAGCGGGACGTGGCGATTGACCAGGAGGAGGATGGCCGAGACGAGCTGGAGCAGAAAGACGACGACCAGATAATTGGACGCGGCGAGCGCTCCGACGAATTGACCAGCCATTCCAGAAGGCAACGTGCTGGGAATGAAGTGGAGAAAGCCGTTCAATCCGAAGACCAGAAAGATAAGGCCAAGGAGAAAACGGGCGATGACAATGGTGATTTCCATGTTAGTTTCTTTGGTTTGATACCAAGTATATTGATATCAATATATCTGTCAAGAAAGAATTTGGCATGAAAAAAAAGCGAGTCCGGCAAACGGAAGACTCCTCAGGCGTGCATCTCTGGCTCGTCTTTATGAAAGCCTTTCAGGCGCTGATCCCGCACGCGGCGAGCAGCATCAAACGCACAGAACTAGGGGACTCTGATTTCCGCGTCCTGGAAGCGCTCCTTCACAAAGGACCGCTCCCGGTGAATACCGTGGGTCCGAAGGTCTGGCTCACGCCGGGATCGATCAGCGTGGCGGTTGATCGGCTGGTCAAGAAAGGGCTGGTTTCGCGCAAGGGCCACACCGGGGACCGCCGGGTCCGCCAGGTTGAACTGACACCGAAGGGACGGGCGCTGATTACGCGCGGATTTGGCGAGCACGCAGCCGCGATGGAGAATATCGTGCGCGTCCTTTCAGAAAACGAGCGGCTCATCTTGCTGCGGCTTTTGAAGAAACTAGGGAAGCACGCCGCGGAAACTCGTTGATCGGCGTTGGTCAAACCGCGCTGCCAAACTAGGCAGCTGGTTCCGCCCCTAACGGTGGCGCCGGGGCAGGAGCGTTGGTACGGCGCTCTTTGAACCACATGATGACAACGTAGAACACCGGCGTGAGAAGGAGGCCAAAGCCGGTGACACCTAGCATGCCGAAAAAGACGGCCGTGCCGAGAGCCTGGCGCATTTCCGCGCCGGCGCCGCTGCTGATGACCAGCGGAAGGACGCCAAGGATGAATGCAAATGATGTCATGAGGATCGGACGCAACCGCAACCGGGCCGCTTCAACGGCGGCGGTGAACCGGTCCTTGGCATCGCGATCCTGGATTTGCCTGGCGAACTCGACGATGAGGATGGCGTTTTTACAGGCGAGCCCGACGAGCACGACAAAGCCGATCTGGGTAAAGATGTTGTTCTCCATCGAGCGCAACCAGACGCCGCTGATTGAGCTGAACAGGCACATCGGCACGATGAGAATGATCGCGAGGGGCAACGACCAGCTCTCATAAAGTGCTGAGAGGAGAAGGAAGACGAATAGGACGCAGAGCGGAAAAATGTAGAGCGCGCTGTTCCCAGCGAGCTTTTGCTGGAGCGCGATTTCCGTCCAGTCGGTCGTGAAGCTCGTGGGCAGAGTTTCTTTGGCGAGACGGTCGACGGCTGCGAGGGCGTCGCCAGTGCTCGCGCCTGGCGCGGGCTGGCCGCTGAGGTCGGCGGCCGGGAACATGTTGTAGCGCGTGATCTTGTCGGCGCCGCTCACTTCCTGGACGGTCGAGACGGAACCGAGTGGAACCATTCCACCCGCAGCATTGCGCGTTTTGAGCAAGCGAATGTCGTCGGGCTTGAGGCGAAACTCTGAGTCGGCCTGGGCAGTTACCCGATAGGTTCGCCCGAAAAGCGTGAGGTCGTTCACGTAACTCGAACCGAGATAGGTCTGAAGCGTGCCGAAGATATTGCTGAGCGGCACGTTCATGCTCTTGGCCTTCACCCGATCTACATCGAGCCAAAGCTGCGGCACGTTGGCGCGAAAGGTCGTCAGGTTGTTGGTCAGGCCCGGGGTTTGATTCGCTTTCCCCACCATGAAGAAAGCTTGCGCTTGCAGTTCCTCGAGCCCGGCGTTGCCGCGATCTTGAATGAAAAGACGATACCCGCCGGCGTTGCCAATCCCGGCTACGGGCGGCGGCGGGAAGACAGCGACGAGCGCCTCGGGAATCTCGGCGCGAACGCGCGCGTTCATCTTTGCCACGATCGCGGGCATTTTTTCCTCGGCCGTTTTGCGCTCCGAAAATTCCTTGAAGGGCAGGAACACGGCAGCCGTGTTGGTCTGATTGCCACCGAAAAGATTGAAGCCGGCGAACTCAACCGTGTTGAGCACGCCGGGCGTTTCGCGCCCGATCTTCGTAATCTTGTCGACCACGGCCTGGGTGCGATCGAGCGATGCCGCGTCGGGCAACTGTGCGTAAACGACGGCGTAGCCGCGGTCCTGCGTCGGCAGAAAACCGCCCGGCACGATTTTGAAACCGAGACCGGTCAGCGCAAGTAAACCCGCATAGATGAGCAGAACAACGATGGCTAATCGGGTAAGCCGCCCGACGGTGTTGCCGTAGGCATTCGAGCTCCACGCGAAGACTTTGTTGAATCCTTTGAAGAACCAGCCGAGCAAACCGTCGATCAGGCGTTGAAACGGATCCTTCTCCGCGCCGCGTGGCCGGAGAAGAAGCGCGGCGAGCGCGGGTGAAAGCGTAAGCGAGTTGAGCGCAGAGATCGCGGTCGAGATCGCAATGGTAAGCGCAAATTGCCGAAAAAATTGACCGGTGATGCCGCTGATAAACGCCGTCGGGATGAAGACCGAGCAAAGGACGAGGGCAATCGCGACCAAGGCGCCGCCAACCTCCGTCATGGCTTTTCGGGCGGCATCTCGCGGACTCAGACCATCCTCAATGTGATGCTCGATGGCTTCCACCACGACGATGGCGTCATCGACCACGATGCCGATGGCAAGAACAAGGCCAAAGAGGGAAACGTTGTTGATCGAGAACCCGAAAGCCTTCATGGCTGCGAAGGTGCCGATCAACGAAACCGGAATCGCGATGAGTGGGATGATCGCGGCGCGCCAGGTTTGGAGAAAGACCAGGACGACAAGAACGACGAGCGCGATGGCTTCGAAAAGTGTCTTTTGCACTTCCTGGATCGACTCCCGGACAGAAACGGTCGGGTCGTAGACAATGGTGTAGTCGAGTCCGGCGGGGAAGCGCTGCTTCAGCTCAACCATCTTCTTCCGGACCGCGTCGGACGTGGCGAGTGCGTTCGAGCCTGGGAGTTGGAAAATGGCAATCGCAGTCGCCGGTTTTCCGCCGAGCCCACTGTTGACCGTGTAATCGCGCGCAGCGAGTTCAACCCGCGCAATATCGCGCACGCGCGTGACTTGTCCGTTCGCGCCAGTCTTAACGATGATGGCGCCGAACTCTTTTTCGTCCGCGAGCCGGCCTTGCGTGCTAACCGTGTATTGAAATGCGGCCGCGCCCTTCGGCACCGGCGGCGCGCCGATAATTCCGGCTGCGACCTGCACGTTCTGTTCCTGGAGCGCTTGCACGACATCCTGTGCCGTTAGATCGCGCGCCGCGGTCTTGTTCGGATCGAGCCATATCCGCATAGAATACTCGCGCGCGCCGAACACATTGATGTCGCCCACGCCCTCGACGCGGGCGAGTTCGTCGCGAACCTGGAGCAATGCGTAATTGCTGGTGAAAAGCTGATCGAGCGATCCGTCCGGTGAAACGAGATGCACGACCATGGTGATGTCGGGCGACTGTTTTTTCGTTGTGACACCGATGCGCTGCACTTCGGGCGGAAGGATGGGGATCGCGATGGCGACGCGGTTTTGGACCAACACCTGCGCCGTATCGAGATTGGTGCCGAGCTTAAACGTGATGCTCAGCGTCATGTTGCCGTCGCTCGTGCTCTGCGAAGACATGTAGAGCATGTTCTCAACGCCATTGACCTGCTGCTCGATCGGCGTCGCCACCGTTTCCGATACCACCTGCGCGTTGGCGCCGGGATAGGTGGCCGTGACCTGGATGGTTGGTGGCGCAATCTCGGGATATTGGGCAATGGGCAGCGTCGAAAGCGCGATGACGCCGACAAGCGTGATGACGATGCTGATGACGCCGGCAAAGATCGGCCGGTCGATGAAGAAGTGCGGAAAGTTCATGGCGCTTGCATCTGAAGATGTAAGGCTCTCACTTTGGCTTTTCGGATGGCGTGGTGGCCGGCTTTTCGGATGGCGCAGGGACGGGCTGCAGTGCCGGGGGCTCTTCCGGAATTGGCTTCACAGGCATCCCCGGCTGGATCAATTGCAGCCGCGTCGAAACCACCTTCTCACCGTCCTTCAGTCCACTCTTCACGATCCGTTTGCCTTCGAAAATCGTTCCGGTCTCGATCGTACGGCGTTCAAGCGTGTTGTCCGCCTTTACGACGAAGACGTACTTCACTCCCTGCTGTGAGCTGATCACTTTATCGGGAATAAGGGCGGCCCGATAAGGCGTCGCGCCGGCCACCCGAACGCGCACGAAGAAGCCCGGGGTGATCAGATTAGGGTTCCAGTTTTTTAGCACCGCGCGCGCGCGGACCGTGCCCGTCCCGGGATCGAGGCGGTTGTCAACGAAATCGATATAACCTTCGTGGGGAAAATCAGTCTCGTTGCCGAGCTCGACGAAGGCCGGAATCTTCGCCGTGCGCGCGCTCACCCGTTTGCCTTCTTCGCTCAGCTTCACGTATTTCAGAATCGCGTTTTCGTCCGCATCGACCTTTGCGTAAATCGGATCGACTGAGACAACCGTGGTAAGCACGCTCTCCGTGCCCGGCCCGGGTTGAACCAGGTTGCCGAGCGTGATGCGCGCGTCGCTCACGCGACCGTCGATGGGCGATTTGATCTGGGTGAACTCCAGATTCAGCGCGGCGGAGTTTTTCGCTGCTTCGGCCGAGGCGGCTGCGGCGGAAGCACCTTGATAAGTAGCAGCCTTCTGGTCGAACTCGCTAGCCGAGATCGTATTCTTGGTCCGCAACTCCTTCGCGCGATCCAGCTCGATCTGCGCAAGCTTCAGCTGCGCCTGCATGCGTTCGAACTCGGCGGCGGCCCGATCAAAATCCGCCTGGTAAGGACGCGGATCGATCACGTAAAGCAGGTCGCCTTTCTTGATGACGGCGCCGGCTTCGATATGGACCTCGGTAATATACCCGGACACGCGCGGCCGGATCTCCACCGACTCGACCGCTTCGAGGCGCCCGGTGAATTCATCCCACTCATTCACCTCTTTCTCGACGACGGTTACGACATTGACCGGCAACGGTCCCGGCCCCGGCGCGGAAGCCTTCTTGCATCCAACTTCGGCAATTAACAAAAGCACGAGCCCGAGACTGCCTACGAGTTTCATCACATCTCCCCTTCTTTGATAATGGCGGTGACCGCCGCTGAAACGCAGCCTGCCATACCACGCCTCGCGGCGACATTTGTCACGCAACATTCTTGTGAAACTTTCAGGTCCCGCGCTCACGCGTCTTGAGTGGATTGAAAACACGGTCCCAGCCATCGACGAAGTTGAAGTTCGCCAGATTAAGCACCAGCAATGGGTCGTGTTTTTTCCGGCGGCGCCGGAATATAACGCGCCAGTTACTCCGGCGCGTTGATCTGGACGTTTTCATTTTGGTGTTCCTTGGATTTGGGATCGTCCGCGATTAGCGCAGTCCGCCGGACACGTAGACGACTTCGCCCGTAATCCAGGCTGCATCGGGTGAAGCGAGAAAGGAAACGACCGGTGCGATGTCGCCGGGCTGTCCGAGACGACCCAGCGGCGTTTGAGCGATCATTTGTTTCTCGAAATCGCCCCCCGCGTACCCACCGGTGTGAAAACCTTCCGTCTCAACCCCGCCCGGGTTCACTGAATTCACGCGGATTTTCCTGGGCCCAAGCTCCTTCGCCAACACCCGCGTGATCGCATCTACGGCACCCTTGGTCCCAGTATAAATCGCCGAGGTTGGCGGGGTAATAGCAGTGGCGGCGGAACTGATATTGATGACGCTGCCGCCTTCGCCGCCAAAGTGTTTCACCGCCTCCTGCGTTGCCAGGAGCAGACCGAGAACGTTCGTGTTGAACTCGCGATGGAACTCGGTCTCCGTTATTCCTTCGAGAGGCGCGAACTGATAGACGCCAGAGTTGTTCACCAGGATATCGAGGCGATTGAATGCGCGTTTCGTCTCCGCGAAGAGGCGCTCGATGTCTTTCCTTTTCGTGACATCAGCCTGAACGGCGATCGCTTTTCCGCCGCGCTTGGCAATTTCGTCCACGACCTGATCCGCACCCTCCTTTGAGGATGCGTAGTTCACTACCACCGCCGCACCTTCGGCGGCGAGATGTTTGGCGATGCCCGCGCCAATTCCTTTCGAGGCCCCGGTTACCACCGCGACCTGGTCTCTCAGTTTTCCAGTTTTCATTTCGTTATTTTAACTTTCTTATTGTTGGTTGGTTTTGATTCACACCCACAAGGCGAACGCCGGTTGATAGCTCGGCATGCCGGAGAAGTCGTGGGACTCGATCACGTTAGTTACTTCCCACCCGTGGCGACTCCAGGGCGCGCAGCGTGTCCACGTTAAGACTCCCGGTCACGCGCAAGCCACGGTCACTTTGATAACGCATAATGGCACGACGGGTTTCCGGCCCGACGATGCCGTCGATTTCTCCCCGGTAATAACCCAGTCGCGCTAATTGCGTCTGAGCGCCGGCGACGGCCGAGTCGGTTACTTGATCAGTCGAATCGTAGGCGCCCTGGCTGTAGTCAGCTGAATTGTCCTCGTACATTCCCGGATCGTACGCATAGGGGTAATAATCGTACGGATATCCATAATCGTATGGATAGAACCCCGTGTCGTAGATGAACCATTCGCCATTAACGAAACGGCAACGGTGGCCATTCCAGAAATGATCGCGATGCCGGTCCCAATCACGGTGCCAACTGGCGGTGCGGCGCGCAAAGACATGCTGTTGCGCGGCGTTCGCTGCCCGGTTCTCGAAATGACTTCCGGGCGCCTGCCGGTTTCGGCTGAAACGGCTGTCGCTACCGGCGACGGTTTGCGATGCATCGATGCGATGATTGGCTCTTGCCGTAGCAAACTGGCGACTCCGCGCAAAAGCGCGATCGGAACCACCGAACTGCTGTTGCCGAAATGCCATCGGCGGCCGGTAGGATGAGAAACGCGGTCCAGGCGCGCTGAAACGTCCGGCGCCAAAGTTACTGCGTGGCGCGGAGTGGAACGCGGGCGCGGAATGGGGAGCCATGGCAAACCCTCCGCTGTGTTGGCCACCGGCTTGCGCTTGTGTGATCAAGGCCGCGCTCGTAAAAAGCGCGATCCAATAGAATCTAGTTTTCATGTTTAGATTTCCCTTCTGACTTGCGAACTCTGCTGATCGTTGGTTTCGTTGAATCCAAGGATCATCAAGTTCTTTGTCTGATCTGCCTCGTTAGGCACTTTGAAATCGCTGCGGACGGGAACCCAGGTCCTTTCGCTCTCTTCCTGCAGGGCGTGGTGTATCTGGAAGCGCCGGATGATATCGATGAGGTTGTTGTTCATCGCATTGTTCTTGTGTTTGGTTTTTGAAGACGCGCGGATTTAGCAATTCGCATAAGCGAGAACCGGCTGATAATTTTCCATTTCAATGGAGGCGGGTGGCGCGAGGACGTCGTCGTGTGGCGGACCGATCGGTTGCAGCCCGAGCTTGGCGATGTGCGCTTCGACGAGGTCAGGCAAAAACAAATGAGGAAAGGACAACTCCCACGCGTTCGCCTCCTCCTCGTCGAGGACGAGCTGGATGATGTCCCCAAGGCCGGGGTAGACCTGCTCGTAATCGTACTTCAGGCGCTTCTTCAGTTCCGAAAGCGCGCCGGTTAACGTTTGGAGGAGAACTGCGCTCGCTGCTGATTCCTGGTTAGTTTGCATTGGGGTTGGTTCCTTTGCTGGCGGTTTTAGTTGACTGGTCGTCTATAATATTGACAAAAAAAAGAGCGTTCATGAGGCATTGGCCTGGACCTGTTTCACGCCCAAAACATCCATTGCCACCTGCTTGAAATCGCGAATTAACTCGACGTCGTTTTGAATTCGCGCCTGGGTGAGCGTGCCGTGATAGCAGGCGAAGAGCGTCTTCGCCTTCGCTTGCGGGTCAGGCGCCTCGATCAAACCTTGGGCATGGGCGTCCCGAATCGCGGACTCGAAATATTTTATTTTGCGATCCCAGATGCGGTCGACGGTTTCGCGCACGCTCTCATCCTGCGTGCCCACTTCGCTTCCGATGGTCAAGAGAGGGCATCCCAGGATGGAGCCGCACGTCTGTTGAATTTCCGCCAGGCGATCGTGCACAAATTCAAAATACCGATCGAAGCGCTCCAGAGGCGGAACTGTCGGAGAAAAAAGAGCGTCCATGTTCTTCTTGTTCTTGTTCCACTCTGCTTCCAAGGCAGCGGCGGTGAGCGCGGATTTCGACTTAAAGAAATAATAAAAGCTCCCCTTTTTCGCACCGGCCCGTTCGCAGATAGCGTCGACGGACGTCGCGCCGTAGCTGTTGTGCCAAATCAGATCCAGCGCCGCGTCGGTCAGCCGCTCTTTCATGTCACTTACTCTAGCCATGCCTGCACGATTATCGATGTTGACTGATTAGTCAAATGATTTTTTGAGATTTTTTTGACGACCCTGCGGCGGGGAGGAGACGGCTTCTCGCTTGATAAATTTCGCTCCGCCTCGATACTCGGCAGTCGAAAAATTCTGGGGGTATAGCTCAGTTGGTAGAGCGTCTCGTTCGCAATGAGAAGGTCAGGGGTTCGAATCCCCTTACCTCCACCAGTCTTCGCTCGCGGCAAAGCGTGCCAAGACTGCCGCGCCGTAGCCTTGGCGAAGGCGGTCACTGTTAATTTCGTGTCAGATTGGAGCCGGCCTGCACTCGTGCCCGACAGGGAAGCGGAGGCGGTTCGGCTTGGCTCCAAGCTGATAACCCAGCGGCCTGAGGGCAGGCCGTCTCCATTTAACTCGGACGCGTGAGCTAATTGTCGAGCTTGTAGGTCTCCGACAATGCGATACCGGTCGTGCGATTCACACCGCGCACGATCGACGTGTAAGTCCCTCCCGTCAGACTTAACAGGATGGCGGACTCCCTGGGATCGGGTGGGGCGAGGCCGGTGCTCTGGATTTCCGAGGCGTTGGGCGCGCTCTGCCAATCATCATTCGATTGCAACTGCGCGCCGTTGGCGTCGCGCACCTCCATGGTCGGGTTCTGCAAAGTGCCCGGAACCGGATTGCCGTTTGAATTCACGGACGGACCAAGAGCGCGGAACACGACGCGTTTCGGATTGCCGCCGCGGAGAATGATGCCGTCGATCAAAACATTGTCGTCGGTCTCGACGTCGGCGCGAACCGACAGATTGGCGAGTTCGACGACCGCCTCCGGCGCATTCGGCGCGGGCGACGGTTCGGTTCCGTTCTCCTTCTCGGCGCTCGTGATCGTTCCGAGATCGTAGATTTCGATCAGGCCGATGCCGGTAGTGTTTCCAGCGCCGCGGATGATCGCCGTGAAAGTGCCGGCCGGAACGGTGCGAATAATCGCGGCTTCGCGATCGTCACCGGGCGCGAGACCGCTCTGCTGGATCTCAGCCTCTTGTCCGCCGGTGCGCCAGTTGTCGTTCGTGAGCACGCCGCCGTTACTGTCGTGCAATTCGAGAATCGGATCCTGCAAAGTGCCCGGCACGGCCTGGCCATTCACCTTGATCGAGGGCCCGAGAGCGCGCGCAATGAAGCGTTTGAATCCGGAGCCCTTAACAATAAAGCCGGCGATGCCGACTTTGTCGCCGGTTTGAACATCGACGCGACCGGAGATGTTCAATAGCTCCACGTTGGCTGGAGTAGGAGTGGCAGTCGGTGTGGCCGTAGCGGTAGCTGTAGGTGTCGCGGTCGCAGTTGCTGTAGGTGTGGCTGCAGGACTGGCGGTCGCGGTAGCCGTCGCGGTGGGGCTGGCGGTAGCTGTAGGTGTCGCGGTAGCCGTAGCTGAAGCTGTTGGCGTCGCGGTCGCGGTTGCTGTCGCCGTCGCAGTAGGGACGGGGCTGGGCGTGGGCGATGCCGGCGGAATGCCCGCTGGATCGAAAATGTAACCCTGCGCGACGTCGATGAGATTAAAGAGCGAACCACCTATGCCGCCAAAAGATGGCGTGCTGTTAGCGGGCTGGGCCAGGGTCATCGTGCTCGCTGTTACTTCATGTAGTTTGTTGTCGATCGGGTTCGTCTCAGTGACTAGCGATGACGGGACATAAATGGTGATCGTTCCGTTCGCGCCGAGAGTGGACTGGCAATTGGCCGCCGGCAAGGTGGTCGCGCCGGGATAAGTCATCACGCCACCGCCGCCGACTAACTGAACGGCGTTCTCTCCGACGAAGCATTGCAAGGCGCCACCGTTGGTCGATTCCGCGTAGGCGTGGAAATTCTTGCCGCCGTTCGGATCGCTCGTCGACGGGACGAACCATTGCGTGAGCCAGACCAGATCGGGATCGGGATCTTGCGCGGTAGTCGGCGCGAGACTGAGATTATTTAACTGCATAGCTATCCGGTAACAGGGGTCAGTGGTCGAGCAGGGCGCGGAAGTAACCTGGGTAATGCTCGAACTAAGGATGTCCAGTTGCGGCATGGTCGCGCTGCTCGTGCCATTCACTTCGTACCTCCCATCGCCCGATGGGTCCGACACGCCGTTGAACGGAGCGAGGCCGGGAAGATTCACCGGCGACAACGAGGCAACCAGGCCATCGCCGCCGTTTTGCCGGACATACATCGCGTGGCCGGCGGCGGTGCCGATGATGTTATTGGAATCAGCGTAAGCAATCTGGGCTTCGCCCTGCGGGCCGGTGCGTAACTGCAAGAAGTCGCCCAGGGACCGATTCCCACATTGTCCGCCGAGAAGGGTTTGGACGGAACCGCGATGGATGAAATGCTCGCTTGCCAAAAGGGGCGCGGTGAAGGTGGGAACGGCCGCGTGTCCGTTCAAGGTCTGCACCATCCACAAGCTCCAATCGCCATTGACCGAGTCAGGTCCATTAATGTTCTTGCCCTGGGCGGGAGGCAGCGGGGCATTGACTCCGCAGGTGGCATCGTTGGGGTTACTTACTCCCGGCGTGCCATACCAGACGATATTCACTCGCCCTTCGTCTCCCGCCGCGATCCAGGCAAAGACATTGTTATGCAAGGTGCCTGCGGACGAAACGGACGTGTCGATCGGAATGGGCGTCGCCCAAGTGTTACCCTGGTCGGTGGAGTAACTGTACTTAAGAACCGTGTCGCCGACGATGTTACCGCTCGCATCGATGGGCGCCTGCTCCCAGACAGCGTAAAGGTTGCCGGCTTTATCGATCGCCATCGTCGGAAAATCGCCACCCGTCTTCGTGTTCGCGCCGAGATCTGCGACCACAAGGTCGGTGCAATTCAATCCGCTCGGGTCGCTCACGTTTGCCACTGGCGCACCGAAGTCGACCGGAAAACAGCGGCCGAGCAGGATCTTGTTCAGCGCCGCGTTATCGTGAAGGACGAAAACGTGTTTGACCGGCGCCGGCAGAATGGCGAAACCGCCGGCGCCATTCGGCTGACCGAGCGTGGTCGCGATCGGGCTGATCTCGTTGTTCCCCATGATGCCTTCGTCACAACTGCCGACCGCGGTGATTTTGTTGGCCGGACCGAACTCGATTCCCGCGGTCGCGCCGAGGCCGAGAATCGGCGAGCGATACATGACCAGGACGTTGTTGCCAACGCTGCTGCCACACATCGCGCCGCCGGGCCCGATTTCGTCGTTCGTCAAATAGAGTTTGCCGCCATTGGTGGGATCGCCATCGAGCGCATACCATTGGCGATCGACGGCGGCATCGGGCACGCCGGTGTTGCTGCAAGTGAAGGTGGCGCCGAAATCATCCGAACGCGCGGTGCTGAAATTCGCCAGGGTCAGGTCATTAAAATAAAGATGCCCGGCGGAATCGACCGCGATCTCGCTGTCGCCGCCGCCGTGGCAGGTCGTGGCTTTTCCTTCAAAGGCGGCCGCGCCCACGACCCACTTGAAAGTTTTGCCGCCATCCAATGAATGCCAGATCCAGCTCGTGTCTGCCGAAGCCGTCCCCGGCGCGCTCGTGTAAATCCGGTTCCCAGTTGGATCGGTGAAATCGACTCGGATGGATTGTTCGAAGCCGACACCGCCGATGCCGCTGATGATGGGATGGCCAAAGGTCGGGAGCGCGGTCGGCGCCGTGGGGACGGACGCGGACTTCGGTGACGGTCCCGCAAAGCTAAAGACCGCCAGGACTGCCGCGCCGAGATAGAAAACGAACGCGAGAAAGATGCGCGGGTGAAAAATCCCGGTTTCACTCTTGGAAGTTTTCCGCATCGCCATTTGCTCCCCTTTCCCTCTCCAATTTCAAACTTCGGAAAGTATCGAAGACCACCCATGCCATGTCGAGCCCGTTCCGGGCTGACATCGCATGATTAGGCCTTGGCGACATACACGCGGTAAATGATGTACGAGACAAAGCACAGCGCAGTTCCAAGTATCACGAGCCAGCGAATACCCTTGGTCTCTCGCCAGATTTGCGCATCGGCGGCAAACCCGCCGATGAAATACCACCATACGAATCCCTTCTTTCGCCGACGTGCCAAGTCAATACTTCGCGCTAGGACGTTGAGGTTCGAGAACGCCGCTCCGAATGCAAGGAGCATGGAAACGCCGACGAGTGCGGTGACGAGACAAGCGGCAAAAGCGAGCGGGTGATCCACGGAGCCTAACGAGAACAAGATGAGCGACGGCAGCGCGGCAGGACAGGGCGACCGGAGGTGGCCGAGCAGCCGGGATCAGCGATCCCGGCTACAGGTTTGCGGCTTCACTATTCGTTATTGTTGGACGTCGTAAATCTCCACGAGACCTACTCCAGTACTGTTGTTCTTGCCCCGGACGATCGCGGTGTAGGGGCCGGGGTCGACGTTACGGAGCAGGATCGCGGACTCACGAGTATCGCTCGGCGCGAGGCCGAGGGCTTGGATCTCGGCTTTCTGGCTCGTTTGCCAATCGTCATTCGACGCGATCACGTCGCCGTTGCCGTTGTGAATCTCAAGGGTCGGATCCTGTATCGGTTGCGGGACGCCGAACTTCGAGAGCGACGGGCCGATGGCGCGGAACACCACGCCGGTCACGGCCGCGGTTTGCGGCCCGGCAAAGAAACCGCCGATGAGAATGTTGTCACCGGTGCCGATGAAGCCGCGGGAGCTGACGTTCGCCAGACGCGCATTGGCCGCGAGACCGATGTCATACACTTCAACGACGCCAATCCCGCTGCTGTTGTTCTTCCCGCGCATTACGACGGTGTAGGTTCCGGGATCAAGCGTGATGACGAGGGCCGACTCGCGATCGTTCGTCGGCGCCAGGCCGGTAGCCTCGACGTTCTGCTGGTCGGTTTTCCAGTCGTCGTTGCCTCCAATGTTGACGCCGGAGCTATTAAACAACTCTATCATAGGGTCATCGAGCTTGCCTGGGACGTTGAGACTCGGGCCGATGCCGCGCAGGATAACCTTCTTCTGTTCGCTGCCGCGAATGATGAAACCGCCGATGAGCGCGTTATCGCCCGGTTGGACTTGAAGCCGCGTGGAGAGATTCAACAACTGGGCCGCGACCTGGATGTCGACGCTGGCTGTGTTCGCACTCTGCAAGCCGTGGGAATCTTTCACCGTCAAGGTGACGAAGAAGTCGCCGCCGTGTTTGAAAGTGTGGCTAATCGTCGGAGTCGACTGGGTGACATCCGGCGAGCCATCGCCAAAGCTGAACGTGTAAGAGGTCACGGAATCGCCCGGATCGGGATCGACCGAAGTGGACGCATCGAAGTTCACGGTCAGAGGCGGATTGCCCGTCTGAGGCGTCGCCGCGAGCTTGGCGGTGGGCGGCGAGTTCGGTGCGCAGGCCGCGTTCCCGCCAAAGGTGAGCGAGCCGGTATAGGCCAAACTGTCCGGCATCTGATCGTAGGTGGTTGTGCCTCCTTTGCCGATGTTCGCGACGTCGGTGCTCTGCGTCACCGCGGAATTGAACCCGGCGATCACATCACCCGGGTTGAGTCCGAGGTCGCTTACCTTCACCACGATCGTAATGAGTCCTTTGCCCGGTTCATACATACTTTCCGGCTCGGCTGGTTTGATCGACGCTGGATCGACGAAGCGGCCATCGGTACCGCCGCTGGTGTTTGGGGTAGCAATATAGGACTCGAAGCTCGGCGTGGTACTCTTCCAGGCCATGTGGACACCGTGGACTTTGCCGTCTGGCGTCTTCATCGAGACATACCAGGCGGATGCGGGCGGCTGGGGCGACTGGCCGACATCGGT
>Ga0307478_10001900_pt1 | contig 17335 bp, 16 predicted proteins | sample atmos_gasesECM4C_2_FD_203713 | JGI IMG/M metagenome (GOLD analysis project Ga0307478, IMG submission 203713) | Hardwood forest soil microbial communities from Morgan-Monroe State Forest, Indiana, United States - atmos_gasesECM4C_05 | ecosystem: Environmental > Terrestrial > Soil > Temperate...
GAGCATTCGACCCTGAAATTGTACCTCTCTGACCCGGTCGAGGGCCGCCGCCCGTGGATTCTACGATTGCCGAGCGTCAGGGACAGCCTGCTACAATCCCGCCAGATGATCAACGCTACGGCCCGCCGTTGTCATATTTTTTCTCTGGCTCTCCTCCTTGGTTTCTCCTGCTTTGTCCGGGCGCAATCGGGCGATCCGATTCATTTTCGAATAACACTTGCTCCCGAGTTGGGGAAAGCCCGTCAATCGGGTCGCTTGCTGATTTTCCTCTCGTCCTCGACCAAGGCGGAGAAGGAATTGCGTCCGGGTTTTGGCGCCGAGGCTCAGTCGGTCTGGATCACCGCACGCGAAGTCACTGGCTTGCAACCCGGCGGTAGTGCCGACGTCTACGGAAATGAAATTTCCTACCCCGCACCGCTCGCTCAGGCTCCTGCCGGCGACTACCAGGCCATGGCCTTGCTCGACGTGAGCCATCATTATGTCTACGCCAAGAACTCGACTGGCGATCCTCGCAGTGCGGTCGTGCTCTTGAAGCAACTCGATCCCGCCCATTCTGGAGCCGTCGAACTTACGTTGAGCGAGCGCACCGAAGAAACGCCGATCAAAGTCGAGCCTCCCAACGAAATGCTCGACTTTGTCAGTCCCGCTTTGAGCGCTTTCTGGGGACGTTCCATTCACATACGCGGTGTGATCGTGTTTCCGCCGCACTACAAGACTTCTACCAAGCTCTATCCCACGGTGTATTGGACGCACGGCTTCGGGGCTACTCTTCGCCCCATCGCAGAGCGGATCGCGCCGCGCTATGCCCAGTCGATGGCGAGCGGCGAATTGCCTCCAATGATTTACGTCCTGTTAGACGAATCCTGCCCGGGTGGAACGCACGAGTTCGCCGATTCCGTGAACAATGGCCCCTGGGGCAAAGCGCTCACGACGGAATTGATTCCGTATCTCGAGAAGAAATATCGCATGCAGCGCCGGCCCAGCGGCCGCCTGCTTACGGGCCATTCTTCCGGCGGTTGGGCCGCGCTCTGGCTGCAAGTCGCTTATCCCGGCGTCTTCGGCGGCACCTGGCCCACGTCGCCCGACCCTTCCGATTTCCGCAATTTCACTGGCCCGAATCTGCGCTCCAATCCGCCCGATAACCTTTATCACGATGCCGCCGGCAAACCCTGGCCCCTGGTCCGCATGGACGGTAAGGAGGTCATGACGATTGAGGAATATGCGCGGCAGGAAAGGGTATTAGGCGACTACGGCGGCCAATTCAATTCGTTCAACTGGGTCTTCAGCCCGCGCGCAAAGGACGGGCGTCCCGAGTCGATCGTCGACCTCGACACGGGCGAGGTGAATCCTGAAGTCGCAATGGCCTGGGAAAAATACGACATCGCCGAGGTTCTGCGGAAGAATGTCGCGCGATTTCGTCCCTTGCTTCAGAACAAAATTCATCTCACGGTTGGAACGGCCGACACTTTCCATCTGGACGAGTCCGCCCGACTGCTGGAAGCAACTTTGAAGGAACTCGGGATCAAGGCTACCTTCACTTATTTGCCGGGAAAGACTCACTTTGATCTCTACAAGGATGGTCTCGGCAAACAAATTGGCAAAGAAATGGAAGAGACTGCCGAGCGCGGCATGCCCGCGAAACCATCGACGCGTCGTTGAAGTGCAGGGAAATTCCCGTTCCGGCGAATTCCCCCGATTACGTGTTCGACCCGAATCTCATGCCTTCTCGATGTTCACCTTCTTCAGCACCACATCCTTGTTTGGCCGATCGTTCCGTCCGCGAGGAAGTTTCGTGATCTTATCGACCACATCCTGCCCTTCGACGACTTCGCCAAAGATAGTGTGCTTGCCCGTCAGCCAGGTCGTCGCCGCCACTGTGATGAAGAACTGCGAGCCGTTCGTGTTCGGACCAGCGTTCGCCATCGCCAGCTTGCCCGGCTTGTCGAACTTATGCGGCGATCCTTTGGTTTCGTCCTCAAACTGATACCCTGGCCCGCCCATGCCGGTGCCCTGCGGATCTCCGCCCTGGATCATGAAGTCAGGGATCACGCGATGAAAAATGGTCCCATCATAGAGTCGGTCGTTCGATTTCTTGCGCGTCGAGGGATGGGTCCACTCGCGCTTACCCTCGGCCAGTTCGACAAAATTGGCGACCGTCTTCGGCGCATCTTTCTCAAACAGCCGGCAGACGATGTTTCCTTCGCTGGTTTCTAACGTTGCGTACATTCCAGGTTGCCGAGTCATGATGTCCTTTCAAAACTTGTCGTTATCTTCGTAGTTGATCGTTATTAAGATTACGCGATACTAAGATTACGTCATATTAAGATGAGGTGCGTCATTCTGAGCGGAGCCGCCGTTTCTCGGCGCGAAGAATCCCGCGCGGACCGTCGGCGGCTGCGAAAGAATATCTAATTCGAACTTGCCGGCGGTTTCGGTGTTGTCGCCGCAGGTTTCTTCACGGCCGCGCCAGCCGGCTTCGCGGCGCCTCCCTTGTCGATGGTAACGTGATTGATCTTGATCGGTCGGAATGGCTTGTCTGTATTGGGATCGCGAGCCATGCGCGCAATCTGCTTCACCAGTTCCACTGTTGCCTCATCGCACTGTCCAAAAATCGTGTAGTTGCCATTCAGATGCGGCGTCGCCACTTCCGTGATGAAAAACTGTGAACCGTTCGTGTTCGGTCCGGAGTTGGCATAAGCAAGCCGGCCCGGTTGATCGAACAGAAGGTCGGGAGACACTTCGTTTTTGAACTTATACCCCGGATCGCCCGTTCCGTTGCCCGCCGGATCTCCACCCTGAATCATGAAGTTCGGAATCACGCGATGGAAAATAGTGCCGTCATAGAGCGGTACGCCGTGCTTGGTCGCGCCGCCGACCGGATTCTTCCAGTCCTTCGTTCCGGTCGCGAGCCCGATGAAGTTGTCCACCCCAATGGGTGCCTTGTCCGGGAACAGCGTGCAAGTCATCTTGCCAGCCGTCGTGTCAATGATTGCCGTTGGCTTGGCCGGTGCTGGCTTGGCCGCGGTGGTTGGCTTCGCAGCGGGCGACGTTTGTGTCTTTGCTCCCGACTGGGAGGCAACGGATGCCGGAGTCGACTGGGCGGCCGTGCCGGACTGCGCCGATGCCAGAATCGCCATCGAAATGAATATGAAAATTGCTAGTGCCTTACGCATGGGTGCTCCTCGGGAAGAGATAATCTTGCAGATGGTTAACGTTGCATTGTACGACAGCGGCTGGCATCGTCAACCAGTTGTCGCTGTGAGCCAACCGAATATCCGGCACGATCGTCAATGTGAGGTGCCTGCCTGCATCTCGCGGCCTACTTTTTCCCCTTCGCCGAACACCCGCAGAAGATTTCCTCCAAGAATCTTCTTGATGTCGGCAGCGCTATAACCACGATCCAGCAGCGCCTGCGTGATCTTGGGCAGATCGGCAGCGGAATCGATACCTTGGGGTGTGGCCCCGCTAACCCCATCGAAGTCCGAACCCAACCCGGCATGGTCGACTCCTGCGACCTTCGCCACGTGATCAATCTGATCAATGAGCACCTTCAGCGGCGGACGCGGAATCTTGGCCATCCACTCGCGCTCGATTCGATCCAGATCGACATAGGTAACAGTCTTGCCCTCCGCTTTGCGCTTTTCGACGTATTCCTTCATCACCGCGTCCTGATCCTTTTTCTGCGCGACCATCGCCTTGCGGAAGTCCTCGTCGTCGAAGCCGTTGAAGAAGTTCACCTGCACCACGCCGCCATTCTTGGTCACGGCACGCAGCATGTCGTCGGTCATGTTGCGCGGCGCATCCACCAGCGCTCGCGCCGATGAATGCGACGCGATCACTGGAGCCTTCGTCGTCGCAATGGTGTCCCAGAACGTCTTGTCGGAGACATGGGAGATATCGACCATCATGCCCATCCGGTTCATCTCGAGCACCACCTGCTTGCCGAAATCGGTCAGCCCGTTGTGGTGCTGCACCTTCGGATCGTCAATGTCTCCAGACGAGTCCGCCCACTCATTCGTGTTGGACCATGAGAGCGTCATGTAGCGCACGCCCAGCCGGTAGTACTCGCGCAGTAAACGAATGTCGTTCTCAATCGAGTGCCCACCCTCGATGCCCATGAGCGCGGCGAGTTTGTGCTCCCGGTGCGCCCGTTCGATATCGGCCACGGAGAATGCCATCATCATGCGGTCCGGATGCCGCGCCGCCTGTTCGTAAACCGAATCAATCAGGTCGAACGTGTGCTGCGCGTAATGTCCCTGATTGGACAGTGGTTCCACCCAGATGGAGAAGAATTCCGCTCCCAGGTTTCCCCGCTTCGCCTTGTCGAGACTCACGTGTCCGATATCGTTGGGATCGGTCGACCCGATGTCGAATCCTTCGTCGAGGAATCTCTGGGGTGTGTCCGCATGGGTGTCGACGATGATGGCCGAGTTGTGAATTTGGAGCGCACGCGCACTGACCGGCGCGCCAGCAGGTGGCGCCGGCGTAGATGTTTGTGCTAACGCGACTGAACAGAGAACAAGAGGAAGGAAGAACTTTCTTGTCATAGGTGAACGCCCGTCGATGAGGGCAAGTTTCCGATTGTATAGGTGCGGAGCGCACGGAACAAAACCGTACGACGTGAGGTGACCACCGCGAGGTAGCGAACCACCGTTTGCGGAAGTTATTCGCGATTCAAGGCCGCAATCGCCTGCTGCACACAGCGCTCTAGACTTTCGTCCATGTCGATCACGATCTTCGGATGAACGATCGCCTCGAAGCGCGCCTTCACCGTAAGATAAAGTTCGAAATTTCTGTTGCCCGCCGGATGCGCATCATTTTGCGCATCCGAAGCCAAACGCTTCCTGGCAGTTTCTTCGGAGCAGACGCATTCCAGAATCCGCCAAGGCTGGTGCAGGGAATCGGCTGCGGCCAGCGCGTTTGCGATCTGATAGCGCCGCGAAAAGGTTCGCCCATCCAGAAAAATCCGCCGTGACGGATTCTGTTCCAGCAGATATCCCGCCGTCTCCAGCATCAGTTGCAAACAGAAATCGTCCTGCCACGTAGAATATTCGATTTCTGCATCGGCAAAGATCGCATGGCGGATATCGTCCTTGCTCACTACTCGGCCGCCTGTTCGGACGGCCAATTCGCGGGCCAGCGTGCTCTTCCCGGTGCCGGGCAATCCTGCCATCACGACAATCATCGGTATCATTAAAGCAGAAACCAATTTTCGGGAGGCCGTAATGCCGCTGGTTCGTATCTCTCTACGCGAAGGAAAATCCGAGCAATATCGAAAAGCCTTGGGCGATGGAGTTCATCAGGCCATGGTTGAGGCCATCGAAATCCCCGCCCAGGATCGTTTCCAGATCATTACCCAGCACTCCTCCAACGATCTGATCTATGACCCGAGCTATCTTGGGATCGACCGCAGCGATGACATCGTGCTGGTCCAGATCACGTTGTCAGCCGGACGCAAGCCCGGCCAGAAACGGAAGCTATTCCAGCGAGCCGCGGAAATCCTCGCCAAGAACCCCGGCGTGCGGCCGCAGGACCTGTTGATCAATCTGGTCGAAACTGCCTGGGAAAATTGGTCGTTCGGAAACGGAGAAGCGCAGTACACGAAGTGAACTGGCGTCATGAACGGGTTGACGAAACGTGGGGCGGGTTTCAGCTAGTTCGAGCCGCTGCCCATAGCAACTTGGGTCTCGGGTGTCTCGTTCTCGGGATGCTCAATGGGCACGATCGTCTGCGTTTCGCGCCATTCGCTGTAATGTCCGCTGACCATAATGTGGAAAACCCACTGCCGCCGCTCTTCTTCGGGTTCCACCAGGCCGAGCGCTTTCATGTAGAAGAGGTAGTGTTCCATCCAGCGAATTTCTTCTTTGCTCATGCCGCGCCGCTGCAGGTCAACGGTCACGCCGGCCAGGTGGGACGAAGCCGTCTCGCCCTCAGCCGGGGCCGCGTTGCGATTGTGGCGGCGCAACTTCTTCTGCACCTTCACGGTACGTACCGCGGAGTTCACCTGTATCTGTTGGTGAAAGCGGTTGTAATAGGCCTGGCTCAGGTCGTCGACGAAATCGCGCGTCCACGCACGGCAATAGCGCCGCGAAGGGTCGAGCCGCGGATCGACGCGCAGCGACTCTCCCGGAATGATCGGCAGCAGCGAGCCGTCCGCCTTCAGAGCTTCCAGCTCTGTTTCATCTTGGATACGAGGAAGGTCGAGACGATCGATTTCTGCGTTCTGAATAAGAAGGGACTCATGCGACGGCCGAAACATCGGCGCCCAGCGCAGCCAGCGAAAATGTTTGCGGTGTGAAGCCTGATGCACGGTCACCGGATGCACGGCAAACGCTGTGCCCGAAAGCCCGAGGCACACCGCCGCCATCACGAACATCGCCGCGAACCGCGATCTAGCAATCGTCTTCACGAAGTGGCCTCGCATGGGCAGCGCCTGCCCTCGCAAGTGCGGCTATTGTAAGGCATGGTGTCAAGCGGCCCCAGGGAAGACCGCCTACAAGCCGTTACTTGCGTACCCAAAGTAACCTACGACCGCGCTCATTCCTTCGGAATACCGGTCTGCACGGTCGCACACTCTCCCCTCTCTATCGGCACGTTGCGGACCATTTCTGAATGGACGGGCGCTAGAGCCTAGGCGCTGTACCACCTATCAGTTGGAGGGATTCCGCCCGACTCTGACTTCTCCGGACGGCGATAAAGTGACAAAAATCAGCGCCGGAAAAGGTCACCCAGCGCCTGCTTCATCACTTGCCCGCCCACCTCGGCAATCGCCTTGGTGAGCGGAATATCTTTGGGACAAACCTCGACACAATTCTGCGCGTACCCGCATTCCTGGATGCCGCCATCGCCCATGAGCGCCGCCAGGCGCTCGCGCTTCAGAGCCTTGCCTGTGGGATGCGTGTTGAACAGCCGCACCTGCGCGATTGTGGCTGCCCCTACAAAGCCAGTCGCCTCATTGAACTGTGGGCAGGCCTCCATACAGCACGTGCACGAGATGCATCGCGAAAGTGGATACGCTTGTTCCTGATCCTGGGGCGACACCCGCGGCCCGGCTCCGAGATCGTACGTGCCATCGATGGGCACCCACGCTTTCACCGCCTTCAAGTTTTCGAAGATGACACTGCGGTCGGTGGCCAGATCGCGCACCACCGGGAACTTCGAAAACGGCTCCAGCCGGATCGGTTGCTCCAGCTTGTCAATCAGGGCCGAACAGGCCATCCGCGCTTTGCCATTGATCAGCATGGCGCACGACCCGCAGACTTCTTCGAGGCAATTTGAATCGTAAGTGATCGGGGTGGTCGCCTTACCCTCTCGCGTAACTGGATCGGCGGCGATGTCCATGAGCGCGGAAATGACGTTCATGTTCGGCTTGTAGGGAATCGAAAACTCCTCCCAGTACGACTCGGCGGTAGGAGTGAGTTGCCGCTTGATCTTTATGATGACGGATTTAGATTCAGCCATTAGCTCTTAGCCTTTAACTCAAACAAACATCCACCAGCGCCCCCTCCTTGTCCCTGTGCTTTGTGCAGGAACAGGGCGGGGACCTTGACTTTTCCAAAGATCAAAGAAGTCAACAACCCACCCTGTCGTCCAAAACGCGACAAGGATGGGGCACCTTCAGCACTAATACTTCCTCGGCCGCGGCGGAATCAGCGACACATCCACCGGCTCGAACTCAAACTTGGGCTCGTCCGCATCCGGGGCGAAGTACGCCTTCGTCGTCTTCAGCCAGTTCTTGTCATCCCGCTCAGGGAAGTCCGGCTTGTAGTGCGCCCCGCGCGATTCATCGCGCAGGCGCGCGCCCTGCGCAATCACTCGCGCCAATTGCAGCATGTTGTAAAGCTGCCGCGCAAACACCACAGTAGTATTCGCCCATTGCGTGCGATCGCTCAGGTTGATCCGGCGATACCGTTCCAGCATTTCCACGAGTTTGCCGTCAGTTTGCAACAAATTGTTGTTGTAGCGGATGACCGTGCAGTCCTTCGTCATCAGCTCGCCCAGTTCGCGCCACAGCTTGACCGGATTCTCCGTCCCCTCGTTGTTCATAAGCAGGGCATTGTTTGCTTCCTGCTTCTTCTGCTCAGCAGCGAAATGTCCGTTGCCATCCGATGCTCGCTGCAGGCCGCGCGCATAGTTCACCGCATTCGGTCCGGCAATTCCGCCGCCGTAAATGCACGACACCAGCGAGTTCGCGCCCAGCCGGTTCGCCCCGTGGTACTGGTATTCGCATTCGCCCGCTGCATAAATTCCCGGAATGTTCGTGGCCTGCTTGAAGTCGATCCACAGCCCGCCCATGGTGTAGTGCATGCCGGGGAAAATCTTCATCGGCGTGTCGCGCGGATCGTCACCGACGAACTTTTCGTAGATCTCGAGAATTCCTTCCAGCTTGCGGTCCAGGATTTTGCGGTCGATATGCGTCAGGTCGAGATAGACCATCGGCTTCCCGTCGATGCCGAGGTGATGCTCGTAGACAACTTTGAAGATGGCTCGTGTCGCCACATCGCGCGGCACCAGGTTTCCGTATTTTGGATACCACTCTTCCAGGAAGTACCAGCGCTCGCTCTGCGGAATCGATTTCGGATCGCGCTTGTCGCCCGGAGTCTTTGGCACCCAAACGCGGCCACCCTCGCCACGTGCCGACTCCGACATGAGCCGCAGCTTGTCTTCGCCCGGAATCGACGTAGGGTGAACCTGAATAAACTCGCCGTTCGCGTAATAACATCCCTGCTGATAGAGCGCCGACTGCGCCGACCCCGTGCAGACAACCGAATTCGTCGATTTGCCGAAGATCGCGCCAATGCCGCCGGTCGCAATAATGATCGCGTCGGCTGGGAAGGTGCGCACCTCCATCGATCGCAGGTCCATCGCGCAAATGCCGCGACAAACGCGATTTCCGTCGAGCACCGCCGACAGAAACTCCCAGTGCTCGTATTTCTTTACTTTGCCTTCGGACTCATACCGCCGCACTTGCTCATCCAGCGCGTACAAAAGCTGTTGACCAGTCGTCGCGCCCGCGAACGCGGTGCGGTTATACAAGGTTCCACCGAAACGGCGGAAATCCAGCAATCCCTCTGGCGTGCGATTGAACGGCACGCCCATGCGATCGAGCAGATCGATAATCCCTGGCGCGGCCTCGCACATATCTTTGATCGGAGGCTGGTTGCCCAGGAAATCTCCGCCATAGACCGTGTCGTCAAAATGCTTCCAGGTCGAGTCGCCCTCACCCTTCAGATTTTTCGCCGCGTTGATTCCGCCCTGCGCGCACACCGAATGCGACCGCTTCACCGGAACAATCGAGAACAGGTCAACCTGGCCGCCCATCTCGGCGATCTTGATAACGGCCGCCAGTCCTGCCAGTCCGCCGCCTACAACAATAATTTTCGGAGCCGCTGCCATCGTCTTCCTATCTATCTGCTTTGCGAAGTCTGCAAGTTGGTCATCACACCGGTACCCGACTCAATCGGCTGCTGCGGGTGAGATCGGAATGAAGTGAGGCTGCCCAGTCCTGCGCCAGCCAGTACGAAGAAGAACACCAGGCACAGCGCCAGAAGCCGCTTTCGCGCCTGCTCGCCCGAGACCAGCCCCCACTTTGCCGAGAACAGCCAGATGCCATAGGCAAAGTGCCACGAGGCCGCTAGCAGCCCCACGACGTAAAAGAGGAACAGCGGCGCCTGCAATACCTCGTGCTGCACCTTGCCGAATGAAGCCATGGGATTGTCATGCAAGTCGATCCCGGTAAACCGCATCGTCCAGACATGCCACACGATGTAAGCGAACGCGATGCCGCCGGTCCACCGCTGCGCCGTGTACATCCAGTTGCCCGTCCAAGGGTACGCGATCGTGTTTCCATCGCCCCGGTACCAGATGTAGAACCCGTACAGCCCGTGGAAGGCGATCGGCAGCCAAATTCCAAACAATTCGAGAAAGAACACGAGGGGGAGATTGGCCAGAAAACTGACTTGGCGCGCATAAGCCGCCGGCCCATTCAGGCCGATCGCAGTCGAGTTGGAGATAAGGATGTGTTCGAACAGAAACGCGCCGACAGGCACGATGCCGGTCAGAGAATGCAGCCGCCGCAGATAGAACGATGTCCCTTGACCGGCGCGCAGCGGCGCAACTCCATGCGCCAACGTCGGAGCAGTAGAACTTGCGGACACGAATTGCTCCTTATCAGTTCAGCGATGAGAAAAGAACCTTTCATTATCGTGTGCGGAAAGAAGTGAAGTCAAGGAACGGTCCGTGCAGATAGCAGGTCAATTTGGAATTTAAAGTTCAACGGCGTTATCACGAATGTGGCGTCGTACCGAACGCCGTCGAGGTTCAGTCGGCGGAGCGATCTCACGTGGAGCTTCGCCAACATCCCCAATCAGTGCACGCAGATCCTGCGCTGCGCAAACCGTCTTGCTCAGTATGACAAGCAACCGGACCCTCCACCAGAGCTCATCAGCGGGATGGATTTCGCTTGAAGAAAAAAGTGCAGGCGAAGACGAAGGGCCAGTACGCGATCGCATTTACCCATCCGAATACGAGAGCGCCCAAGGCAGCGTTACTGGGCCCGGAGTGAACTCCCCAAAGAGAAACGGAAGCGTAATAGCCCGGAAATTGCAGCAGAAAGATAAGCCTGGAACGCGTCAGGAGCAGCACGATGAGGAAGAGTATCGACAGCCCGACGCTGATCAGCAACGAAAGCGTAAATCGTTTACGAATGGACACGTGCCGCCTGTACGGCTGCACAGCCTACGCGATTGTCGAAGCGTGGGCCGGCAAGCCTCTGAAGGCTATACGTTCTGGTGGGTGTCGCACCACTCCAGAAACATCCGAAAGGCCGCGCCGCGATGGCTGTACTTCGCCTTTTCCTCCGCGCTTAGTTCGGCAAACGTCTTTCGAATCGCCGGAAAATAAAAGAGTGGATCATATCCGAAGCCGTTCGTTCCACGCGGCGCATCAAGGACGACTCCCTCTGCCGTCCCACGAAAAGTGGCTAGAGTCTTCCCGCCCCGAGCCGCCGCCAGCACGCACACGAACCTTCCTGCTCGCTTCTCCGGCGGAATATCTTTCAGTTCCCGAAGAACGCGCGCATTGTTGGCCTCATCATCAGTATTGGCATCGGCCTCGTGAGGCTCCATCCCGTGCAGATCGGGAGCGGCGTATCGCGCCGAATGCACGCCCGGCCCGCCGTGCAACGCATCGACTTCAAGTCCGGAATCATCGGCGACCACGATTTCTCCGGAGGCATAGCGACTGTATTCCTCGGCCTTCTTGCGCGCATTGTCTTCGAATGTCGATCCGTCTTCGACCACCAGGGGAAGGGAAGAGAAGTTTGGAATGCCTCCGATCTCGATGCCATGCGCTGCCGCCGCGCCGGCGAAGTCACGCAGTTTCCCCGGATTGGAAGTCGCTATGAGAACGCGTTTCGTCATAGTCCAACTACCTTAAAATGAAAATTGGCGTCAGCCAGAGCGGAGCCGCTTTTCAGACGTAGCGAAGGATCTAGCGCAGGCCCAGGCAGCCGTTAACTTCGGCGAAGCTTGAAGACCCTTGTCCGACCACTCCATAAGCCCAGGCACAAAATACTGAAGACTGAGATCCATCCGCCAGCGGCCCGGTCCCAGGTTCGCATAAACGTAATTTGCACTCGATTCATCCCAGCCTCGACCGGAACCAGCATCTGCCCCGTGCTTTCCCGTTGCGCGGCCTGCGCCACGTGCCCGTTCACCTCCACTTTCCATGCGGGATAAGAAAATAGCTTCAACGCCAGCCGATCACGCGCCGACATTTGGGCGGTGAACGTCTTCGACTCCGCATTCCATCGCAAAACGTGAATCGCCGCATGCGCCGTGCCGTCCACTCGTACCTTCCAGGCATCTTTATCGATGGCCGACGGATCGGCTCCCAGCGGCGCGTACTCGTCCGTGCCTTCGTAGCCGATGCCGTCCGTCATGTTATCCCTCATCTCGCGCAGATCGGCAGCCGTATCCCACCACGGAGCCTGAATCCGATGCCACGCCGTGACGATCACAAGAACCGCAACCGCATAGACCGCAACCCGCATCCACCAACGCCCCAACCCCCGCACCACAAAGATCACAAAGATCACACTCAAGCACAGCAGCCAGCGCCACGGAAACTGCATGAACGCCAACTTCGGTAGGAACCGCCATGCCAGCGCGCTTATGGGAAACATCAGAACACCGCACGCAACACCCCAGACCAAAAGCGCATTCCAGAGGCATGGCTTCGTTTTGCGCCAGGTTTTCGCAGACCATGCGGAGGTCGCGACCCCCGCCATCAACAGCACCGCGATCCAGGAAATAATCCGGTTGAAGGCGTCGTGATCGGGATCTGTCGTGTGGACAAAAAGAAAGTTATCCGACGGCCGCGAACCCGCCGACACCGCCTCGGCGATGTTTACCCATTTCTGTTCATAGATCGCGGGCAGCAGATAAAACGCCGCCAGAGCAGCTCCCAGCACGACCGCAGCCGCTCCCATCAACAAAAGCCGCGGCGATCGTTGCCGCCAGGCAAAGAACACCAACAGCAGAGCCAGCGAGTAATGGATCATCACCGCCGCCGGCGCGTTCGTGAGCCATGCCGCAGCTAGCGCCAAAGAGAAAGGCACAACTCGCCGATCGTCATCTTCCGCCGCTCTGAGTACCAGCAGCAGCAACAGCGGCAGCAGGGAACTGGCCAGCAATTCTGCAAATGCGCTCCGCCAGTAGACGATCACCAGATGGTAGGGATTCACCGCGTACAGCACTGCCGCGAAAACCGCATCGCGTTCGTCGAGCCAGCGCCGCGCCAGCACAAACATCGACACCCCGGCCAGAACCAGCGCAATCCAGATGTACACCGCCGAAGCCAGCTTCCACGGGACGATTGCGCTCAGCACCGCGCCCAGCGTCCACGACGCTGGCGGGTAGAAAATGAATCGTGGCTCTCCATAACCGAAGTGCGCCATCGCGGCCCAGCGGGGAGACCAGATTGCTTGCTTCCACTGCGTCAGCACCTCGAGCCACGAATACAGATGGAACTCGACATCGTGCCCGGATGGCGTTCCGAAAAAAAAGAAGGGAACCTCGGCCGCGAATGCCGCTGCGCTGATAGCCACCAGAGGCCATCGCAGCAACCGGAAGCTATGCGGCGATGTTTTTAGTCGCGCTGCAGTTGCGCTGTTCTTGGCGAGAATCGCTGTTCCTCGATCCACCGTTTTTTCAGAGCGAACATCTTCCGCTATAATCGTGAAGAATCTTTCCCACCCATCCGCGCCCTTAGCTCAGTTGGATAGAGCGTCTGGCTACGAACCAGAAGGTCGGGAGTTCGAATCTCTCAGGGCGCACCATCTTATCAATAACTTATTTCAATAACTTAGGGCACACGAATGACGCCCTTCTCTTTGAATGCGTCTTCCCGAGCGTAGCCGCTTTTCAGGCGGAGCGAGGGATCTGGCGTGGTTCGCCTCAGCTTATAGCAGGGCGCTTTGGATTGTCTCCGATGAGTGAACATCCAGGTTCGCTTTGCTCGCTGTGCAGCCCAGAACAAGGTACGAACCAGAAGGTCAGAAGTTCGAATCTCAGAGGGCGCGCCATACTTGTACTGCAGCCCCCAGTGTCGAGAGGGCTGCAATCACAAAAAATCTGAAAGCAGATCCTCACGCCCCGCGGTTTTCCCAGAACGTAACGCGGTGTCGGAAGGTGTCGAATTCGTGTACCTTCACCAGCCACCCCAGCCCCTCAAAAACCGATAGGTATTGCGAGTTGTAGTACGCAATCTTTATCGCCCGAGGGTTCTGCGAGAGCGAGCCTCGGATGTTCTCGAGCGTATCGCGCAAGCTTTCGGGTCCAAAAGGGTTGAACATGAAATAGACGGTTGCCTCCGACAAGTTTGCGGTCGTGGCATCTCCACAAACGATCTCGATAGGGGCTTTCCTGACTCGCAGGCTGGCCGCATTTCGCTGTGCGATTTCGCATAAGGGCTTCATCAGCTCGACGCCAATGCACTTTCGCACTCGCTTGCGGGCCGCCACACATACGATTCGTCCCATTCCGCAGCCAATGTCACAAAACACATCCTGCGGTCCCGGCTTCAGAACCCGCAGCACTTTTCCTATGTTGAGATATCCGATGGTTCCATATTGAAAGTTGTCGCGGTAGCGCGCGTTCCGGGCAATCTCGGCGCGGCCGTCCTTCTGCGTCGCATTACAGTCATACTCGGTCGCGCGTTCAGGTTCCGTTCGAATGCCCAGCAGGTACTCGTTGCATTGGGTCCAGGCGCGGCTGAGCCCGGACGATGGGGTCTTGAGGAGTGCTTTCAAACCGGCGGGAATAGCCTTTCTCCTTGGGGAACGGGCGGCATGCTATGCCACTTCCTTTATCAGAATCATAACAAGCTCCGGGTTTGATTAATTCTCGGTATCGACAGCAGCCGCATTTCTCTGTGCCAATTTTTCTGCTTCCCCGCCCGCCAACGACAGCAAGACCCTGCAGTCACCCCCACAGCTTGGATGACATTGCCTGCGGCCCGGTGAATCCTGGATTTGCATGAAATCATCGAACTCGGAAGGAGGTCACAGATGGATCCGAATGTGAATCGGATTAAACTGGAAGTTTCACTATGGGATCGTATCTCTTTGCACCCTCACCCTTTCGGAGGGGAGGAATTCCGATTTGGCGAGGCCGAAATCGGACACCTCCACCGCGAAGGAATCCTCGACATCCCTTTTCCCCGTTCGATTCGAGACGCCCTGCTCGAGCGAGGTCTTGCGGAACAGCATCATTTGCTCCCAAATTCAGGTTGGGTCACATTCCGTGTCCAAAGTGAAACGGATGTGGCGCATGCCATCCGTCTTCTGCGGATTTCCTATCTGCGACACCAACTGAAGCAGGACCCCGACCCCCACGACCTACTCGAACGCGAGAGTGCGGTGCTCGGTCTGGATTCGCGACTGCGATCGCTGCTCGAGGTATTCATTCCCAGGATGGCCGCAATCGCAGACCGTTGATGGAAGAAATTCTCCCTTCGCAGCGGGTCGTTAACTTCGATGGGTCCACGAAGACAGCGCCCCAATTTTTCTGTTACTCTCAGCCCAGTCCTGTTGTTCGTCTTTCAATCTGCCGGAAAGTCTGCCGGTCTTCGGGTTGCGCGCCATGCCAAAAGGCACTCAGCAGCAGGACGTGTCCATACTCTCGGCAGCCAAGCTGGGATTGGTCTATCTCACAGCGAACGACTGGACGCTAATCGCCGACAAAGCTTCACGGATGCAATTCAAGTCCGCGGATCTCATCGTGCAGCGCGGCCGGCGCACCCACGGCGTATACCTGCTCCTCAAAGGCTCGGCCACGGTCCAAATATCTTCCAGTAGGAAGGCGCCGAACCTCCATCCCGGCGAAGTCTGCGGAGAAATTTCATTCCTCGACGAACTGCCGGCCGCGGCCAACGTGGTAGCCAACGAACCGGTCGAGGCCTATTATCTCGATCGCGCTACGTTGCAAGCGATGTTCGAATTGTTTCCTCATCTCGGCTCGCGCTTCTACCGATCCCTGGCGAGCATTCTCTCCCGCCGTTTGCGTGAATTGATTGGCGATGCCCCAGCCAAATCGGAATAGCGGAGGGCCTCAGCCAAACTGTGCTAGCCTACTCGCTGATTTCCTGAAGCGGCATGCCGACGTTCCGCCGCCCCGGAAATGCCTGACCGCAAAACCCGCATGCTCGATTCCGAGAATCTGCGACTGGCACTGCTCTCGGCCGGAGTCCTCGGTTTCCGGCATGGCCTGGACTACGACCACATCGCCGCTATCACTGACATCAGCAGCGTGCAGGCGCGAGCCAGCGACGCCATGCGTTACGGTCTTCTCTATGTCGCCGGTCATGCGACCACAGTCGCCGTCCTCGGAGCGGCGGCCATTGGCTTTCGCCTCTCGCTTCCCGCCGCCAGCGATCGTTGGGCGGAACGCCTCGTCGGCATCACCCTGCTTACCCTCGGCCTCTACGTCCTGGGTACATTCTTCCGTCCTTCATCGCACCGTCACATACCCCGCACCCGCATCACCATGATCGTGAACGCATTCCTTTGGGTGTATTGGCGGCTGAGTCGAATATTCGGCGGCACCCGCGTCGAGGCACCGCAAGTTTTCAAAGACGGATACGGAGCAAGATCCACCTTCGTGGTCGGCGTGATTCACGGACTGGGAGCGGAGACGCCCACCCAACTGCTGTTGTTCCTGCTGGCAGCGAATCTCGGTGGCACGGCCGCGGGATTGCTCGGATTGCTGTTCTTCATCGTCGGGCTGCTCCTGATGAACACCCTCATGTGCGGCCTGGCCGCAGGGCTGTTCTCTGTGGACAAGCTGCGCATTTGGATCTCCGACCGCGGCCCCTCGCAGAATTTCCTTTCCCGAGGAGTGACGGCGCTTCTGACCGCCCTCAGCACACACGCCCTGCGCGGACTGACGCTGTTGACTTCGGCCTACAGCATCGTCGTGGGAACGATTTTCCTGCTCGGAGCCGCCGACAAGCTGCCATCCCTCACGGGATAAATAGCGCAGCCTTCGAATAGCGGTTGTCTTGGTTTGATTTTCCCACCCGCGCTTTCATTTCACCGCATCGGCGTGTGCAGTCTTTCAAAGAGGCCGAAAAAGGAGCGAGAAGGCCGCGAAGGTCGAATTAGCCAGTGCTGCAAAGCCGCGAGGCGACGAAAGAATGCAGCCCGCCGGCGTAAGCCCTGGGTAGCCCGTGGAGACTGAATCCAGCCCCCGAAGGGGCGGAAGAAAAGATTGCGGGACACGAACCGCACCGACGGGTCGGAATGCCGCCTCGGAGACCACTGCTTACTCCAAAATTAAGAGCGTCCCGGACTCTTTCGAGTCACGGGACGCCCGAACAGCCCTCCCCCAGAACTGCTCGAGAAACACGATAGCAAGTGCTCCACCAGCTGAAAATCCCACATTCGTGCCATTACCTGCCCTCTTCCCCCTAAAAGAAATCCCCTGATTTCAAAGCATTTCCCGCTGCGCTCAACCCATTTTGCTATTACCCCGGTAATCTGCGCGGGGGGATTACCGTTGACCCGTCCACCTGGGCTCCTTAAATTTGCCTGCAGGGGGTTGTATGAAAGATATCCATGAGGTCCTGCGGCACAAACAGGCAAAGTACGCCCAACTCGGCAAGCAGATCGAGATGCTGCAGCAGGCTGCGGAAAAGCTGCGCGAAGTAGCACCCTTGCTGGCTGAGAACGACGATGAGGATAACGCTGTGCTCGCCGAAGTCGATGACTCCGGTTCCGAAGCCATGGCCGCCAAGGCTGGCGCAGGTTCTGGTTCCACAGCTTCGGCAAAACCGG
>Ga0307478_10001901_pt1 | contig 17333 bp, 11 predicted proteins | sample atmos_gasesECM4C_2_FD_203713 | JGI IMG/M metagenome (GOLD analysis project Ga0307478, IMG submission 203713) | Hardwood forest soil microbial communities from Morgan-Monroe State Forest, Indiana, United States - atmos_gasesECM4C_05 | ecosystem: Environmental > Terrestrial > Soil > Temperate...
CGCATCGCGGAAATCGACCAGGCCGCTGCGGGCCTGCTCCGCAAGCTGGCCAAGAGTGGGGAACTCACCGGCAAAACGCTGGAGTTTACGCTCGTTCATGCGCCCGCCGGACTGAAGGCCGCGCGCTTGCTGCTTGTAGGAGCAGGGAAGCGCGAGCAATGGAATAGCGCCACAGTTCGCAAGATCGCCGGCGCCGCTCTTCGATATCTGAAGACTCGCTCCGTCAAGAATTTCGCTCTCCTCGTTCGAGAGGGGAACACGACCGAGGAAATCGCTCAGGCCATCGCCGAAGGCGCACTAACAGCCGATTTCGAAACCGACAAATACAAGACCGACAAGAAAAACGACAAGAACATCGAAACCGTCCTGGTCGCTGGCTTCTCTGACGCGGAACGTGCGGCTGGAGGAAAAGGCCTCTCGAAAGGGCGCATCATCGCCGAAGCGCAGAATTTCACGCGCGAGCTTGTTAACGAACCTTCGAACAAGCTGACCCCCCGCATCCTCGCCGAAAAGGCCGAAGCCATGGCCAGAGAAGCGGGTCTCTCGGTGGAAATTCTCGATGAAAAGAAAATTTCTGATCTAAAGATGGGGGCTCTGCTTAGCGTGGCCCAGGGAAGCGTCGAGCCGCCTCGGATGATCGTAATCACCTACAACCCGCCGAGTGCGAAGCCCGGTTCTCCTGTGATCGGTCTTGTCGGTAAAGCGGTCACTTTCGACACCGGCGGCATCTCCATCAAGCCCGCCGACGGTATGGAAAAAATGAAGTACGACATGGCCGGAGGCGCCACCATGCTCGGCGTCATGCGTGCCCTCGCCTCGCTCAAGCCCAGCGTTAAAGTGATCTGCGTCGTTCCTTCCACCGAAAATATGCCCGGCGGAAAAGCGCAAAAGCCCGGCGACATCCAAACCGCCATGTCGGGAAAAACCATCGAAGTTCTCAACACGGACGCCGAAGGCCGTCTCATCCTCGCCGACGGCGTCCACTATGCTAAGCAACTTGGCGCCACTCACCTCATCGACGCCGCCACGCTCACCGGCGCCATCGTCGTCGCGCTCGCTAACATCAACGTCGGCGTCTTCGGTTCCGACCAAGCCTTTACGGACAAGCTGCTCACCAGTTCGAAAGCAGCCGGCGAAAAAATGTGGCAGATGCCCATCGACGACGACTACCGCGAATTCATCAAAGGGAGTTTCGCTGACATTCAGAACATCGGCAGCGGCAAAGGCGGGGGCGCCATCACAGGCGCCATGTTCATCAAGGAATTCACCGGCGACTCACCCTGGATTCATCTGGACATCGCCGGCACCGCCTGGAACGACGAAGCCAAGCCCTGGCTCGCCAAAGGCCCCACCGGCGTGGCCCTGCGCACCCTCGTCCATCTGGTGCTTTCCTATTGATGCGGCACTGGGTTTCAATCGGCCCTTGCTTGGGAAACCAGGGCGGCCCAGTCTGCCGCGGAAATGGCCGCGCGCGGTACTCGCGAGCGCGCCAGCTTGAATCCGATCTTCACGAGTCCCTTGACAGGCCGGCCGTTCGCCACAAACGGCAGCATCCGCCGCGCGCGCCGTTCAATTCGGTTTCGCAATTTTTGGAAGTTTGTCCCGTCCCCCGGCCGGAACTGCCCCCACGCGGTTGACTGCACCACGCCGGCTGGACCGTACCGGTCGGACCGAAGAATCCCCTCGACGAAAACTCGGATGGGCCCCTCGAAAGCATTCAGCGCATCGTGCAGTGCCACCACTCCGCCTTCCACGAGATGCGTGGTAAACAAATCGAAGTCTTCTTTTGCGCCGGCATACGTATGATCGCCGTCAATCCACAGCACGCGGATGGGCCGGTTCCAGTCCTTGGCCACCGCGCCGGAAAACTCCCGGTGAGCCTCGACATGTTCCTCGACCCCTGCCGATTTCAGTGAGGCCAGAAATTCATCGAAGGTCGAAGTGGTCGCATTCAAAATCGGGTCCGTCGGGGATGGCCTCGTGTGGGGATCGATGGCTACGACCGGTCCCAACCCATACCGCGCGGCTACCGATGCCAGCATCACCGTGGATTTGCCCTTGAAGCTGCCAATCTCAACGATCGCTCCGTGCCCCGGCACGCAGGCCGCCAGCAGTCCGAGGAATCTCGCCTCTCTCTCGCCGAGAAAACCGGGCGTGCGCTGAGTGAGCTGCCACGCTTTTTCAATTACCTCTTCAAGATTCGGTGGAAGCGCAATCATTGGGCTTGCTTCGGCAGAATTACATTTTTTCCGGTGATTCGATTCCGAGCAACGACAGTGCGCGCACCAGTTGCGCCTCCACCAATTCCGTGAGCCGCAGCAGAAACGCCCGCTTCTGCTCGTCAGCTTCCGACAGAATGTGGTGCTTGTGATAAAACAAATTAAACGCCTGCGCCAATTGAAACGCATACCTCGCTACGAACGCCGGCTCCTGCGTCGCGATCGCTGCCTCTACGGCATAATCCAGCGATCCTGCCGCAAGTAATAACTCCCAAAGCCCGTTTCCTTCCGGCCCCGCAAGCAGATGCCCTGCTGTTTCTACCGCCACGTCGATCTTTGCGGCGCCCACTTCCGCGCCTTTCCGGCGAATCCCGCGAATTCGCACCACCGCGTACTGGCAATACGGTCCCGTCTCGCCCTCAAAGCTTAACGCGTCCTTGAAATCGAACGCGATAATCGCGTTGCGCGTAAATTTCAGCAGGAAAAACCGCAGCGCCCCCACCGCAATCGCATGCGCGGTTTTCTTCTGCTCCTCCGCGCTCATTTCCGCATGGCGCTGCTGCACCTCCGCCAGCGTCGCCGCCTCCAGCTTGTCCAGCAGGTCGTCCGCCTTCACGCCAAATCCTTTGCGCCCGCTCACTTCCACGTAAGGCTTCTTGGCCTCTTCCGGCGAAAGTTCATAACCCATCTCCGCCGCACACCGTGGCGTCAGCGCCACAATCTCGTACGCAAAGTGAATCGAATTCCTTGCCGCCTTTTCATGCCCCAGACGCCGCAACCCTTCCTTCACTACATCCTGCAAATACCCCTGCCGGGCGTCAATCACGTTGTAAACCCTCGATGCCGCCTCTCCGAAGTGCGGTGCATTCAGCTCACCTTCGTCGCTCGTCGTGGCCCAAACCGTTTGCCCCTCGGGCGCATTGGCCCACATCTGGTAATAGAAATCTTTCCCCAGCAGCCCAAATTTCCAAAGCTGGTAGGCAATATCCTTCCCGACGTAGGTCACCGTTCCATTCGACCGCACAATAATCTTGTCCTGCGTATTCTCTTCCTCTTCTTCCGCAATTTTTTCCTTTATCTCCTTTACTTCCTGAACCTCCTTTAGGTCTTCTTTCCACGGCAAAATCCAGCAGCCCACCATCTTCCCGCTCGTCGCAAGCTGAATCACACCCGATTCCTTTAGCATCTCGAACGCCGCATCCCAGAACTTCAGCCGCAGAATCTCGCTCTCCCGTGCCAGCAAGTCGTAGTGAATGTTCAGCCTCGCCATCGTCCGCAAGTGGCAGCTAACGATTGCATCCGCTACCACCTGCGCGGCTTCCGCGTCTTCGCCGCGTCCTTCCTCGATGGCCTTCAGCGTAGCCCCGCGCAGCCGCGCCGCACGCTCTTTATCTTCCGAAAAAAAATTTGTCGCCTTCGCGTATAAATTCCAGCAGTAGTAGTCGAACCTCGGTTCCATCGCGAGCCTCTTCACGTTAGTCGGCGTCCGTTGTTCCATCTGCAATAAGCCGATCACCACGTCGGCGACCTGCACTCCGGTGTTGTCGATGTAGTTCTGGATCTGCACGCGATTTCCCGCGTGCCGCAGGATGCGCACCATGGTGTCGCCCAGCACGGCATTCCGCACATGTCCGATATGCGCGGCCTTGTTCGGGTTGATGCTCGTATGCTCGACGATAATTTTCTGGCCACTCGCCGCTCGCCGCTCGTTACTTCTTTCCGCTCGGGCACTGGTCCAAAACGGCGCCCGGTCGAAATACGCATTCAAATACCCCCCGCCCGCCACCTCCACTCGCGCAACTCCCTCCACCTTTCCGAACGTGCTGGCGATTTCCTGCGCAATCTGCCGCGGCGCCTTCTTCAACTTCTTCGCCAGCTCAAAGCACACCGGCGATGCGGCCTCTCCCATCTCAATCTTCGGTGGCCGCTCCAGCACAATCGCTAGCTCCACGCCATACTTCTCGCGTATGTGCGCAGCCAGCGCCTCCCGCAACCGGTTTGTCAGCCTCTGATACACGTGTCCTCTTTGAAGTGCGGCAGCCCTGCCGCCGCTTTTGCGGTCTCAAGCCGCGCCGATTGTCAGCTTATAAAAAGGCTTCCCCGATTCCAACTGCAAGGCCTTCCAGTATAGAGATACGACCAAAGGGGGTCAAAGCTTTGGAAAGTACCCCGAAAAAATTGCCTCGCGAAGTCCGAACCACCTGCCCTCGCCGCTCGGATCCTACCCAACATCCTGTCTTTTCAACAGGTTTCCTTCTGTGCAGCTTCTCTTTTTGCTGCCAGATCCTAACAATTGTTGATTGAAAAAAAATTGACAAAAACCCCTTGGCCTCAGATTACCTCCGCGCTACAAATACAAGGAGGAATTTGTGCGTTCCCTTGGAGTGCGACAGCCCATGCTGCCGCTTTTCCTTCTCATGGCGCCTTTCGAGCCGTTTCTGTGAATCGAAAATGCATCCTTAATAGAATCAATCGCTTACGAATTGTCCAATTTCTAAGCCCTTTTGTTTGATATTCATCCATCGAGGGGGGTAAGAACCAAAAGTCCAGGGGCATCGGCCTTCGTCCGCCACTACTCGCTTGAAACATCCTACGACCGCCGCTACTTGTTTGACACATCCTACGTCCGCCGATACTATCGATTCTTCTCCAACGGAACTGGGTCAGGGCAGGCCGTTCCCGCGGCGTCGAACTCCCATGAAACTCGCTTATTTTGATTGTTTTTCGGGCATCAGTGGAGACATGACCCTCGGCGCATTGGTCGATGCGGGCTGCGGCGTCGAGTTTCTTCGCGCCGAATTGCGCGGGCTGCAAGTCCCCGGCTGGGAGCTTTCGGCAGAAAAAGTCTGGAAAAATGGCATGGCGGCAACCTACGTCAAGGTGAAGACCGAGGATCAGCAAAAGCATCGCTCGCTCAGCGCCATTCTCGAAATTCTGCAGAAATCGCAGCTCGCTCCGCGCGTACGCGAACGTGCCTCCGCCATCTTCACAAACCTTGGCGAGGCCGAAGCGCGCGTCCATGACGTGCCGCTCGAAAAGATTCATTTTCACGAAGTGGGCGCCGTCGACGCCATCGTGGATATTGCCGGCGCCTGCATTGGCTTTCACGCTCTGGGAATCGAGAAGTTCGCCTGCTCGCCCCTGAACGTTGGCGGCGGAACGGCGAAAATGGCGCACGGCATTCTGCCGGTCCCTGCTCCCGCTACGGCGAATTTGCTGCAAGGGAAACCGACCTACTCGAACGGTGTAGAGAAAGAACTCGTCACTCCCACTGGCGCTGCGATCGTTCGGACTCTTTGCGATGGGTTTGGCCCACAGCCTCCGATGAGCGTTTCGGCGATCGGTTACGGAGCTGGCACTGCCGATCTCGAAGGCCAGCCGAACGTTCTTCGCATCATGATTGGCGAGGCGGTGGAAAAAACAGTGGCCGGTTTCGACGAGGAGATTGCCGTCATCGAAGCGAATCTCGACGACATGAACCCGCAAATCTACGGCTATTTCCTCGAAAAAGCGTTAGCCGCGGGCGTCCTGGACGTGTACACCACGCCCGTGCAAATGAAAAAAAATCGTCCCGGAACTCTGCTCACGGTCTTGTGCAAGCCGCAGGACACGAACGCGTTGATGTCGCTGATCTTTGCCGAAACGACGACCTTCGGCGCGCGCACCTATCGTGCCCAGCGACGCACGCTTCCTCGCGAATTCGTCAGCATCTCCACCAGTTTCGGCGATGTGCGCATCAAGATTTCCCGTGTCAACGGCCGCATCCTGCACGTCGCGCCCGAATACGACGATTGCCGCAAACTCGCCGTCGAAAACAACGTGCCTCTCCAGCGCGTCATCAGCGAAGCCCTCCGTGCCTACGAGGCCCATTCATGACCGCCATCGGTTTTGTACGGGCGCAGCATGCTGCACCCCAGCTTGGCAAGATCTCGCGGGGACAGAGGGTTTGTGGCGGGCCCGCGCCGCCAGCTTTTTTCGGAACTGATAACTGACGACTGAAAACTGACAACACGAAAAAATGCCCGACAAACCCAAGTATTACTTGACCACGCCGATCTACTACACGAACGGCTTGCCGCACATCGGCCACACCTACTCGACCATCGTGTGCGACACGATTCGTCGCTACAAAAAAATGCGCGGCTACGACGTGATCATGACCACCGGCACCGACGAGCACGGCGTTAACGTCGAGCGCTCCGCGAAAAAGGCCGGCGTCTCCGAAACTGAATTTGTCGCCAAAATGGCCGCGGAATGGAAGGCACTTTGGGATGAACTTGGCATCCAGGGCGACGAGTTCATCCGCACCACCGACCTGAAACACGCGCACACCGTGCAGTGGCTTTTCCGCCTCTGCCGCGAAAATGGTTTTGTCTACCCCGGTCACTACACCGGCCAATACTGCATTCACGACAATGCCTATGTGGATGTGAAACCCGGCGAAAATTGCCCGGATTGCGGCCGTCCGACCGAAACTGTCACCGAAGCAAACTTTTTCTTCAAACTCTCGGCGTTTCAGAAGCCACTGCTCGATTGGTACGCCAAGCATCCGGATTTCATCCAGCCGGAGTCGCGCCGCAACGAAGTGCTAAGCTTCGTCGAAGGCGGCTTGCGCGATCTCAGCATCACGCGTACTTCCATTCGTTGGGGCATCCCTGTTCCCGGCGAAGAGCCGCACGTTTTTTACGTCTGGTTCGACGCGCTCACCGCCTACCTCAGCGCCGTCGGCGGCCCGAATTACGAAAAGCAGGGCTTCTGGCCCGCCGACGTTCACCTCGTCGGCAAGGAAATCATTCGCTTCCATGCGGTTTACTGGCCGGCGTTCCTGATGGCCGCGGGCCTTCCCTTGCCAAAACAAATTTGGGCCCACGGCTGGCTGCTCATGGACAGCGCCAAAATGAGCAAGTCTGTGGGCAACGTCGTCCGTCCGCGCCCCATCGTCCATGTGCTCGGAATGGACGCCCTGCGCTACTACCTCTTGCGCGAAACCGTTTTCGGCCAGGATGGCAACTTCAGCTACGACGCCATTGTGCAGCGCTACAACAGCGACCTCGCCAACGGTCTCGGCAATCTCGCCAGCCGTACTGCCGCCATGATTGAGAAAAATTTTGACGGCAAGATTCCCAAGCCTGCGGCGCTTCAGCCTCACGATGAGGTTCTGGCTAAGGAAACACAGGCCGCCATCGGTGAAGTCCTGGATCTTTACGACAAGCTCGGATTTTCCCGCGCGCTCGAATTGCTCTGGTCGCTCATCGCCGCCGCCGACAAGTATCTGGCTTCCGAGAAGCCTTGGGCCCTAGGAAGTACGGAAGCCGATCAGCAGCGGAGCGCAACCGTTTTGTGGACTGCGGCGGAAGTGCTTCGCATCGTCGGCGCCCTTGCCCATCCGGTATTGCCGGAGAGCACGTCGAGAATCTGGCCGTTGCTGGGCCAGGCTGGCCACGTCGGCGCCCAGGAACTGGACGGATTGCGCTGGGGCCAGTTGAAACCGGGCACGCCTCTTCGAAAATCCCAGGCGCTGTTCCCGCGTATCGAAAAAACAGAAGCAATCGAAAGGATGGAAGGGATGGAAAACGAACCCCAAAAACCTGCGGCAGCTCCCACTTCAGCGCCCGCACCCAGTGCTGCCGCTGCGGCGCCGCAAGCCGCGCCGGAGAAAATCGGAATTGAGGATTTTGCCAAAGTCGAAATGCGCGTCGGGCAGATCAAAACCGCCGAACGCATCGTCGGCGCGGACAAATTGCTCAAGCTCACCGTGGACATCGGTACGGAGATTCGCCAGATTTGCGCCGGCATCGCCCAATATTACGAGCCTGAAAAACTAATCGGCCGCAAGGTCGCCGTGGTGGTAAATCTCGCACCGCGCAAACTTCGCGGTGTCGAATCCAACGGCATGATCATGGCCGCCTCGGTGGGCCCCGAAGGCCGCCCTGTCCTCGCCGGTTTCCCCGACGAGGACGTCGAAATCGGCGCCCGTTTGAAATAGGTTTTCAGGTGTCAGTTTTTAGTTGTAAGTGAGGAAATCAAAATGTAGCAAGGAAAAGCGTGAGAGAGCAGTGGAATTCCTTGTCGTCCCTTCTCCTCTTTGCTGCAAATCGCCAATTGGTTACTGATCACTTTTGGAAATGGAACTCATCGATTCGCACGCGCACATCGACTTCCCGCAGTTCGCGGAAGACCGCGACGCCATGCTGGACCGCGCGCGCGCCGCAGGCGTCTCAACTCTTCTTGCCATTGGCTCCGGCCCTGGCCCCGAGAAACTTGATTGTGCGATCCCCTTTGCCGAGCAGCATGATTGGATCTACGCAACCGTCGGCGTGCATCCCCATGAAGCAAAAGATGTCGCTCCGCAGCACCTCGAGGAACTGTCTAAACTGGCGAAGCATCCCAGAGTCATCGCTTGGGGCGAAATCGGTCTCGACTATTTCTACGATCATTCTCCCCGGGAGGTGCAGCAGCGCGTTTTCCAGGACCAGATGAAACTCGCGCACCAGGCCAAACTCCCCATTGTCATTCACTGCCGCGATGCCTGGACCGATTGCCTGAACATGCTGGCCGAGCACTGGCGGCCCGCCGCTCTCGGTGGAATCCTGCACTGCTTCACCAGCACGCTCGAAGATGCGCGGCGCGGCATCGACATGGGTTTCTTGATTTCCTTTGCGGGGAATTCGACCTATCCGAAAGCGCAGAATATTCGCGACGTGGCGAAAGAATTGCCGCTGGAGAACATTTTGATTGAGACGGATTCTCCGTACCTTGCGCCACAACCGTACCGCGGGAAACGCAACGAGCCTGCGTATGTCGCGGAAGTAGCGCGCACGCTCGCGACTGTGAGAAACTGTTCGTCAGAAGAAATCGCCGCGGCCACAACAGGGAACTTCCGACGCTTTTTCGGTTTCGCCCAGCCCGCGAGGCTCGCGGCTTCGACTCACGGGGAAGAGAACTGACTTGGGAGATAATCCATCGCTCTGCTGACGGCCAAAGAGATTTTCGATCTCGTCCGCGAAGACCTCGTTCTCGTCGAAGAAGAACTCTCGCGGCAAAGCGAGGCTGCGTTTCCACCGGTCGCGGAAATCACCGCTTATCTGCTGGGCGGCGGCGGAAAGCGCTTGCGTCCCGCGCTCCTGCTCCTTTCCGCGAGCTATGCGGGCCGCAAGGATCGCAGCGCGATTCGCCTCGCAGCCGTGGTCGAACTTCTTCATAGCGCCACGCTGATCCACGATGACGTGATCGACAGCGCCGACACGCGCCGCGGCAGGCCATCAGCGAATTCCCGATGGGGCAATCACCGCAGCGTCCTGACAGGCGACTGGCTGTACATGCAATCCTTCCAGATGGCCTTGGAAGAACGCAATTTTCGAATTCTGGACATTCTCATCGACCTGACGCAGAAAATGGTCGAAGGAGAATTGATCCAGCTCGCAAAAATCGGGCGCATCGACGTGTCCGAAGAGGATGCGCTGCGGCTCGCGACGTATAAGACGGCCTGTCTGTTCAGCGGCTGCGCCCGCCTCGGAGCCGTGCTGGGCGGCCTCGAAGGAAAAGAAGAGCAAGCGCTCGCGGATTATGGCAAATATGCGGGCCTGGCATTTCAACTGGTTGACGATTTGCTGGATTTCACCGCTTCCGCGGAACAGCTTGGCAAACCTGTCCTGAGCGACTTGAAAGAAGGCAAGGTCACTCTGCCGCTCATATACGCCATGGAGAACGGTCACCGCGATGCGCGCGAATTGGTGGCGCGAGTGCTTGCCGAGAAAGAATTTAACTCCGTGCATCCGGAAACGGTCGTCTCGCTGGTGCACGAGTCCGGCGCGCTCGACCGCGCTCGCCATCTGGCGCAGGAATATGCGCACCGCGCCAAGGCCTGTCTGAACGGCCACCAGGATTCGGAATATGCTCGCGCGCTGGCCGCGCTCCCCGATTTTATCCTCGAACGTGAGAACTGAGGTCAGTTCACAGTCGGCAGTTGAAAGTAAGAAACGGAAATTCTGACTCCGAGTGATGAAAGCTCTTGTTCCATTCAAGATCGTTTATCACGAGCGCTACGACCTGAATCTCGGCCCGCACGTTTTTCCGTCACAGAAATTCAGGCTTATCTACGAAGCGCTTCTCCGCGATCACATCGCCGCCCCGGAAGATTTTCTTCTTCCGCGTCCCGCCACCGACGAAGATATCTTGCGCGTCCACACGTCGGACTGGGTGCGCAAATTGAAGACCGGGACACTCACCGCAACTGATGTCATGAAACTCGAGGTGCCATATTCACCGGAACTCGTGGAAGCGGTGTGGCTGGCCGCGGGGGGATCGATTCTCGCGGCGCAATCGGCGCTGCGCGACGGGTTCGCTTCGAATCTGAGCGGTGGATTTCACCACGCGTATCCCGGTCACGGCGAAGGATTCTGCGCCATCCACGATGTCGCGGTGGCGATTCGAAAGCTGCAGGCAGATGGCCCGGTCAAAAAAGCAATCGTCGTCGATACGGACGTGCATCATGGCAATGGAACCGCGGCAATCTTTCGAAATGACAACACCGTCTTCACGCTTTCCATTCATCAGGAAAACAACTATCCAGCGCACAAGCCGCCCTCGAGCCTCGACCTGAACATGGACGATCGCGCCGATGATGAGGAGTATTTGGGCGCATTGATTCCGGCGGTGCGGAAGTCGCTCGATGAATTCCAGCCGGACATTCTTTTCTACGTTGGTGGGGCAGACCCTTACTGCGAAGACCAGCTTGGCGGATTGTCACTCACAAAGGAGGGTTTGAAGCAGCGTGACCGTTTCGTGTTCGAAGAGGCTCGCAAACGGCGTATTCCCGTTGCGACTACGCTTGCCGGCGGCTACGCTCGGCGGCTCGAAGACACCGTGCGCATCCACGTGAATACCATTCTTGCAGCACAGGAAGTGGCGGGAAAATATCCGCAGACTTCCTCAACGCACGGCTAAGGCTTGGAACTGATTGCGGCAGCCGCCGCATTCGTCCGGCTAAGTTCGCGGTGCACTGCCGCAGCCAAATCTTGTTCAAAGTGATCCGCATTGAAGCCCGCCACGCGATAGGCTATTTTTCCGTCACGGCCGACGATAATCACGGTAGGGAAGGAATAAACCTCAAAAAACTGGTCCAGGCCATCAGAAAAAACCACGGTAGTGCGCACTTTGTCTTCTTCGAGATAGGGGGGAACGAGCGTTTCGTCTTCGTCGCAATTCGCGGCTAGAAAATTCACTTCGGGATTGCCCTGAAACTCGGCAGCCACCCGCGCGTAGAGCGGCTCGAGAGCCCGGCACGGCCCGCACCAGGTGGCCCAGAAATCCACAACGAGAACTTTTCCCTTCAGTTCTTTCAGAGAGAAAGGACTGCCTTCCGGAGCTTTGCGCAGAGTAAATTCGAAGGGTTCGTGGGCCTTGGGGTTTTTCTTGAGCTTCGCGCTGTCCGCGACCGGCGATGCGTCGTCGTATGTGCGGAGCAAATATTCGCCCAAACCATCTTCGGAACCATGAGCGAGCCGCCAGACGTTTCCGATTTGCTGGCGGATCTCGCGCCGGGCGGGGGAACCGGCCGTGGTGTCTGCGATGGCGAAGGCGCGGGCATACTGCTGGATTGCCGCATTCAGGTCTTTCTTAAGCTCGGCAATTTCACCGAGCTTCTGCGCCGCGGCGGCATTCGGGAGGATGGCGTAGCTGGCTTCGAAATCTTTTTGGGCCGCAGGGGTGTCCTTCAATTTGAGTTCGAGCCTGCCGCGCAGGGCCAGCACGGACATGCGGTCATGTTTCTTTTGGGCGATCCATTCCTCCTGCGAGACGCGAGGGGATTTTTCGGTGAGGGAACTGCGATCCACAAACTCGAGGACGCGAGTGGAATAACTTGTTGCCCTGCGCAGGCCGGCTTCATCGCCGGTGCGCTCGAGAAGCTGTATCGCAAGGATTGTAGTGGGGATATCTTCCGGATTGAGGGCCACGATACGCTCGGCGTAGTCGGCGGCCCGCGCGTTATCGTGCAACTGCATATACCCCTCCGCAAGGGCACGATAGATTTGAGGGCGGTTCTGGGCGTCCGGATGTCTTTTCAAAAACGCTTCCATAATGCGGACCACTGCAGCACGGTCTCCCCCGGCCCTGTTGAGGGCTTGTTGAAGTTCAACATCTTCGGAGAGTTGGTTCGAGGGAGAAGATTGGGAAGCCGCACCGGCCTGCGCGGCCGCGCGAAGCTGCAGAGGCGAAACCGGGCTACAGAGAGACAAAAAGATGAGCAGGAACATGAGGAGACGTGAAGAGGCCATACAAGAGAATTCTAATGAGTTCGGAAGGAATTGTCGCCCATTGTTAGACGCTGCGGGACGCTCAAGGCAATACGTCGTGCCGGACTATTTGCCACCGCTGATGCGGATCTCCCCGGAAACGGTGTGCACTTCGACGCGGCTGCCCCCATTGCCGACGCGGGCGCGGAGGGTATGCTTGCCTTGTTCCTCGATCATGATGGGAATGTCCGTACGAATTTCGCCGGAGATCGCGTCCGCCGAGAGGTGGAAATTCGCGGAATCGGGCACCGACAGTTGCACACCGCCCGACGCGGTTTTCAGTTCCCAGTAGCTCTCCGCGCCGGGATTTCCCTGGACCGACACCCGGCCTGACACCGCATGGGCTTTCACGTCGTGCGCTGCGCCCTGAATATCCACCGAGCCGCTGGCCGTATCGGCTTCGACGCGATCGCCGGGTTTGCTCACCTGGATGACACCAGCGAGCGCGTTGACCCGCACATCGCCCTTGACGTTCGAAATATTCACGCTGCCGGAAGCGGTCGATACGCGGACGTCACTTCCGATATCGGAAGCGGAAATGGTTCCGCTGGCCGTGGTGAGCTGGGCGTCAAGATCGATTTTTTCCACGCGGATGGAACCGGAGGCCGCTTGAATTTTTACCGGGCCGCGAACGTTTCGAATCCTTTGCGCGCCGGAGGCAACGGTGGTCTCCACTTCGGTATCGTGGGGAACCTGAATGGTGTAGGCAATCGCAAGGTTGCGCAGGTGGGATATTTCCTTGCCGACGCGGATGGTCTCGCCCCGTTGTTCGATCGGGGGATTCGAAACCGTGGCGTCGAGGCGCTTTTGGGGGTTGTCAAAGCCAAATCCGGAAGAATGCACTTCGCCGTGGACATGCACTTTGCCGTCAGTGCTTCCCGTAATGTCTACGTCGCCGGAGGCGTTGGTCAGCTCCAAACGGATCGGACCGCTCACCGTGTAGTTGCGGTCGAATGTTCCGCTGACCGACGGTCCGGCGTTGCAGCCGGCCAGGACCACGATAGCCGTGAGCAACAAGGTCAAGGTCCAAGGATTGCGGTGACGCAACATTCATCCTCCGTCGGGGGCACGCAGCCTGCTCCAGCAGGTTCCACTAGTAGTTACGCAATACAACAGAATTATGTTCCCGGCGCAGCCTTTGCGGAAGCGCGGCCGGATACGGGAAGTGTCTCGTTGAGTGAGCCTTGCCGGTAGCCTTCGAGGTCCAAGGCAACATAAGTAAAACCTACGGCTTTCAAATGCCTCGAAATCGTAGCTGCCATTTCCGGTGAAAGGGCGCGGGGCAGCTCAGCAGGAGAAATCTCCACCCGGGCGAGCCGATCATGCAAGCGCACGCGGAACTGGCTAAAACCAAGATTGCGCAAAGCCGCTTCGCCGCGCTCGATGAGCGCCAGGCGCTCCGGAGTCACTTCCGTGCCGTAGGGCACGCGTGAAGCGAGGCACGCCGAGGCGGGACGGTCCCATGTGGGAAGTCCAGCGCACTGCGAAAGCTGCCGAATTTCCGCCTTTCGAAGGCCGGCATCGAGCAAGGGCGCGAGAACCTGGTGCTCGGTCGCGGCGCGGTGACCGGGGCGAAAATCGAGAGTGTCATCAGCGTTCACGCCATATGCAATCGCGGCAAATCCGCGCGTCTGGGCCACCGCGTCCAAAACAGAAAACAGTTCGTCCTTGCAGAAATAACACCGGTCGGAAGCGTTGGCGCGATAGGCGGGATTCTCCATTTCATGAGTTTCAATGAACTCGTGGAGCAAATGGAATTTAGAAACGAACTCTTCGACGGTGGCGCGATCGAACGCCGGGAAGCTCGGCGAAATGGCCGTGATCGACAATGCATTTTCGCCGAGCGCACGATGGGCCGCCCAAGCCAGATAGGCGGAATCGGCACCGCCGGAAAGCGCCACAATGATCGACGGAATTTTTGATAACTGTGAAAGGAGGAGATCCGCCTTCTGCTCGGGCGAGAGAGAAATCTTTTCGGAAGGGCGGATATGTATGAACTCTTTCATTTCAGCCGTGAGTATATCTTAGACTTGCGTGTCCGTTGCCGCTTTCCCGCGCTCTGCAAATCTTCATTTGAAATCCAAAAGCACATCCACGGTTCCAGTGCCGGCGTTCGTCTGGAGCCAGTGGCCCACGGTGTCATAGTGCAGCGGGAGTTCTCCGAAAATTTGTTCTTGATGAGACTGCAGCTTCGTGAGGACCTCTTCGTATTTGGCTTTGTCGAAGATATCGCCCGCGGTAATGGGCCAGGCGGCGTGGAGCTTACGCTCACCAACCGGAGAAAGCCCGGTGAGCACCATCTTGCCAAAATGATATTGCACACCTTCCTCCACGTTTACCGTGTAAGAGACGGTATGTGCCCGGTCGTCGTAAGCAGGGACAGGATCTAGTTTGGCTTCTAGATAACCGAGATGGGCGTACTGTTCGCGCGCGCGATCCCATCCTGCTTCGATTTTCATTCCATCCGCAACGTCACCTGGTTTTATTTCAAGCACACCGTTGAGCGTGAATTCTGAGAGCGTGGTGTTGCCGGTCCACCGGAGATCTTTCCGGTGGTAGACCGCGCCCGTCTCGACGGGTACAAAGACAGGGATCTGGCTGGGCAATTTCTGGTTGGGATTGCCCGTCAGGCGAATCTCTGGCGGACCGAGTTTCGCGCGCAAGTAGCCTTGCTGGAGATAAATGGGCCTGATGGCTTCGGAAAGAAACAAGTCGATAGTCATTCGTGAATAAGGTTTGCCGCGAATGTCCGCCAGATGCTGCCGAACGACATTGGACGCCGAGAGCGCGGGATCGCTGAATTCAATGTTGGAGATCTGGAGTCCCGCGCCTTCGATGCGGAACTCCTGCACGTTCCCTTCGCCAAGCGGATTGGGAGTGACATTGTGCTCCAGAGACACTTGCAGCTCCCTGGCGGCGAGCAATTCTTTCAGGGCATCGGCGGCTTGATCCAGCGCGCCGCCACCTTCGGGGAGGGTGCCGTCAAAAAGAGGATTTTTCTTCCGAATCGCCTCGGTCAATTCGGAATCCGCAAACCATGGAATATTGTCGAAGTAAACGGGAATGCGCGGGGATTCCTGGACATGATAAGTCACGAGCACGCCCGAGCCCCCCGCGAGAAAGTTGTAATTCACTTTGAAGAACAGTCCGCTTTGCACCAAGTGATCGGCGCCGGTTTGCAGGTCTTTTTTTGTCACCGGGGTCCCGGGCTGGAGGCGGGTCAATGCGATGACCTGCTGTTCCGTAAATGTCTTGAATCCATCGGCGCGCACTTCATGCAACGGTGCCGTGGGGCCCTCAGCATCCTGAGAGTAAGCGGGAATAACAACGCCGAACGGGAGCATGAGACATGCGGCAAGGCGGGCCTGTCTGAGGCGAAGCATGCATTTATTCTAGCGAAAAACGATCGGGTTACTCCACCGTGACGGACTTGGCGAGGTTACGGGGCTGATCGACGTCGCAACCGCGTCGGACCGCGATGTGATACGCAAGCAACTGCAGCGGGATGATTTCCAGCAGGGGCACCAGCAATTCCGGGGCGGGCGGCAACTCGACGATGTGGTCGGAGGCTTCGCGCGCGAGATGATCCTTCTCTGTGACGATGGAAATTACGATGCCGTCGCGTGCTTTTACTTCCTTGATATTGGAGACACTTTTTTCATACCGCGTCATCGCTTCAGGATCGGACTCATCGCGCGTGGCGAGCACGACAACGGGGAGATTTTCATCGATGAGTGCGTTCGGCCCGTGCTTCATCTCGCCCGCGGGGTAGCCTTCCGCATGGATATAGGAGATTTCCTTGAGCTTCAGCGCGCCTTCGAGGGCGATGGGGTAGTGGATGCCCCGGCCAAGGTAGAGGAAATCGGTGAAGCGGAAGAATTGCCGGGACAGATGTTCGTAAAACCCGCTTTCGTCGGCCTGCAAGACCGTTTCGATTTTGTGGGGAATGCGGGTAAATTCCTGCATTAACTTCCGGGCGGCTTCGTCGCTCATCTTGCCGCGGACTTGGCCGAGATAGGAAGCGAGCAGCAACAGCGCGGTCAATTGAGAGGTGAAGGCTTTCGTGGAGGCCACGCCGATTTCCGGCCCAGCGTGCGTGGGAATTGTCCCCAATGCTTCGCGCGTGATCATTGAACCGATCACGTTGCAAATGGCGATCGTAGGTGAGCCCTTGAGTTTTGCCTCGCGCTGCGCCGCGAGTGTGTCCGCAGTTTCGCCGGACTGGCTGATGCAAACCGTGAGAGTCTTCGAATCTACAATCGGATCGCGATAACGGAATTCGCTGCCATAATCCACCTCGACCGGGAGTCGCGCGAGGCGCTCGATCATGAACTTGGCGGCGAGTCCGGCGTGCCAGCTCGTGCCACAGGCGACGATGCGAACCTGGTGGAACTCGCGAAATTGTTTTTCCGTGATTTGCATTTCATCCAGAAACACTTTTCCGGTGTCTTGCGAGATGCGTCCGAGCAGTGTGTCGCGGACGGCGCGCGGCTGCTCGAAGATCTCTTTCTGCATGAAATGCTTGTAGCCGCCCTTTTCCGCCATGATGGGATCCCACGACACATGGTGCGCGGGACGTTGCACCGGGCGCCCGTCATGATCCATGACGCGGACGCCCTGCGCGGTCAGCACGGCAATGTCTCCATCGGCAAGAAAGAAAATCTCGCGCGTATGCTCGAGCAGGGCAGGAATGTCGCTGGCGACGAAATACTCACCTTCACCGAGTCCGATTACTGAAGGCGGGCCCAGGCGGGCAGCGACGATTTTTTGCGGGTCTTTAGCGGAGAGGAATACCAGAGCATAGATGCCGCGCAGGTCT
>Ga0307478_10001902_pt1 | contig 17332 bp, 12 predicted proteins | sample atmos_gasesECM4C_2_FD_203713 | JGI IMG/M metagenome (GOLD analysis project Ga0307478, IMG submission 203713) | Hardwood forest soil microbial communities from Morgan-Monroe State Forest, Indiana, United States - atmos_gasesECM4C_05 | ecosystem: Environmental > Terrestrial > Soil > Temperate...
GCCTCTTTACGAATATAAGTGCGAAAAGTGCGGTCATCAATTCGAGAAAATCCAGAAGTTCTCCGACAAAATGCTTAAAAAGTGTCCGGAGTGCGGCGGCCGCATCGAGCAGATGATTTCCGCCCCAGCCGTGCAGTTCAAAGGATCGGGCTGGTACGTCACCGACTACGCCAACAAGTCTCAGGCGCCTGCCTCCGATAGCGGGAAAGAATCCAGGAAAGAAGACAAATCAAAATCGCAGGGTTCGAAGGACGGTTCAGCCAAGGGAAGCTCATCGGCCGAGAGTTCCTCGAAAGAGGGTTCCAGCAAAGAGAGTTCCTCCAAAGAAAGCTCGTCCAAAGACAGCTCATCGAAAGAAGGTTCGACGAAAGAAAGCACCACAAGAGTAAGCTCGTCCCGCAAGCCTGACAAACGCAAGTAGATCCCGCTTACTTCAGTTCCCTCACAAAGTGATCATCAATCATGTGGAACAAATGCGTGCGCGCATCGCTGCCCGAGATGCTATGCGTCTTGTTGGGATAGATCATCAGTCGGAATTGTATGCCGGCCTTGATCAACGCATTGATCATCTGCATGCTGTTCTGGAAGTGAACGTTGTCGTCGCCAGTGCCATGCGCCATCAAGAGCGCCCCATGCAACTTCGCGGCGTCGGCCGTGACGTCCGACTCGGCATAACCCTTGGGATCGTCCTTAAGCTGACCCATGTAACGTTCCGTGTAGATGGTGTCGTAGTTGATTTGATCAGTCACCGGTGCCACGGCAACTCCTGCGCGGAAGCGCTCTGAGTGCGTCATTGCGTAGAGCGTCATCGAGCCGCCATTCGACCATCCCCAAATCGCCAGCCGGTCTTTATCGAGTTGCGGGTATTGCGTGAACAGCTGATCGAGTGCGCCAAGCTGATCTTTCAACTCGATCGCGCCGAACTCGTGACGAATCGTGGCCTGGAACTTGCGGTCGCGTCCCGGCGTCCCGCGATTGTCGACAGCAAAGATGGCAAAGCCCTGCCGCGACAGGATTTCGTCGAACGCACTCATCGGCTCTTTCAGAACCATCTGCGCCGCAGGACCGCCGTAGACATTCACGATCAGCGGAATCTTTCCGCCCGCCGGCGCGTCCGGGGGCAACAACAAACGTCCGTAAAGCGTTGTGCCATCATCGGCTTTGAACTCCAAATATTTCGGAGCCCGCATTCCATACTCAGCCATCTCATCGCGCGCCTGCCACACCGGAACGCATGCTCCTCCCACTGCGCATAGCGACATCCGCGGCACGGTCGAAGGCCCCATGAAGGTCTGCTCGAAATGCTTCGCGTCATCGGAGAACTTCCCGAAATACATTCCCTCATCCGGAGTAAGTTGCTGCAAGCCAGTTCCATCCAGCTTGATCGAAAAAATGTGGCGTTGCCTGGGATCGTCTTTGTTGGAAGAAAAGAACACCGTGCCCGTGGCCTCATTCACCGCCTCGACTCCCATCACTTCATAGTCGCCCTGCGTGAGTTGGCGCTCAAGCTTTGCTTCGCTAGCGAGCGGGTCCTGCTTGTCAAAACTGTAGAGATACAAGTGTGTATGTCCGTCTCGCCAGCTCGACCATAGGAAGCGGTCGCCCGATTTCAATATCTTGAAGTCGTCATTTACATTGACCCACGCGCCGGGACTGGTTTCGCTCAACACCTTCGTCGACTTCCCCGCCTTGGCGTCGACGAAATACAAATCCATTTTGTCCTGGTTGCGGTTCAGAACTTCCACCCAGACCATTCCCTCGCGGACCCAGCCAAAACGTGGAATGTAAGCTTCTTCGTCAATGGGCAGCGAGATCCAGCGGACCCGACCTTTATCTGCATCCGCCACGCCCAGCTTTACCACAGGATTTGCGTCACCCACCTTCGGATACTTTTCGTTGTCCACCGTCGGGTGTGTCGGGATTAAGTTCGCGATGGGGTAGGTAGGCACTTTGCTTTCGTCCATGTGCAGAAAAACAATTTGTTTGCTGTCGGGCGACCAGAAATAATTGCTGCGTACCGCCAGCTCTTCGGTATACACCCAATCGATATCGCCGTTGAACAGATCGTCCGCCGTGTCCTTGGTGAGTTGCTTTTCACTCTTGCCGTTCACCGGGCGCACGTAAAGATTGTGTTTGCGAACGTAGGAAACGTGGCTGCCATCGGGCGAGAATTTTGGATCGCCACTGGGGTCGGGCGCGGAGGTGAACTGCACGGCCGTGCCCGTTGCCAAATCAAAAAGCCAGAGCTGCCCCTGCGAATCGAAAATTAAATGCTTCGAATCCGGCGACCAGAGGTAAGCTGCCACGTGATAGCGCGTCAGTCGCTCTTTTTCCCGCTCGTCTTTCACTTTGTTGTAGTCGGGCGCGAGCGAGGCCAGCTTGGCCGCGCTCAGCAAAATTTTCTTCTCGCCCGTAGCCGCGTCTACATACCACAGTTCACCATGCTCGCCCTCATCATCGCGCTGCACAAACGAAAGTTTCGCCCCATCGGGGCTCCACTCGATGTTCTCCGGGCCACGTCCCCCCAGACCACCGGGAGCGAAGATCGCTTCAATAGTGAGCGGCTTAACCGGAGAGGACGACTGCCCACGAAGTGGCGGGGACAGCAGGCAGCAAAATAAAGCGAAAGCAGCTACAGCAATGACAAAGACATTGTTTTTCACAATAAAACCCCGGCACCAGGAAGTGAAGAAAAAGCGCACAGCGCGAACGAAAGAGTTTACACCCGCAAAGGCCTTCTGTGCCGCTACCTTGGCCCTGACATGAGCCGGAACCCGCGGGTTTCCGCGTGGTAGAATTGAGTCTGAGCCCATTCGGGATGCTTCTAGAAATAGAAAACCTGCTGCACCTGCAAGAAGCGGACAAGGAAATACGCCGCCTGCAGGACGAAATCGCCGAACTCCCCAAACGCGTCGCCGCCATCGAACACAAGCTGGCGGACACGAAAGCGCAACTCGACAAAGCTCAATCCGCCGTCAAGGCCGACGAAGCTACTCGTCGCAAGCACGACACCACAATCAGCGATCTCCGCGGCAAGATTTCCAAGTATCGGGACCAATCTCTCGACGTAAAAACCAACGACCAATATAAGGCGCTGTTACACGAAATTCAGTTCGCCGAAAAAGAGATCGCCGCCACCGAGGACAAAATTCTTGAGTTGATGCTCAATGCCGACGCGCGCGACAAGGAAGTAAAAGCCGCCCAGGCCGACCTTAAAGCAGAAGCAGCCGAAATCGAAAAAGAGAAAGCCGACGCGCGCCTGCGCACGGCTGAGGACGAAAAGCAACTCGCCGAATGGCGTGCCAAGCGCGATCAGATGCGCTCCGGAGTCAACGAAGATCTCCTCCGCCACTACGAGCGCGTCTCCAAGTTTCGCGGTACCGGCATCTCTGAAGTACGCGACCACAAATGCATGGCCTGCCAGGTCATGCTGCGGCCACAGATCTACAATGACGTGCGCACCGGTCAGCAAACGGTGGTCTGCGATTCCTGCCAGCGCGTTCTCTACTTCAATCCCGCCAACGAAATGCAGGCTCTCGAGCCTGAACATAAACGCTCGCGCCGGCACCATCCTAAGATCGATGCTCCCCAGGCCTGGTACTACCGTCAGGAATTCGCCGATGCCGGTGAAGTTTTCCTCTGTTTGACGAATGCCGGGGATCAGTCCACCCGCCGCGTTTTCGACATGCATACCGGCCGCCTGGTCGGCGACATTCTCACGCGCGAGGGCGATTACCGCCACGCCTTCCCGGAAGACATCACCGGCGCCATCCGCCTGAATGGAAGCTGGACCGAGCGTGACATGGAAAACTGGGGCTCCGAGATGCCCATGACCGCGCTGGATTCTCTCCACGTCGATCTCGAGGCCGCACAGTACGAAATGCGTACTCGAACCGACAAGTCGGGGAGTCCGGCGCCGGTTCCCACCGAGCAAGCCGCCAGCTAGCGGCTCCATTTAAGATTGCTGCATGTCAAAGATGACCAGCCGTCCAGGATTCCCTACGGTGAAGGTGTCTCCGCGCGGCGCATCGCGCCTGAAGGATGGCCACGTCTGGGTTTATCGTTCCGATGTCGTTTCGGCCACCGATGTTCCGCCCGGATCGCTGGTTAGCGTCACTGACCACCGCGGCCAGATCCTGGGCAGCGCTCTCTATTCCAGCTCATCACAAATCGCAATCCGCCTCCTATCGCGCGAGCCGCTCGACGACTTCTCCGCCCTGCTCCGCCAGCGCATCGCCGACGCCATCGCCTATCGCGAACCTCTCGTCCGGGACACGAACGCCTACCGGGTAATCTTTAGCGAAGGTGATTTCCTACCCGGCCTCATCGTCGACCGCTATAACGACATTCTCTCGCTGCAAATTCTCACCCAGGCCGTGGACGCAGAAAACGTGCGAGAGGTTCTGCTCTCAGAGCTGACCGAGAAGCTTCATCCAGACTCCGTAGTCGAACGCGTGGATCCCAGAGTCCGCCAACTCGAGGAGTTGCCGGCGCGCGCCTCTGGCCTCATACAGGGAGAAAAGACTTCGACAATCTTCGCCATGAACGGCGTCCAGTTCCACTTCGACGCGCTCGAAGGCCAGAAGACAGGAGCCTTTCTCGATCAACGCGAGAACTACGCCGCCGCCGCTCAATATGCCCGCGGCGAAGCCCTTGACGTCTTCTGCTATCAGGGGGGCTTTGCCCTCCATTTGGCCCCACGGTGCTCGCATGTCACTGGCGTCGACAGCTCCCGCCCCGCGCTCGAGGTCGCCGACCAGAATGCCACCCTTAATCACCACGAAATCGAATGGATTGAAGCCAGCGCCTTCGACCTTCTCAAGGACTACTCCACCTCCGGCCAGCGCTATGACTCCATCGTCCTCGATCCCCCTGCCTTCGCCAAAACTAAGCGAGACCTTGACGCTGCCATGCGCGGCTACAAAGAGCTGAACCTCCGGGCCTTGAAGATGCTCCGCCCCGGCGGGACCCTGGTGACCTGCTCCTGCTCCTACCACGTCAGCCAGGCAGATTTCCTCGAAATGTTGGCAGGTGCGGCCCGCGACGCTCACCGCATTCTCCGGCTTGCCGAGGTTCGCGGACAAGCGAAAGACCACCCGATCTTGCTTAATGTCGCCGAAACTGCCTACCTAAAGTGCGTTATTGCAACCGTAAACTAATGATAATACGATACATGATATTATTGACAATAACGCACTCATATTTTATGCTTCTTTCATCATAACTACGGCATCGAATGTAGTGACTGAGGCCCCCTAGAGCGTATAGATGGGCTTCTCACTAAATTCCAAGCCAAGGTTTTTGAAGGAGGATTTACCATGACCGTTCTTACCCGTTTTGAACCTTTCCGTGACTTTTCCACCCTGCAAGACCGTATCAACCGAGTGTTCCGCGAGGCTTATACCCCTGCTGGGCAGGATGAGGCCCTGACCACCTCGAGCTTCGCCCCTGCCGTCGACGTCTACGAGGACGAGCACAACGTTACTCTGAAGATCGAAGTCCCGGGCATCGACGAGAAAGACATCGACGTGCGCATCGAGAACAACACCCTCACCGTGCACGGCGAGCGCAAGATCGAGAAGGAAGAGAAAGAAGAAAACTACCGCCGTGTGGAGCGCCAGTACGGCAGCTTCACCCGCACCTTCACTCTGCCCACCACCGTGGATTCCGAGAAAGTTTCGGCAAACTACGACAAGGGCGTTCTGAAGATCGCTCTGCCCAAGAAAGCCGAAGCCAAGCCCAAGCAGATCAAGGTCAACGTCGGCAGCGACAAGACCCTGGAAGCCAAGGGCCCAAGCAAAGCCGCGTAAGGCTCGCTGATGATTGTGTGGGGACGGGCACTCTTGCCCGTCCAGGTCGGGCGAAGCCCGACTCGCTTTTCGCGGGAGGCGGCAGAACTGCCGGCCTCCCGTCTTGTTTTATCCGTCAAGCTTTGCTTCAGGGCGGAGTTAGTTCACAATGCTTGCAGTGGATAAATCAAAAATGCACGCACACCTGGCGCACATTCTACGGAAAAAATAACACTTCATCATCTAAGGAAATAAGTCCATGCCGATCCGTTTCGACAAATTCACCGTAAAAGCGCAGGAAGCCGTCCAGCGCGCGAACGACCTCGCGTCTGAACACGGCAATCCCGAGCTTCTGCCCATGCACCTGCTGGCCGCGCTCCTTGAAGACAAAGAGGGCATCGTTGCGCCCGTGCTCGAAAAAATCGGCATTGGCCCGCAAGCCGTCCTCAGCGATCTCTATCGCGAAATCGAAAAGCTTCCCAAGGTATCCGGAGAAGCCTCGCAAGCCACGCTCTCCAACGCCGCCAACAAGCTGCTCGAGCAGGCTTTCAAAGAGGCCGCAAATTTCAAGGATGAATACGTTTCCACCGAGCACCTGTTGCTCGCCATCACTCACCTTAAGCAGGATGCGGCACAAAAAATTCTCGCCCAACACGGCGCGACCTACGACGCTATTCTGAAAGCTCTGATCTCCGTTCGTGGTTCGCAGAAGGTAACCGACCAGAATCCCGAGGCAAAGTTTCAGGCTCTGGAAAAATACGCTCGCGACCTCACCGAGCAGGCGCGCCGTGGCAAGCTTGACCCCGTCATCGGCCGCGACGAAGAAATCCGCCGCGTGGTCCAGGTTCTTTCCCGCCGTACGAAAAATAACCCCGTGCTCATCGGCGAGCCCGGCGTTGGCAAGACCGCCATTGTTGAAGGCCTGGCCCAGCGCATCATTTCCGGCGACGTTCCCGAAGTACTCAAGAACAAGCGCGTAGTCGCTCTCGATCTCGGCGCCATGCTTGCCGGAGCGAAATATCGCGGTGAATTCGAAGACCGCCTCAAAGCCGTCTTAAAGGAAATCGAAGACTCCTCAGGCCAAGTCATCCTCTTTATCGACGAGTTGCACACACTCGTCGGAGCTGGAGCGGCCGAAGGCGCAATCGATGCATCCAACATGCTTAAGCCCGCGCTCGCTCGCGGAGAACTCCGCGCCATCGGCGCCACCACGCTCAACGAGTACCGCAAATACATCGAAAAAGATGCCGCCCTCGAACGCCGTTTCCAGATTGTTTTCGTCGGCGAGCCCAACGTGGAAGACACGATCGCCATTCTTCGCGGCCTGAAAGAACGCTATGAGGTGCATCATGGGGTTCGTATAAAAGACTCCGCCATCGTCGCCGCTGCCACGCTTTCGCACCGTTATATCTCCGACCGCTTCCTGCCCGACAAAGCCATCGACCTCGTCGACGAAGCCGCGGCCTCCATCCGTATCCAGATCGATTCGCTCCCCACTGACATTGATCAACTGGAGCGGCGCGCCACCCAGCTCGAAATCGAAAAACAAGCGTTGAAAAAAGAAGACGACGCGAACTCCCGCGAACGTCTGGCTGTCATTGAGAAGGAGCTTGCGGGCATACGCGAGAAATCGAACGCGCTCAAAGCGAACTGGAAGAAAGAAAAAGATCTTATCGCCCGCTCCCGCGCCCTCAAAGAACAAATCGAGAAACTTAAGATTGAAGCTGACGCAGAAGAGCGCAAGGGCAACCTGCAGCGTGTGGCTGAAATCCGTTTCGGGCTGTTGCGGCAGGCTGAACAGGAGTTAACCCAACTCACCGCCAAGATCGACGGCAAAGGCACCGGCGCTCCGCGCATGCTCAGAGAAGAAGTAGACGAAGAAGATATCGCCCGCATCGTTTCCAAGTGGACCGGCATTCCCGTCTCGAAAATGCTCGAAGGCGAAGTGAAGAAGCTGGTCACCATGGAGGAGCGCCTGCGCCAACGCGTGATCGGTCAGGACCAGGCTCTGGAGCGCGTCGCCAACGCGATCCGCCGCTCCCGCGCCGGCCTCAGCGATCCCAAACGCCCCATCGGCTCATTCATTTTTCTCGGTCCGACCGGTGTCGGCAAAACCGAACTGGCCCGCGCCCTTGCCGAATTCCTCTTTGACGACGAGCGCGCCCTGCTCCGCATCGACATGTCGGAGTACATGGAGAAGCACTCGGTCTCGCGCTTGATCGGCGCGCCTCCCGGCTACGTCGGTTACGAAGAGGGAGGCCAGCTCACCGAGCAGGTCCGCCGGCGTCCTTACGCTGTCGTGCTCTTCGACGAGATCGAAAAGGCGCATCCCGACGTTTTCAACGTGATGCTTCAAATCATGGACGACGGCCGCCTCACTGACGGCAAAGGCCGGGTTGTCGACTTCAAGAACACGATTCTGATCATGACCTCGAATCTCGGCTCCAGCTACTTGCAAGCCGAAAACCTGCGCACTCCGGAAGATTTCGAGAAGGCCAGCGAGCAGGTGATGAACGCCCTGCACGGCCACTTCCGTCCGGAGTTCCTGAACCGCGTCGACGATATCATCGTCTTCAGCCCGCTCGGCAAGGAGCAGCTGGTCAAGATTATCGAGCTGCGCCTTGAAGATGTGCGCCGCTTGCTTGCCGATCGTAAGATCTCGATCGAACTCACCGACTCCGCCAAAGAGTTGCTCTTCGCCCAGGGTTATGACGCCAATTTCGGCGCGCGTCCGCTGAAGCGCGCGATACAGAAGCTAATCCAGGATCCGCTGGCGCTGAAGATTCTGGATGGCGAGATTCTGCACGGTGATCACATCGTGGTCGACGCTGACAAGAAAGCTGGCAAAATGAAATTCGAAGTCAGCAAGCGCGTCGGAGAGAAAGAGCCCGCAAAGGCAAAGCGGTAAAAGCAATCGGCCACGGATCGAGACGGAGTCTCACGGATAAATCTAAGAGAGTTAAAAGAAATCCGTGGAGATCCGTGTGAATCCGTGGCCAAGGTTTTCTTCTCTATGGCACACTACCTCCATGCCCACCCTCACTCTCGGCGATTTCGAACTTAGCATTTTTTCCGACGGCATTTATCCGCTCGATGGCGGTGCGTTTTTCGGCGTCATTCCCAAAATCATGTGGTCCCGCAAAGCCGCCGCTGACGAGAAGAATTACGTGCAGGCAGGACTCAACTCCCTGCTCATCCGCACCGGCAAGAAAAACATACTGGTCGAGACCGGCATGGGAAACAAGTTGTCGGAGCGCATGGTCAAGTTCTACGGGCAGCCCGCCAAATTACTCTCGAATCTAGCCACCGCAGGCGTCGCGCCTGAAGACATCGATATCGTCATCAACACCCACCTCCACTTCGACCACTGTGGATGGAACACCGTGCGTGGCCAAGACGGCAAGATCGTTCCCACATTTCCGCGCGCGAAATATTACGCGCCGGAAGGCGAATGGCAGTACGCGCGGCGTCCCAGCGACCGTGACGCTATCAGTTACATCCCAGATAATTATGACCCACTCGTGCAGAGCGGTCAGATGACACTGCTCAAGGGCGGCGAAGAAATCGTCCCTGGCATCTCGGTGAAAACTTTCCCCGGCCACACCGCCCACATGCAAGCCGTAATCGTCGAAGGCGGAGGTCGCACGGCCTGTTACATTTCCGACCTCATCCCCACCACCTCACACATCGACCTCACCTGGGGCATGGCCTTCGATCTCTACCCGCTGCAAACCATCGAGAGCAAGAAGCTGTACTACGCGAAGGCGATTGCCGAGAAGTGGCTGACCGTGTTCACGCACGATCCGAAAACGCCCTGGGCTTATGTGGAGAAGGATGAGTTGGGGAAGATGGTCGCGAAAGGCGCGTAGCATTTTCAAATGGGCAGTGGACGAGACGCCTCAGTGGCTGTGTCTTTCGCGGTCAGGGTTGGCTTGCCGGGGTAAAGGGCAGTGTTTAGAAAAGCGGTATCGATTTCGATTAAACCAACGATAACCTCGCCACAACACCCAATTAAATCCCGGCAAATGAAAAATCGCGTAGAACGGCCACGCCCACCAGATTTTCCGGGTTACATAAAGATAGGCGTCGGCGCCCGAGATTAGCTCGCCGGAGCGCGTCAGCACGAGGATGTCGTCCAGCAGATTCTCACTGGGAATTTCTAAACTGCCGTCCGCCGCAGCCGTCTGCAAGTCCTTAAGCACAAATCCGCGAGTCTCAAGCACGGGCTCCCAGAAATGAACCCACCGCGTGCAGAATCCGCACGCGCCATCGTAGAGTATCAACCCTCCAGGCTGGGCGACAGGCGGTTGCTGGTTAAGAGAACTCATAGCACCCTTTCGCCTCGGTGCACGATGACGGAAGAGCCGTCTGCCATGAATGCACAGTCAGGTGGACGCTGAACCACTGCTCCCAGCTCAGGACCGTAGAGAACACTGGAGTCCCCCGTAAGCCCCGCGGAAGTTGTCGGGCACACCCGCCAAGGGACATGCGAAACCTTATATTCGAGGCAGCCCCCACTTCGCTGAGCGGAATAACCCCAATAGTGTTCGGTAATGAATTGTTCCAGGCTGCCATCTTGAGGCTGCACTGGATCGCCCGCACTCTCAGCAAAGAGCATGCACCACTTAACGCCGATTTTCCATTGGTACTCCGCGGTTCTTTTCAGTCCTTCGGTTTTCAGACGATGCCTCATGGGCAGGCAGGTATAGTTCTCTCCATACCAGATGCTTGCGGCTGCTGCCACGGCGCGTTTCGGCACAATCTCAGAAACGAAAACAACGCCGCGCCGGTTATCGTCTCCCTTTCTGCGGCGAACGTAGAAGCGCAGATTCACTTCCAGAAAATCGGCATGAAAAGGAACCCGGAGGGTGCCAAGAAGCTTCGTGTTGAAAAATCTAAAACCTACGAGGCTGATGTATGTTTTTCCCTCAAACGAATCCAGCAAAGTGCCAGGCGGCACGCGCCCATCCAGCAGACCAGGGTCAACTTCATAGTTCAACATCACCAGGTCTCGCCATTCCGCGGACAAGAACACTGGACCTGACTCAGCCACTTCCAGTCGGCCCGCGGTAGAGCCTATCATCAGCCTTCGCCGGCGAGAGCGCCCGCGCCGCACAATCTTGCTTCGAAGAATTCTTCCACCCGCCCCAGAATATCCACCGCGCTCTTCGATTCATAGATCGCCTTGCGCAGCCCCGCTCCGCCCGGCACACCATGCGTGAACCACGAGGCGAACTGCTTCATCTTCCCCACGGCGTCGGGCAGTTCCTCTTCGATCAGCATCTGGAAGTAGGTACGGATCATCTGGTACCGGTCTGCCTCGCTCGGCTCGTCGTAGGGTTTGGCAGCCGAGGTTCCCGGCAATACCCATGTGGGGACAGCCGCCCTCGGCTGTCCGTCGGGCCGAAGGCCCGAGATCTCACCCTCTACGCCACTGCCGGGCTCCGCACAATACTGCTGAATTTGCCGGAAGATCCACGGATTCGACGGCGCCGTCCGCCCGATCATTACCGCGTCGCACCCAGTCTGCGTAACCATGGCGCAGGCGTCTTCGGGAGTGCGGATGTCGCCGTTACCGATCACCGGAATCTTCACCGCTTCTTTCACCGCGGCGATCCACTCCCAGCGGGCGTTTCCGCTATAACCTTGTTCCCGGGTTCGCGCGTGCAACGCGACCGCCGCCAATCCACACGATTCCGCCATGCGGGCCAGTTCCACGCAAACGATCTCAGCGTCGTCCCACCCCGCGCGGAATTTCACCGTGAATGGAATCTTCACCGCCGCTCGCACTGCTTCAAAGATCTTTCCAATGGCTGGCAGATCGCGCAGCAGCCCGGAGCCTCCGTTGCACTTCACAACTTTTTTTGCGGGGCAGCCCAGGTTCAAATCCACCAGGTCGAAGCCAAGGCCCTCCACCATCCGCGCCGCTTCGGCCATCACCTGCGGATCGCTGCCAAACAGCTGCGCCGAGATAGGATGTTCGTCCTCATAAAAATGAAGGTAGCGCTTAGCCTTCTGGTCCTTTTTGCGGAGCACGCCGTCAGCCGAGGTGAACTCGGTCATGATCAGCCCACAGCCATCTAGATTGCGGATGAAGCGGCGGAAGACCGTGTCGGTCACGCCGGCCATGGGGGCCAGCACCGTGCCGGGCGCAATTCTGACGGTGCCGATGGAAAGGCACGCCGGGACTCTTTGCATTGGCCGTGCCTCGCGGACCAGAGTGTCCGGCCCAGACGAGCCTTGCGCCGAATTGTCCCAGAACTTCTTCACCGTTCTATTCTACTTGGCCCGGCAAAATGAAAGCCCCCGCCGGATAGGCGAGGGCTGAATTTTTGGCACATCCGTGTTAATCCACGCAGATCCGTGGCAAAGATTTACTTCTTCGCCAGTTCGGGCTTGGCCGGTGCAGGCGCGTTCTTGGCGTATTTACGGCGGAAGCGCTCCACGCGTCCGGCCGTATCCATCAGCTTCTGCTTGCCGGTAAAGAAGGGATGGCAGGCCGAGCAGATTTCTACGCTGATGTCTCCCTTATGGGTTGAACGAGTAACAAAGGCATTGCCGCAAGCGCAATGCACGCGAATTTCGTTATAAGCGGGATGAATGGCTGCTTTCATGGGGTTGAAACCTCGATACGAATCCTTAGATTCTACCGGAATACCTGAGGATTCAGCAATGCCGGCCCCGGCTTCCGCTGCGGCGCCGCGTCTTTTAGTTGAGAGCCGATGGCTGAAAGCTGACAATGTTTTTCAGAACCGGAACAGATACGACACTTTCACAAAAAACTGCCGGCTGTCGTTGATGTAGCCCTTCGGCGTGTATAGTCCCGCCAAACCGGCTGGATCCAGCATCAGGCTGTGGTCAAGATTCTGCAGGTCGCTGTTGTAGCCAACATAAATCGCAGTGCCGGGATGCACCAGATACGTGACCAGAAAGTCGGCGTTAAACTGCTTCTGCGTGGGCAGGTAGGTATACGGATAAAGTGTATTGCCCGGCGTGTTCGCCAGAATAGAGTTGTATTGCAGAATCACCCGCAGCGAAAGTTGAGGCGTGAACTGCCAGTTCCACTTGCTGCGCACGATATGGTTGTTAAGAATGCCCTTGCCAATAAGAACTCCGGGCGTCTGCGCCAGTGCCAAAAGATATTCATTATTCGTCGCTCGCAACCGCTCGAACAGATACGTGTTTTCGATCTTCAAAGGCTTGACTGGACGGAACGTGAGCGTGCCATCGGCGGTATTCGACCGCGATAGAAGACCCTGCGGCTGGGAATGCGCCGCTGGCACGAAGTTCACTCCGTCTCCCCAGGAATAGCTTCCTCCCACGGTAACCTTGCGAAGGTAGCCTGTTTGGGCACGTACGCTGCTAATATGTTCGTGGTAATCTTGGTTCTTGTTTTCGGATAAGCCAAGAAAAGCAAAATCCTGAGGCCGCAGGCGCTCCCGCAGCTCTTCATAAGGGTCCAGCCAGATAAACGTCTGGCCGCGCCCTTCAATCCTCACATACGGGTCATAATTCGTGTCCAGACGATTGCCCTCATGATCGAACACGTAGCGCTGCAGCATCGAAGGGCCCCAGCTCAAAATCCAACCTTTCTTCGGGCGGAATCGGTAATAGATTGTGTTGTAAAGACCGCGAATATCCACACGGTTTACAAATCCCGGGACGGTGACAAAGCCCGGGCTGACGTCCTGATAGGTGCCAATGTAATTAAAATGCAGCCCATTGCGCCGGACTTCGACTTTGTCGGCGGGACCGGCATAGTAGTTTCCCTTTCCGGCATTGCCTGAACTGAATGGAAACAGATTGTATTCGCAGGTGCTCTGCAGGTTGCTGGAATGTAACCCTAGCAGGTTGCTTGAGCTTACTACGGCTTGAGCCTCTACAGTCCAGTTGGCGTTGAACTTGAGCCGCGTGTCCAGGCCGCCCGTGCGGTTATACTCGCCGGTCGTAGGACATTCCCAGTCGGTGTAGACCGCACCCACGCTCGATTGCTTGAATATGTCGCGGCTGACTCGGGCAATCGTGAAGTACGAGCGGATGCCGGTGAGACTATCGGAACAATTAAGCGAAGTAGCAGGACAGAAATTGGGCACAGCCAGCCCCGGGGCGCGGTCGTCGGTCGACATAACACCGACCGAATATGGGCCTTCCTTGCCCGTCAGTCGTATCCCCGCGGAAGGATCCTGAATGTTGCGTGTGAAAAATAGATCGATCGGTGTGCGAAAGTAATCTTCATTCTCCAGGAAAAACGGACGCTTCTCCGGGAAATACACCTCGAACCGCTGATTCACTGTGATCTGAGGATCCTCCGACTCTACCTGGCTGAAATCCGGATTCGCCGTCATATCCAGCACAAAGTGATCGCGGATCACGAACTTTGCGTCCATGCCAGGCTGGCCCTGCACCGCGGCCTTCTGAAAAAACGGATTGTAAGGGTCAACCGTGTCCAGCGACCGGAAGCTGCGCATCACTCCGTAGGGAATCAACTCAATGTCGCGTCCCGGCGAAATTCCCTCCAGCCCATAAAGGGTCGCCGCCTGCCCCAGTCGTCCTTCCACTTTGCGGGAAACATGCGGCCAAAATGAATCCTCATTCTTTCGAATGATGCCCCGGTACAGAATGATTCCCCACTCCTGCTGTTTGGTGGCCGGGAAGCGCAAGCTTTTAAATGGAATCGCCATCCACACCACAAAACCGTGGCTCGTCACTTTGCCCCGCGAATCCCAGACCGTGTCGAATGAAGTGTCCCAGTTACCGCCAACCTCGGCGCGTGTCGCCTCGGTATAGATCGCATCCCACTGCACGCCCAGCGCCGTGGTCTGAAACTCATACGCCCGCCGCCGGTCGTGAAACGTATCGAACAGTACTGCGACTTGATCGTCATCGTAAATGTCTTCGCGCCGCGACATTCGCGCCCGCACTTTCGCGGGATCGTCGAAACATACAAACACCAGGTACAGATTCTTCTGGTCATAGCCCAGATAGGCCTCGGTTTCTTCCGAGACTGTCTCGCCATCGTGCGGAGTACGCTGCACGAAACCGCTGACTTTCGCCATCTGCAGCGCTGTCTCACCTTTGGGCTGCATTTCCAGAAAGTCTTCCAGGGCGGGCGCATGCGTCAAGCGTGGAATGGTCAGCGTAGGCGGGGCGACGAAGGGCTTGGGCGCAGGCCTCGCCTCCGGATTCTTAATGGGCGGTTCGGGCAGCTGCGCGGATGGTGGAGGGTTCTGCGGAGATGTGACGGGAGGTTGTTCTGTCGGAGGCTTTTGGTTCGTCTCTGAGGGAGCCTGCTGGTTCTGAGGACTCGCCTGCTGATTTTGGCCGGCCGGATTCTGCCTGGATTCAGTTCCTTGCTCTGATACCGCAGCACTTTGCGGCGCGGCCGTTTGCGGCGCGGCTGTTTGCTGCGAGGATAGGCCCACCCCATATTTAAGGGCCCCCGGCAGCATCAATGCTCCCGCCAGCAAGATCTTCAGAAACGCTGTCAACGGAAGACTCTTAACTCTATGAATTCTATCCGACGGCAAACAGCGCCCTCACGTTTCCTCGCTTAGGCCCCCGGAGGAACACAGAACGATACACCATGAACGTGTCTCACAAAACAAAAAAGGATTGTTTTGAGGTTTCCCGAACAAGGTTGTGCAAGGGTGACGTCGGCCTGGCAGCTTGCGGAAAAACTACGCATCCAAGCAGTGACGCCTAACAGCGGCGCTTTCAGTGACGTGGAAGAGCGGCGCTTCAGCGCCGCGTAAGGCCTTTAGAATCTGTCCGGGCTTTAGCCCCCCGCGGTCGCATTGCTCCGCAGCAGGAGTTTCCGCAACTTGCTAGAGGCGGAATCGTGCGACTTCTACACCGTCTAGCGCGGATTTAAAGCTAAAATAACGAACTTTGCCTTCGGGTCGGCGTAATCCCAAAATGCTCGTACGCGAGTTGCGTGGCCACTCGCCCCCGCGGAGTGCGATTTAAAAACCCGATCTGCATCAGGAACGGCTCGTAAATTTCTTCAATCGCATCTGGCTCCTCGGCCAACACCGCCGCCAGTGTGTTTACCCCCACCGGCCCGCCCTGATACTTTTCGATAATCGTCAGCAGTAGCCGGCGGTCCACTTCATCAAAACCATACTTATCCACTTCCAGCATCTGAAGGGCTGCTTGGGCTGTCGGTAAATCGATCTTGCCGGCGCCCCGCACCTGCGCATAGTCACGCACCCGCCGTAAAAGCCGGTTCGCGATTCGCGGTGTCCCCCGCGACCGGCCAGCGATCTCGGTGGCCCCGGCGCCGTCGATCTGAACTCCCAGAATCTCTGCCGACCGCTCCACGATCACGCGCAAATCCTCAGTAGTATAAAACTCCAGCCGCAGCACGATTCCAAATCGCGAGCGCAGCGGCGCCGAAATCAGTCCCGCGCGCGTAGTCGCGCCCACAAACGTAAACGGCTTCACTTCGAGCGTATGCGTCCGCGCCGAAGGCCCTTGGCCAATAATAATGTCCAGCTTGTAATCTTCCAGCGCTGAGTACAGCAACTCTTCGAGCACCGGCTGCAGCCGGTGGATCTCGTCGATGAACAGCACTTGCTTGTCCTGCATGTTGGTAATGATTGCCGTCAGGTCGCCCTTGATTTGCAGTAAGGGCGCCGCTGTCGGCTGGAAGTGCACGCCCAGTTCATTGGCAATAATGTTGGCCAGCGTGGTCTTTCCCAACCCAGGAGGCCCATACAACAGCACGTGATCCATGGCCTCGCCGCGCGACCGCGCCGCCTCAATCGCCACCGCCAGATTTTCTTTGACCTTGGCCTGCCCAATAAACTCGCCCAGCCGTTGCGGCCGCAGCTTCAGCTCAAACGAAGAATCATCCTCCAGCGCCGCCGCCGACACTACTCGGTCCGGGCTATAATCCACGTTAGGGTTGTTCTTGGTGGTAGCCACTCGCCGGATATTACCACGGACCTTCACCGGCAAGGATTTCATCGTCTCCTCAACCAGCTTCGGGTTGAAACTTCGAATCTGAGAGAGTAGCTTTGCCCCAACATTTTTCTCCGAGATTTAAGTACAAATGCGTTCTAGCCCGGAATTCGCTCCGCGTGAGCGCCAACTTCTCGTGACCAAGCTTGTTGCGTCCTATCGCAACTAATATGGCATCTTCGACCGTGACCACCATCAACCCTGGCCCAACTGTCGCCCCTGCCCCAGTGGGCACGGGTGAAAGCGGATCTGAGGCTAGCTCCTCCAAGCGAATTCCTGCCTTGGACGGGCTGCGTGGCATGGCCATTCTGCTGGTGCTGACGGCCCATTCCTTCGCAGGTGTTCATTTCAACCATTACCCAGGCCTTAATTGGTTGGTCAGGATGACCCGCTTCAGTTGGAGTGGGGTTGATCTTTTCTTCGTGCTTTCGGGTTTTCTTATCGGAGGAATTCTGCTGGACGCTCAAGATTCCCCGAACTATTTCAAGACCTTCTATGTTCGCCGTGCCTATCGGATTCTACCTCTGTATTTCCTAGTGCTGATACTGGGATGGCTGGCCTTCCACGCAGGTCAACTAGGA
>Ga0307478_10001903_pt1 | contig 17327 bp, 18 predicted proteins | sample atmos_gasesECM4C_2_FD_203713 | JGI IMG/M metagenome (GOLD analysis project Ga0307478, IMG submission 203713) | Hardwood forest soil microbial communities from Morgan-Monroe State Forest, Indiana, United States - atmos_gasesECM4C_05 | ecosystem: Environmental > Terrestrial > Soil > Temperate...
CTCGGTGGCAGTCGGCTATTACGGCGGCCAGATCGTCAGGATGGCCGATCAGTCCCCGAAAGTCCCGACCATGCTGCATTTCGGTGAGTTGGACGCGCACATCCCGATGAGCGACGTCGAGACGATCCAGTCGAAGCAGCCGTCGGTCGAGGTCTACACCTATAACGCTGGCCACGGCTTTCAGTGCGACGAACGCGATAGCTTTGCCCCCGAAGCAGCTCAAATCGCTTGGGGCCGCACCCTGCGCTTCATCGACAGCCATATGTAAGATGATCGAGTGGCTGCGGCCCTTACGCTGGAGAAGATGGAACGTTGTTCCTTAGCGTACAAGCGTTTGTGGAATCGCAGGGGAAAAAATCATCGCTGATACCAGAAACTAGCCGTCGCAGCTACTCCGCCAGCGCAATATCACGCAGATCATAGTCAACCGGATCGAAAGAGATAGCCAACGCAGCCGTCTGCTTCATATGTGCTTGGACTTCAGGATGCTTGCTCATCGCAACGTAATCCTCTTTGGAGCGCCATTGGGCATAATTCAGCACTCTGCATCGATCGCGGCTTATGTGGAGATTCGCTGAAATAAAACCCGGTTGATGACGGAAGATCTCCTCCGTAGCATCTCTCAGCGCCTGTAGCAACCGTTCCGCATTATCGGGCTCTACGGTAAACGTGTTGATGAATGTCAGGTAGTCGCCCTTCGGATCGAGGGTGGTCCTAGCAATCTTCGGCTGCGCTGTGCTGACCGTGACGGTGTAACCATCCGGATCACGAAAGGCGAAGAAGCGGCCGAACGGCCCATTTGCCAGAGGAAGAACGATGGGAACCGCTGCCTCACTCAGTTGTGCATGCAGCACGTCTGCATCAGTGGCGGCGATCCAAAGCGACACTCCCCAACCGAGCAAACTTGTGGCGTCCAGATCGACGAAAGGCTTTCGTATTCCGAACGGCACTGGTTCGGTCTTGAAGACCACCGCCCCCGGTGGACTCTGCGGAAGCGGCGTGAGCCCCAAGCGTTCAACGTAGAAGGCTTTGGAAGCCTCAAGGTCGCGGACCTGCAGAGCGATGAAATTCGGCCCAATCAGTTTGGCGTTCTTGTTATCGCGGAGAGATAATGTCATGATCCTTATATAATATAAGGAGCCTTATATGTCAAGCTCCGGAGCGTATGCCAAAGACCAAGTCCGCAAATCACCCCCAGGCTCATCGATTGGGCTATGTGCTCAAACGAGCGCAGCACGCACTTAGGATGAGTATGGACGAGCTGCTCGAACCAATCGGCCTCACTGTGCCCCAGTACAACGTTCTTTCAGCCGTGCAACTTCAACCCGGAATTTCAAATGCCGCGCTGGCACGAGGCGCATTCGTCACCGCCCAAAGCATGCAAGGAATCGTCGCCAACTTAGAAAGAATCGGTTTGCTACGCAGAAAGCCCCACCCTACTCATGGCCGCATACGACAAAGCGAATTGACCGAAAAAGGCGACGTCGTGCTCGCGAAAGCTCATAAATTGCTAATTGGAGTTGAGGAAGCAATGACGTCCGGGTTCAAAAAAGAAGAAATCGAGGCGCTACGTTCGTTGCTACTTCGTTGCGCTGAGAATATGCACGCCGTCTAGCAGATTCAAGGTGAGGCCTGATTTGCAGTGTGTAGCAACACGGCTATACGAGCGAGACCCGAACATCGGCAATTTTTAGGGGATGACGCGCAGATCGCGAAGTCTGGTGAGCTGCCGCTTAAAGCTCTGGTGTGTGTCGATGCAATCGGCAAAGCCTGCGCGACGAATCTTGATTGTGCTCAGGATTGTCTCTTCCCGGAAGTTGAGCATCCAGTCCACGAACGCCCAGTTCGCAATCTGGTTGTAGGGCGTGACATGGAGTCCATAGCGGGCAACCATCGAGTCCCACAATGGAGCCTTCTCGCTCATCTCAGAAACAGTAGACATCGCAAGCGGCTCTGCGATTGGAAGGTCGTAGAAAGCTGCCAGCTCATTCCACAGTTGTCTCCAGCGATAAACATCACCGTTCGATACGTTGAAGATTTCATTGCGCGCTTTGTCTTCACCTAGAGCCCACAAGGTTGCGCGGCCGAACAATTCTGCATCGGTTGTCTCCTGGAGAGTATTCCATCCCTCCTTGGTGCCAGGAAAGCGTAACGGCAACCCTAATTCGCGAGTCATCGCAGCGTAGGCCGCGAGACTGGTAACCAGATTCATTGGCGAGTTTAGGCTTGGTCCCATGACCAGATGGGGACGCAAGACCGTCCAGCTGGCACCGTTTTTATCGGCCCATTCAGCCACCATGTCTTCTTGCTGGTGGTAGTGGATCGGCGCAATGAGACGCGGCTCTGTCTCCTTTGCTGGAGCGTTGAACGCCCCGAGACTGAAGCCGTAGGACTTGGCGCCGCCGGCGAGCACGATGCGCCGGAGAGGCACATTGCGCGCGGCGAGAGCGTCGAGAGTGTTTCTCAACATTTTGCCATTTGGCTCTACAGTTTCAGCCATCGTGGGTTTCTCGACATAGGCGGCGAAGACCAGATCGGTCACCTCATCAAGAGATGAAAAGGCATTTGTCGTCCCTTCGCGATCCATCAGATCGACGCTGATGTGAGGGGGTCCGGCCTGCGCCCGGTAGGTCGGCGCGGGTCGCCGCGCCGCAGTGATGATCCGCCATTTTGGATTCTCTGCGACGGCATCAACGACACCTGTACCAAGGACGCCGTAGGGTCCAACAATCAGGATTTGACGTTCCTTGGCGGATGTTTCAGAACTAACGGACATTACAATTCTCCTATCTAATCTGGCCATGGGTAGGTTCAACAGCCCGGGGCGCAATCAAACGCAGCAGAACAGGGGGAACTTTGCCGAGTGCACTCCGGAGCGATGTCTGTCGGGATGCTCCCCTGACCAGCGGTATCAGCGCGTGGCACACTCGCAATCCAGGAGTCATACTCACCGGTGTAGCCCACCCGTTCCTGAAGGACGCGAATCCGCCGCTCGATCGCTGCGATCTCGAGGTCTGACAGGCCCGGCAAGACTTGGACCCGCGCCTGAACAGCCTGCGCTTGCCCAGCTCCTCGATCTTCAGCGCCCGCATAGAACCGCGTGGACGGCGCGTCCTCATCTCCGACGCCAATGTAGTTTTCGATGAGTTGGGTAGTGACTTCCTGGCTGTGTAACAATGACGAGTGAATATTGCCTTGCCCGGTGACGACATTGCCGACTCCGAACACGTGGTCGGATCCGACGTACCGTGGCAGAGTTTCATCCTCGAAATCGTAATATTCGCCCTTCATGGAGACGCCCGGAATCTCCTCGGGCGCAGACCCGATTGATGAAATCACCATTGGCGCCCGGAGTTCGTACTCTGAACCAGCCACGAGCTCTGCTTTTCGGCCTTGCACTTCGGTCTCGGCCACTTTCAAGCCGACCAGCCGCCCATTTTCTTCGAGTAGCCCTGTCGGCACCATGCGATCCTGAACCCGAAACAAGTATTTCTCCTGCGCCAAACGAAGCATCTTTAGACGGGTCGCTTCCGTCTTCGCAACCTGATCGGGCGTGGCATTTTCTGGAGGCTGAGCCAGCGGCATGTCTTGCGCGCGACGGCGATAGATCAGGAGGCATCCCTTAACGCCTAGATCCTCAGGCGCGATGCCGTGCAATTTGCAAACTGCGCGGATGCCTTTCTTTTCCAGCTCGTACACATCCGTTTGAACACCGCGCGCTAGAAGAGCACGCTCATAGTTTTCGAGTTGCAGGATCTTGACTACGTCCATCGACGCAAGCCCACCGCCTACGACCAACGCCTCGTCAGGAGTTTGGTAATACGGGCCGGTGTAACGCTCTTCGTTCTTGTGGTTGTACCAATAGATAAAGGAATTCTGGTAAACCAGACCTTTGCCGATGAATTTTTCCGCCCCCGCGATTCCAAGTTCTCTGTCCCGCCACGCTCCGTTTGCGAGCAGCACCGCGGAAAAACCCCAGTTGTCGCAGAGATCCTGAAAATCGATGTCACGGCCAAGCTTGGTGGATGGAAGGAAGAAAACTCCGGGTTTCTTCAGACGAGCATCGATGCGGCTGTACTCCTGTTTGCGCTGCTCCCGGTGCCAGCGCGGCAGGCCGTCTTCAATCTTGCCGTAAGGTCTTTCGTTCTGTTCGATGACGACCACGCGAATCCCTTGCTCCGCCAATATTTCTGCGGCAACTGAGCCCGCGATTGCTCCTCCAATAATGGCCACAAAGTGATACGGTCTGTCTGTCATCGTAATTCCCCAGCGCACTCTTCGAGCTGCTCAAGCGCCACGAAGTTGCTGATGAAGTGGATCGGGCAATGAGCTATCGCGTTGCTGCTCGTAGAACGGATAATCGATGTAGCCGCGAGCGTCGAAAGTGTAAAAAGTATCCCGGTCGTAGGCATTCAGAGGCAGCCTGAGCCTGATGCGCTTTGGCAAATCGGGATTTGAGACGAAATACCGTCCGAAGGCCACCAAATCCGCATCTCCCTCTCGAACAGCAGCCTCGGCAGTGTCCGGTTCAAAACCTCCCGCCGCAATGATCTTTCCCGTGAAAATCTTTCGCAGCCTCGCTGCCGCAATGGGCCCTTGACCATCGGCAATGAGGACGTTCCCCTTGATGCGTGGTTCGATGATGTGCAAGTATGCGAGTCCAAAGCGGTTCAGTTGCTTTGTCACGTAGTCAAACAGCGCGATCGGATTGCTATCCGAGACTCCATTCCAAGTTCCGCTGGGCGCGATGCGCACCGCGACACGGTTGCCGCCCCACACCGAAACCATTGCGCCTACGACTTGAAGCAGGAAGCGGGAGCGATTTTCGATCGAACCGCCGTACATATCGGTTCGCTTGTTGATGCCATCCTGCAGAAATTGATCGGGCAAGTAGCCATTACCCGCGTGAAGCTCAACGCCGTCAAAAACGGCGGCCTTTGCGTGCTCGGCCGCTTTGCGATAGTCCTCGACGATGCTTGGGATTTCTTTGATGTCCAGCGCGCGGTGAGGCGAAGGCTGCTGCCATCCGTGAGGCGTAGACTCCTGTGTCGTTGGATCGTGCCAATACTGCGAGTTGACCGAGGAACTGACGGGGGTTACGCCGTTTGTCGAATCCACATGCGCGGCACGCCCTGTGTGCCAGAGCTGGGAGAACATGTATCCACGCTTCGTGTGAACGGCGTCCGTGATTCTCTTCCATCCCTCAACCTGCTCGTCCGAATACAAGCCGGGGGCTCCAAACCATCCCCCGCCTGCGATCGAAATCGAAGTCCCTTCAGAAACTATGAGCCCACCGTCTGAGGCCCGTTGCGAATAGTACTCGAGCATCAGATCACCCGGAATAGCCCCCGGCTGCACCGACCGCGAGCGGGTGAGCGGAGCCATTACCACGCGGTGCTTTAGCTCCATGGGTCCGACTTGAACTGGGGTGAACAGCTTATTTGTGCTTAACGTTTTCATGAACCCCCGCCCCCCCTCCTCTGCTAACTTGGGGCCAGGCGTTAGCTTTCCAAGCGACGCTCCTGCCACCTGGCCTCGCTCCGTTCTAACGTCCCGCGTGGGTCGGTTCAGGCATTCATTCCACCGTCCACGGTAAGATTCGCGCCGGTAATGTACGAGGACTCCGGTCCGGCGACAAACGCCACCATCGCGGCGATCTCATCCACACGCCCGTAGCGATCGAGCGCCGTGGCGGCCTTCTGCGGCACGGCCCAATCACCCGAGGCGGGATTCAATTCCGTGTCGATCGGACCCGGCTGCACGTTGTTGACCGTGATGCCCCGGCTCCCGATTTCTCTGGCCAGCGCCTGAGTGAACATCTTGACGGCTCCCTTCGTGCCCGCGTATGGCACAAGCCCGGGTGCCGCGACACGCTCACCAACGGCCGACCCGATCGTGATGACGCGACCGCCGCTCTTCATGTGCTTCAGCGCCGCCTGAGTCGCGACGTACACGCCTCGGACATTGATGTCGAGCACACGATCCATCTCCTCCAGCGTCGCCTCTTCGAACGGTTTCGGAATGGCCGTGCCGGCATTGTTCACCAGCACATCCAGTCGACCGAAGGTTGCAAATGTCTTTTCGACCGCCGCTTTGACGGCGTCGGCATCGGCGGCGTCCGCTTGAATTGCGACCGCCTTTCGGCCTGTGCGTTCAATCTCCTTGACGACTGACGCGGCGGCATCGGCACCTTTCGTGTACGTGATGGCCACGTCAGCTCCGTCCGCTGCCAGGCGCTTTGCAATCGCTGCACCAATGCCGCGCGAGCCGCCCGTAACGAGTGCAATCTTTCCTTCCAATTTCTTTGACATGTGGCTCCTCCTTGAAGTAGACGTATGCTCATCAGGCATGAGCCGAAATCTCATTGCTCGCTCAACGAATCCCAATCACCTCGTTAGATTAGAATGTTTGCGATTAGTCGCAGCTTGGAGCATACCTTGTTAAGATGGGAGGGATGCTCTACAAGCATGGGAGTGGGGAATGGAATTACGACATCTGCGCTACTTCATCGCGGTTGCCGAGGCAGGAAGTCTGACTGTGGCGGCGGCACGAAAACTACATACGTCACAACCTTCATTGAGCCGGCAGATTCGGGACCTTGAGGACGAGGTAGGGGCGCAACTCTTGACGCGCCGCGCTCGCGGTATCGAACTGACACCCGCGGGTCGAGCTTTTCTCGAACACGCCCGCTCGGTGCTATCGCAGGTTGAAGCGGCAACCGAAGCTGCTCGCCGAGTCGCTCATCCCGCCAAGCCATGCTTCTCGATAGGCTTTCTCACCGGACACGAATTGACGTGGATGCCGGAAGCGTTGCGGATCTTGCGCGACGAACTGCCTAACATCGACGTGATGATATCGAGTCAATACTCGCCGCAGCTCGCCAATGCCATTGTGAAGGGAAACGTCGATGCAGCTTTTCTTCGGCGTGAGCAAGGCGTGCCAGAGTTGGCATTCCGTCCTCTCGTCAAGGAGCCCTTGGTGGTGGTCTTGCCCAGTGATCACCGTCTGACTAAGCGCAAAGCCATCAGTCCTGGGGATCTAGTGGGCGAGACATTCGTGGGCGTGTCGCACACGGCTCCTGTGCTGCGTGCGGTCATTGACGATTACTTGAAGCACTCCGGAATCAATATCGCGCCGGATCACGAGACGGAGCACGTCGTTATGGGAGTGTCCTTAATAGCGTCGACGGGCGGCGTAGGGCTGTTACCTGCTTACGCTAAGAACTTTCTCACTCGCTCTGTAACGAGCCGTCCTCTCAAGGGAAACACGCCAACCGTCGAGCTTGTCCTCGGGTACAAAAAGTCGAACGAGTCTCCCATCCTAAAGCTTTTGCTTTCGAGATTGGACGAGTTGGTCGCTCGTGTCTCGAGGAAGGCACGTTAAGGCCGTCGTATGTAGAACGGTTGGGTCAGGTGTGGCGCAACTCGCCTTCCGAAGTCTTGTCCCAATAACTGCGAAACGTGAAGTTATCAGCTCGCCCGTTGGGTTAGTACAGACAAACGCGCTTCTATCCATTAGTGTCCGAACCGTCGGCAACCGGGAAGTAACTTCGAAAACTACTGTTCGCCGAAGCAAACTTCCGGTTACCCCGCTAACCTACAACAATCCCGCTAGGCCTCGCCGCGAGCACTTGCAACAGCGGCCTTGCTGGCAAGCCCTTTACCAAGCATGTCCGCCTCCATCTTTCGCGCAAAAGAAGCGGGCACGAGGGCGTTCATGATACGGTTCAGACGACCTGGAATGATTCTGGAGCGGTTTTTGCGCAGACCGCTGAGGCCCTCAGATACGCATTGCTCGACGGTCATCGGTTTCAGCGGCATGGTCTTCGGATCGAAGCCCAACTTTTCAAGCACCGGTGTGTCCGCAAACCCGGTTGCCAGTACAGTGACGTAGACACCTAGAGGTTTGAACTCATAGTGAAGCGCTTCGCCAAGACTATGTACATATGCCTTCGCGCCTCCATCGTTCGCAATACACGGAATGCCGTTTTCCGCCCCCATTGCCCCCACGAGGATCAAGCCACCCCGCCTCCGCTCAGCGAGCTTCCAACCGAAGTAATGGGCGATGTCCAAATGCGACATGGTGTTGAGTCGCAAGGTCTCCTCGAGCAGCTGACGATCGAGCTTCAGGAACTCGCCCGCGTTTGCCGTGCCCGCATTCGAGACGACAAGGCCGATATCCAGGTCCTTCGTATGCTCGGCGAGCTTCGCGATGAAGCCCTCTTGCGAGAGGTCCATCGCGAGGGCGCGGAACTGAACACCAAAGTCCCTTGTGATACGGCGTCCGACCTCATTAAGCAATGCCTCTCTCCTCGCCACCAGCACGAGATTGATCCCGGCCGCCGCGATTTGTCGTGCGAATTCTACGCCTATTCCAGACGAGGCACCTGTGACGAGCGCCCACGGCCCGAACTGCTGTTTATCGAGCAACGCTTTCATGTTTCCTCCCTTTCAGTCGGCCTAAATTCGTCAACTGCTCCATGACCTGTTGCTCCATCGTTTCGTCTCACAGCATGCCGATCCAATCTTTTAGGCGCTTTACTTCCATCACCACCAAGTCGGGGTCGTTAGCGGCGTGTGCCACCACAGCCATACCCTGATAAGCACAGAAGAGATGCGCGGAAAGCTCATGTGCATCCTTTTCATAGCCGATCGCCCGGAATTGCTCTTCGAGCCAGCCCATTGGCTCGGTGAAGAGTGCCGCGGATTTCTTCGCGACAGCGCCGCCCTCCTTCCGCAATTCGGAACACAAGCTGCCGAGCGGACATCCCCCACGCGCAAGCTGCTCCCGGTTCCCATGGATGCTTTCCACAAAAGCAAGCAGCCGCTTCTTCGGAGAACTCAACCGCTCGATCTCCTGCCGCAATTCTCGAAATTGCGCCAAGCGCCGCTCCACAACGGCCTCTCCAAGTTCTTCCTTGGTTTTGAAGTAGTAGTAGACATTCCCTACCGGAACGCGAGCCGCCTCGGCGATGTCCGCCAGACTCGTCTCTCGGAAACCCCGTTCATATGCCAGCTTCATCGCGGTCTCAACCAGCCGCGTTCGCTTGTCGGGTTGTGGTTTTACGATTCTCATTGTGAGTCAGTCAACTAACTATGAGATGTTCAACGGCACAGTTTGGATACAGGTTTTTTCAACCGGCCGGAAGTGGCCGTTGATCTTGAAACGTAATAGTAGTTGTGACAAATCATGGCAAAACGGCTGCTGAAAGTTGATAAGGAAGGAGCAAGTAGTTGATTCTTGCTGAACCACGAGCGCTTCAACGCAACCTCGATTCCAACCTCAATCTTTTTCTCTCTCCATCCATTCGCGAATATATGGCGTGCAATTCTCAAGCTTCACGCCGTCCTCTTCACAACTTGCGAGAAAGCCCACCACGTCGCGATCGATCAGGCTTACATCTTTCAGGTCTAGAACGATGTCGTGGTAGTCTGTTTGGCGTTCAAAGAGTCTCTTCAACTCTGTTATCGCCTGTGTTTCGATTCGACCGCTCAGGGTGAACACGGTGAATCTCCCTCGCGCCGCGGTCTCAATCCTAAAAGTCATAGATGAACCCAAATCCCGGTGCGTCAATGCCGCGCTGCATTCCTTCCTTCCCGTATGAGAAAAAGATGCAGGCGAAGATCCAATTGGAATTCACTGAAAATGGGGCACTAAATGGAAGATGGGGTGTCGGGATATTGGGAATTGCCAGAATGCTGGGAGCTCAAGGAAGGGACCTTGCCACAGTCAGTCCCCAATCGGACCTTCCCGGTTGCACCGCCCCCATGGCAACGCAGTTGCGGCCAAACCACGAGCCACCGTTTCTAGAGATTCCGCGGCGCGTAGCCTGATCTTTATGCCCGCTCCGCGTTCGTGCGCGAACACATACCGTTCCGAGCATTTTCCGCAGAGCCAAAAATGCTCTACGGTAGGTTGTTCTGCGGGAGACTTTGAGTTTGCCGAAGAGAATCGAATCAGTCGGCCCTCGCGGTAGTCAAACGGCAAACCGCAGTCGGGATTAAAGCATTTTTCGAACACGCCCTTCCGCCTAGTTCTCGAGAGTCGTCCTTTGTCGCCCCTGGCAAGTTTAGCCGCTGCCGCAATGGTTACCCTACGAAAGTCACTAACCGGGCTTTCAAAAGGCTCATCCATGCCCGCCAACTCCTCTATCCAGTCTTCCGCCGCCCGCCGCGCCTGCTCGGAGTCAAACAACTCATTAACCGCAGTAACAAACGCAGCCAACTCCCTCTCAGCCGTGGCCAGCAGGTGCGCCCTCGACTGAGCCCACGCCCCGGCCCGACTAGTCGCGTCGATCCTTGCGTGGCTCATAGCGAATCTCTCTAACCTCGGTTGTGGCTCGTCGCGGCGCAGTCGCGACGATGCCGCACTTCAGCTTTGCAACCCAGTACCCAATTGGATTTCACTGAAAACAAAGCTGTAAAAAGAAGTCGGAGTGTCAAAATCTTGGGAATTGCTAGAATTACGGGAGTTGAGCGAGGGTATCCGGGAATGCCGATTTGTGGACACTGGAGCGATTAGCATTAAGCATTCGGCACCGCCCCGAATAGTCTTGCTTCTATGAGAATGTAGAACCTCTGGCACCTACGCACTGTTCCGGCGAGAGCCGCTCGCACTATCAGACGCTCAACACAGGACAAGGAGAGTCACGCACCACCGCGTAGCTGAGATCACGCAAGCGGCCCGAGACGCCGGAATGGGGACTTCTTCCGATCACTAGCACATCCGCTCGCAACCTGCGCGCCTCCTCGGTCAGCATGTCTTTGATTGCGCCGATGCCGATGCTGACGCGAGCGCTCGAACCAGCGGAGCTTTGCAACTCCTCGATGCGGCGCCTGGCTGCTTCTCTTTTTGCTGACTGCAGGCGTTCCTCCAGATCCAATTGGACAAGCAGTTCAGCCCCGCTCGCGAGAATCACATGAACGAGCGTGAGATTCGCACGGACTTCCTTTGCAGCTTGCCCGGCAAACCGAAGAACCCTTTCCGAATCGGCGTTCGTGCCAATGGCGCAGACCCATTCCCGATGTTCGAGCTGCCTCGGTGAAATTGTCTCCGCGTGCTGAGTGGTCAATACCGGACAATCTGTATCGTTCAATACTTTGGCGGTCGTGGACCCAAGCAATGTCCTGCGGAAGACGCCTGCATGCGTAGGCATGATGACGAGATCGAATCGGTTCGTCCGGGCAAGCTGGGCGATTTGTGCTGCTGCGTCGCCCGATAGCAAGATTCTCGGGCACTCACCGACGGGAAACTCAGACTTCAGAAACGAGTCGAGTTTGTGCCGGGCAAGGATCTCCTGTTCTTCGGCAACCTCGGAGGGTGGCCGCACGTAGAGCTGGAACGGGTCGTGACTGTAAAGATCGAAGATGTGAACTAGCGTAACCCCGGCCCTGAAAATAGAGGCCGCCCTCTTTACGAAGGCGGCCATAGCAGCACAGGAGGGCGAGAAGTCCACAGGGAACAGAATGTTCTGGATAGTCCTCAAGGGTTCAATTCGCAAAGTCGTGCTTGCTTGGATCTTCATCATCTCGTTGGTTCCACCCTAAGAGGTTTTGCGTCGCGTCAAGGCCCCGGCAGCACGGATTAAGGTTTTATGGCGCTGACTGAACTCCAGAGCGCACCTCGATTGCCCCAATCAGGGTAGAGCTTCAGCATTTGGTCATACAGTTCCAGCGCCGTCGTCGTCTGCATGGCAAGGCGCTCGAAATCGCGGATGTATCTCCGCGTTTCACCGAGGATCTTAGGGCCGTCATCGTTCCCGACGCGCTTATGTCCGGCGATTACGGCGCGCGGCTTAAGCGAGTCCATCTTATCGAGGGCAGCAATCCACTCTTCGCGTTTCTGCTGATCAGGAGACTCTGAAAGATGCAGGTGAACGCCGTTATAAGCGGCATCACCCGCCACGACCAAACCGATGGACGAAACATGAAGGCAGGTCGTGCTAGCGGTATCAGTGAATCCAAGCGGCACGCTAACCAAATCCTCGCCTTCCAAGTCAATGACATTCCCGGTCAGCTCTTCGGCGATCGCAAGATGGCCAGAAATCTGGCCGGGGAAGCGCGGATTCCAAAACGTAGCGAGGAACTCTGGCGATGCTTGCTCGCGCATAATCTTAATCACCTCCGGCCGCGCGACGAAACGGGCACGTGGAAATCGCTCCAGAACTGTATTGGTGCCAAAGAAATGATCGCCGTGGCCATGGGTGGCGTAGATCGTTGTCAGATTCTTTCCACGCGCCGCAACCCAATTCGCCAGCGCTCGCGCCTGCTCGACGGTAATAGGGGTATCGACCAGCACAGCGTCCCGTTCCCCAGAAATAAGGGTTGACGAGATCGGCGGCCACGGCCGCTGTTTTTCGCCTGGAGGCAAATCGGTCGTGATGGCAGGTATGCTGGGAGCCAAGAATACGTCCCAGCTCAGGGATGTTGTTCGAGTTGTTTGTCCGGCCTTGGACCTACTGGTATTGGATTGCCCCAGCGTTACACGGACTTGGTCCGCTCCGATCGGCCAACTCTTGGCCGATACGAAGGCGATTCCGAAGGCATTCGATAGGAACTTACGTCTTGAAGTCATTATGATCTCCTTTCGGTTAGATCTGGGCTCTGCCTCCGTCAACGAACAGTTCGACGCCCGTGACGAAACTGGAATCATCCGAAGCCAGAAACAACGCCACCTTGGCAACTTCCTCGGGTTCCCCCATGCGTCCCATCGGGATGGTGGACACAATCCGCGCAATCATGTCTCCAGATTGACGACTCGCCAGCGCCGTATTGATCGGACCCGGACTGACAACGTTTGAGCGGATACGACGGTCCTTCAGATCTGTAGTCCAGGTTCGCACAAAAGAGCGGATGGCCGCCTTGCTTGCGGCGTAGACGCCGAAGGCGGCAGTACCCTTAACACTCGCGACAGAGCCGTTGAGAATGATAGAACCAGCATCATTAAGTAGCGGCAGGGCCTTTTGCACCGTGAACAGCGTTCCCCTCACATTGATATTAAATAGTTTGTCGAAATGCTCTTCGGTGACGGCCCCAAAGGGAACAAATTCGCCAACGCCGGCGTTGGCGAAAACAATATCGATTCGCCCCTTCACCTTAGAGATGGTCTCGTAAAGACGATCAAGGTCACCCAATTGGGCGACGTCTCCTTGAACTCCAGAAACGTTGGTGCCAATTGCCTTCACGGCCTCGTCCAGTTCCTTTTGTCGGCGGCCCGTGATGAAGACATAGGCGCCCTCTTTGACGAAAAGCTTTGCCGTAGCTAGCCCAATCCCTTCTGTCCCACCGGTGATGACGGCGGTCTTGCCTTCGAGTTTTTTGGACATGAGTCTTTCTCTGTTTCTTGCCGAGTTCTAACGAACTCTCCGCGCACTGGGCCTAATGGGTGTCGAGCCACTTCCGAATATTCGAGACAGTATCCTTGTAGAACGTCTTGTAAAGACCATCCGATACGTAGGCGATATGCGGTGTTGCCAGTACGCTGTCCAGTGTCCGGAAGGGGTGATCCGGAGGGAGCGGCTCAGTATCGAATACGTCGATCGCAGCGCCGGCGATTTGCTTGTTCTTCAACACGCTGATCAAAGCTCGCTCTTCGACGATCGGCCCGCGCGAGGCATTGATCAACCAGGCTGTTGGCTTCATTCTCTCCAGTTCCACGGCCCCTACCAGGCCGCGGGTACGGCTGCTCAACACCAAATGAATCGTCAAGATGTCGGCCCACTCGAACAGCTCTTTTTTGGAAACCAGGATTGCTCCCGCGGCTTCGGCGGCCTCGGTCGTCATGTTCTGGCTCCAGGCAATCAGATTCATTCCGAAAACGCTCCCGACCCGCGCGACCTGTGATCCAATCCGCCCAAGGCCCAGAACGCCCAAGGTCTTTCCACGGAGATCCGTGCCCACCGTTTGCTGCCAGCCGCCGGATCGGACGGAGTTGCTCTCCTTCACGATATGTCGCGCGGAGGCCAAGATCAGCGCCCAGGTAAATTCGATCGTTGGGTCCGACCTATACCCCGTATGAACCACTGCTATCCCGTGATCGCCCGCGGCGGCCACGTCGATCGACGCATTTCCAATTCCCGTCGAGGCAATAAGCTTGAGATTGGGAAGGCGCTCAATGACATTTCGGGGCAGCGGGGAACGCTCGCGCATGACACAAACGATATCAAAAGGCAGCAACCGCTCAATCACGGCGTCAGGATCGGCGAGGTGGTCCTGAAATACTGCGATGTCCGCTCGGTCGCGGAGGACCGACCAATCGGCGCTCTCAAGGGCCACATTTTGGTAATCGTCCAGAATAGCGATTTTGTACTTCTTCATTGGCATCCATCCCGCGGTGATTGATTCGGCCCTTCGCATCCCGCGACGAAGGATCGGTGTACCAACTCGCCAGTTTGTTTGTCAGGGTTTAACATTAGCCTTCGCGCCCCGTACGATTGCCAATGGAAAGTCAGCGGATGGGAATCTTTCCATCATGGTGTTTATAAAGGTATCTGGATCTTTGGCTTTTTTGAGTTCTTCTTCAAAAACTAATAAATAGTTTTCCGTAAAATCCACGGCGGTACTCGCGTCAAGGGGAGTTCCGGCTTTGCTATGTCCAGGGATAACAACCGAAGGTTTTAATTCTCTGATTTTATTTAATGAGTTCAACCATTTCCCTCTGGCCTTACTGCCCGTTTCTGCGGTGTAAACGTGCATGTCGTTGACCACAACGTCGCCAGCAATCAGAATTCTCTGTCCAGGAATCCAAAGCATCGTGTTTTCATCGGTGTCGCCTTGGATGTCTTTAAGGACCTCTATTTCCGAGCTCTCAAATGTAATAGAGTTGCCGTCGAATTTTTCGATAGCAACAACGTGAGAGATTGCGCCTGAACCCAGGACCTTTTTCCATTTATCTATTTTGTCTTGATAGACGTTGTTGATTCGGTCTGCCACCACGGAATTCGCAATAATCCTCACTCTCGGGTATGCCTCCCTAAAAACCTCCAGACCAAGAAAATGATCGGCGTGCTCATGGGTGATGTAGATAATAGATAATGGTTTTTTAGTTTTTCGGATCTCCTCTAATACTCTTTCAGCATTGGTTTTTGTTAACTGCGCATCGACCAGCATCACTTCATCTGCTCCCTCGATAATGACGGAGTTAACCCAAAACTGATCGTCGAGGGAGGTGAACACCTTGATTGAAAGACCGTGCTGACCACCCGCAAATGCAGACGGACCCGAAATTAGAAATAAGAGACTGATCACCGCCGGCCAAACAGCAAAACTCTCCATAAGTTCTCCTATCTTGATTATTCGCTGATGTCCACCAATTCCGATGGTCCCAACTTGACCTGTCGGCCCGCTCCGCAGCATTCCTATTTCTCGTCCCAGTAATCGGTAAATGCCACTGGCGCCCAGCTATAGCCACTCCCTTCCTTGTGCAAGCGACCCAGGCCAGGAAACAACATATGCGGCCCCGCGATCACAACATCCTCGCTTGCGAGCTTGCGAAACAATTGATCCCGCGTGGCCGAGGCCGCAGTTGGGTCGACATCAAACCCCACTGTGATTTTTGGGTCTGGCAGCTGAAGACGCTGCACATGCATGACGTCGCCCCAAAACAGAATCTTCTTTCCTTGGGACGAAAATTCGTAACCGGTATGTCCCGGGGTATGACCGCGGAGCGGTACGATTTGCATGCCGTCAACGAGTTGATCGGAGTCGCTAAACGTGTGCCACTTTCCGGCCTTGATGTATGGCGCTGCGATGACTTGTGCACTCTGGAAGAACTGTTGCGCATCCTTCGGCGCCTTGACGGCGATTTCCGGCGATAGCCAAAAGTCGCTATCTGCCTTTGCGACGTAGATCTCGGCATTTGGAAAGACGATCTTTCCGTCCGGAGTGGTCAGGCCGCCGATGTGGTCGGAGTGGAGGTGCGTGACCAAGACGATGTCGACTTCTTCCGGCGTATATCCTGCGGTGCGGAGGTTGCCCGCCAAGTGCCCGAACTTTCCCCCACCAAACCAGGTGCCGGATCCCGCATCGACTAGGATAAGCTGTTTGCCAGTGTTGACAAGGTAGCCCGTATCGGCGACATCCAGCACGTGCGGATCGTCGTGCAGTGCCTTTCGGACACCATCTCTCGTCTTCTCTTCGTTTAGCCAGTTCACATCGAATACGCCTGGCCCATCGAATAGGGCCGTCACTTCGAGATCGCCGACTTTCAGGCGGTAGAAGCCCGGCACCTGATCATGATGCTGGGGTGCGGTAGCCGGAGCTGCGTTTGGAGCGGCGACAAAGCTGGCCAGCGCCGCCAGAAGAACGGCGGCGAAGCGCACCGAATTTCTCTTAAGCACGTTTCTGGTCGTTTGTGCGGCGACTTCCTCTGCTTTGTCTGTGCTTTTCATTGGTATGTATCTCTCCTTTGAGTTTCAATTTGGCTCTCGTATTGCATTTCGGCTGCTCCTAGCGGATCAGTCGATCTGGGTGTCTTCTTTTATTCTGGTTGCATGATGCAACCATTCATAGGATGTCCGAATCTGGTATAATGATGCAACTAGATGTTCTGGCGATAGGATAGGAGGAGCTATGCGACACAAATCCTTCAAAGCCAACCTGTGCCCCGTGGCACGCTCGCTCGATACGATCGGCGAATGGTGGTCTCTGCTCATCGTTCGTGACGCACTCTCTGGCATACGACGCTTCTCCGAATTTCAGAGGAGCTTGGGATTGGCAAAGAACGTCCTGAGCGCGCGCCTTAGGAAGTTGGTCGCGTGCGGAATCATGGAACAGGTGCCGGCTTCGGATGGCAGTGCCTACCAGGAATATGCTCTAACCCCAAAAGGCCGAGAATTATTCCCGGTCATCGTTGCTTTGCGCCAATGGGGAGAAAGTTATCTCTTCTCCCGCGGCGAGAAACGTCTTCAAGTTCTGGACAAACGAACCCGAAAACCCCCTAGACTGGAAGTGCGAAACGCGAAAGGGAAAATCCTTACGGCGAACGATCTGGAACTGGTTACTGTTACGAATTGAAGTGCCACTTGGAAAATGTGTTGCCGAACGTTGGCAGGCCGCTCTTTGACAGCTCGCGCGTTGCCTCGTCTTGGATCACATCCCACGGAATCCCGACTCGACAAAAACTCCGTCCTCGATGTAAAGAATATCCGCCGTAATACAGTTCGCCGGGAGGCCTCATATTCGTGACTGTGCCGCACCGCATTCCCTCCATCCGAGCACCGATTACGAGAAGTGCAACCGAGTAGCCAATTGGATCTCACTGAAAACAGAGCTCGAAACGGAAAATCGAGTGACGCAATTTGGTTGAAATGCTGGATTTTGGGGAGTTTG
>Ga0307478_10001904_pt1 | contig 17323 bp, 31 predicted proteins | sample atmos_gasesECM4C_2_FD_203713 | JGI IMG/M metagenome (GOLD analysis project Ga0307478, IMG submission 203713) | Hardwood forest soil microbial communities from Morgan-Monroe State Forest, Indiana, United States - atmos_gasesECM4C_05 | ecosystem: Environmental > Terrestrial > Soil > Temperate...
TAGTCCTGCGCACCAAATATGGTTTTCAGGATGCTTTCCGCCTCCAGCATAGGTGTCTATACGTTTCAGTTTTCCTCCGCCGCAGGGAGGATCGTGACTTATCCATTCATTAAGTTTCTGAACGAGTAGGCCGATTCCTTCCTCGTCATCGTCACAGCTTTGCGAGATGATAGTAACGCCAGTGACTACGCTCACGAAATCAGCTTTCCCGGCTTAAGGTCAATGGGAGCGTTCCACCCCTTCATTCCTAGCCGCATGTTGTGGTTAAAACCGTGAGCCTCGTCGCCGCACATATCGTTTATAAGCCAGTAGTCGCCCTCTTTGGGTTTGATGGCCCAAGGCGACAGGACAATCTCAGTCCTCTTGCATAATGGGCAGTGATAGGCAATCGGCCAACCTTCAGATGGAGGCACAATGAAGGTAACGTGGATGCCTATCGGCCTACGAAACAGATCCACACTTGGGGTGAATGGCATATTGTTGATTGGCGCTCCTGCCATTGCGGAGTTCGGAAGCCCTGTAATCGCATCCTGAGAGGAGAAGAACTCTTCCTTTTCCTCTTCGGTCCACTCGCGTTCACTTGGTACGTTTTGATTCGGTTCCATGTCCGTATCCCTTCAGCAAAACAACAATGTTTTCTGGATCGCAGAAGCACTTTGTCTTTCCGACCCAATCGCAGAGATTACAAAAGTTCTGGTACCTGATTGCGAACTCGTGTCCATTCTCGCACCACGCTCCTGCCTTGCGGCAATTGTCGTCATGCCTGTGATATAAGCCATCGATCAATGTGTCGCCGTACCCTACCAAAGTCTCGAACATACCCCCTACGCGAAACTCGGTAGAACCACAGAGAGGGCATTTTATAGCGGCCTCATTTTCTCTTGGCGAGCGGGTCTTTTGGTCCATCTTTCACCTCCGTAAAGAATGGCGCAAACGGCTGCTTGCACCACACACAGTACCATCCCGGACCTCTGTAGCTCATGCCCTGCTTACCCATTTCCGTCTCGCGCAAGGCATAATACTTGACTTCTAAGTGTGGGCATTTGTTCTCAGCCATTTGTTTCCTCCAGCAGTTTTCGTGCCGCCGCTTCCCTTTGTTCGTTTATTGCGCAGTGCTTTTGACAGGCACCGCCCTCGTTCAGCATCCCCTGATCGTTGTCGCATTCGCCTTCGTGCTCACCGCCCTTAAGGAGTTCGCGGATACAGTCCTGAAGATCCATCACTTTCACCATCAAATCTACCTGCTTATCCGCTAAGGAATCGGCAACTTCCTCACTAGCAAATTCCCTCACTTGCCCATCAGGAAATACAAGTTCATCTTTGATAGGCGACACGGCAACAGGCTCACCGTCTTTATCGAAACCAACATAGAGACGATGATAGGTCATTGCCGCTCTCCGTCGTCCTCTGCCTTCAACTTCTCTAATTCCTCAAGGCTATAGGCGTTTGGATCATCTTTCCAGTGACGCCGCATAGGCTTGCGTGGCTCTTGGGAATTGAACATTGGAGAGTATTTGAGGAAAGCATTCTCATCCATCATCGTCGCGAACGGGCCGAATTGCGCTTTTGCTTGGTTGTTCTCCCAGAACGTTTTGTCGTAGACCCTCATTCGCGCTAGAAGATCCTCTTCCACCTTCTCGACAAATTCGACAAACAGTGACGGCCAATCCATGCCCGATCCGCGCAGGAATCTTCTGGCCTCATCGTACATGGGACCAAATTTCCAGAGAAGGAAAGCCTCTGCTCTCCGGTGATTCTCCCGGCGCTGCTTTTCCTTGAAGTCGATCTGGAGCATCATTTCAGGAGTCTTGTTTTCGTCGCTCATTTGGATTCCTCATGTCTCTTGTCGGAGAGTGCCTTGGCGTATGGCCCATTCGTTTGTGCAGCGAACCACTCGTTCCACAAAGCAACATCGTTTTCCTGTTTACCTATTGCCATCCTGACAGGCGCAAGAGGACCGCCAAAGTGAACGACTTCGAGGAACACATCAGCGCCTTCGGCAATTGCCTGACGCTGCGCAGGAGTCAATTCCCAGCGGGTAATAGCGCTATAACTGTTTTCAGCAGGGAGCGTCGTCAATCGCGTAGGAAGCGGATCTCTGACTCTTCCGGGCAGCGTGCGCAGAGGGATGTAGCATCCCTGCTCTAGTGCATAAATCTTTTCGTATTCCTCAAGGCCATCGACGACGGGGCCGATGGATGACGATAGATAATCAAACATTTTCCTCTCCCGTTTTCTTACTCCATTTGCGCAATGATATCCAAGGCTCCCGCCCCGCCGACTCGCATAGGCTTAGGAGCGCTAGGAATCTCAATCGGTGTAGCCCCTTGGATCACAGGTTGGTAGGGCTGTGGGGTATACCGGGGATCAGAGTGAAGCGGAGCCGCAGGAGGAATATACGCTGGCTGCGCTACTTCGACATTCCCGCCCAAAGCCTTGATGACGCGTACAAGGTCGTTGATTTCTGCGTCCAGTCGCGCTACCGCCCCAACATGGTCAGACTTTTCTTTGATCGCCTGAGGAAGACGTTTCTCAGCGTAGGACGAAGCTGATTTGAACTCTTTTGGCATGGGCTTGGCTTGGCGTTTGGGCTTCTGGGGAGCCGCAGGAGGCACAGGAGCCGACAGGACTGTCTCAGCGTCGGCAAACGCCGCAGGAAGCGTAACCGGGTGCTCTACGGTCGCTAGGATGTGGATTCCTTCCCCCTCTTCCAGACTTTGACCGGCTAGGCAGGCGGGGCAGTGCTTCTCGTCGGATGATTCCACGTCAACGGTCACTACGCTCTCAGTTCCGTTGCTTGTGATTGTCACGCCAGTAATTACTTTTGGATCTGGAAGAGTTTGCACTTCGGCGACAGGAACATCTTTCTTCGACCACCGTTTTTGTGCAGCCAATTTGGCAATAGCGGATCGCTGTTCCTTAGAGAGATTGTTCTTTCGTGCTATGCCGCCTTTTGAGCCGCGTTTTTCTGGCGATTCGTCTGTCATTTTGTCCTCAGGGGATTAATCTATGCCTATGCTTGCGAACATGCAAGCATTTCTTTACTGAATCTTGCCGTCAAAGTGCCCGCACTGAGTCATCATCGCTAAATTCTCAGCGCAAAGGACAATGGTTTTGAACTCGTCGTGATACGGTTTCTCTTTTGAGTCGTAAACCGCATGTTCATGCTGGTCTGGAGTCAAGGGTTGGTACTTGTTTTCTGGCATTTAGTCCTCTTTTCTTAACGGTTGAAGGGTGTGGTGAATTTCTCTTTTCCCGGGGGGCCACCATGCTTGATCGAATAGTAATACTCGTAAAGCGGAAAGGTTATTGAATTCAGGAACTTCAGGTTTGGGTCCGAATTGATTGTACTGCTAGGGGTGTGTTGTACGTCATCTCCGCCCGCCTCAATGATTTCGAAACCTGCGCGACGAACGCATTCATATTTTGAATTATCGCAGAAATATTGTTGGAGAAATGGGTCCCAAGGGCCAACTGCTCGCTCCATTGCGGTAGAGTACATGGCGAACGAGTCGTATCGTGTGAAGATGCATCCCCAATGTCGGTTTTCTTTCTGGAAATCTTCTAAGAGGGAAAGCACCCTATCGATTGCGCTAGGACTAGCAATAGCATCGTTGTGGAGTAATCCGTAGGCATAGCGGCCAGAATCCAAAGCCCTCTTCCGAAGCCAATTCATTGACTGACAGAAAGAGAAAGAGATAGGTGGACGTAAGATGGTGATAGGCCAATCTTTCTGATTGAGTCCATCTTCTGAATTGTCTATAATAATAGTTGATCGCCAGATTTTCTCAACACTATTTACAGCGGTGGATAACTGATCAGGACGGTTCAGAAAAGGTATGCCTAGTTCAAACGAATCGAACATTGTTGCCTCCAAGACCTGTCCAGCCACTTCTCTTGTCGATGACATAGAGGAATCACTTCTCTCCTGCTTTCTTTAGGTTATTGATAACCTCACGATTATGCAGGCATCCAACGCATAGGTACGGTGAACCGGGTTTAGCTCTGCAAGTATCGCATTCCATAAATTCCGGTTCAGCGTCAGGCCGAACGCATCGGTTAATCATTCCGATAAGTTCATCGGCCTCAGAACGGGTAATAGTTTTCCCGCGATAACGTTCATCGATTGCCTGCTTCATCTTTTCAAAATCTCCGTTCTCAGGCGCGAGGAAGATGCGGCGCTGCCATTCGACGAGCAGTTGCCTATGTAGTCCCATCGAAGATAGGTTCGGGTTCATTCCCTGCCAGCAATCCTTCACCTGTTCATCAGTCGGTACAATCGGATTCTCACTCAGCCAGCGGAGGGCAGCGTCGATAATAGCCTCAGCTTGAGAAATAGAAATTGCATGGGAACTGACTTCCCATGTAGAAGCTACCGACTTCAACATTCCCTCAGGAACCTTGACGTTCTTCTCACTCATTTCAATCTCTCTTTCAATGCAGGTAGGAACCTCTGAATGGTTCTGTCGTCCACGTCTCTTGCTTGCGCGTCAGACCATCGCGTCTCATCTCGGAAGTAGGTTACACCGTCTTGTTCCAAAGGATGCCTGATCTCCCATTCGGGCCGTGACTTGGTGAAGTAGTGATTTATACGAAGAATCGAAGATGTGTGTGTAAACTCGTTATCAGGAAGCTGGACTCCATTCTCATTGAACGTTCCCCATTGCGTATGGTAGGTATGTGTGCTTCCCTTCGTTCTTAATTCAGGATCGTCCAATCGCACAATGGACTTGTACCATCTATCGTAATGCAAATTCTCAAGCGGCCTCCAAGTAAACCGTTCAATCACCGGCGCATCTCGCCACTCCTTTTCGTCGCTTGCTCCGAAGACCATCCAGTGTACTCCGATAGCGCCCCACTGCCCACGATAGTTATCGAGAGCCTCTGTAACGGTATCGAATCGCGGCGAGAAGAGCATCTCATCAGAATCAACCATAGCCAACCACTCATGCCGTCCTTTTAGCCGGTCGATGCAATCCTGATGCGCGTCGATGAACGCCTCATGGCCTTGTGCGTCTATACCAACTCTCGGCCAATACTTTACATCCACGACTCCCTGTTCGATATAAGGCCGAAGGACGATCATCGAATCGTCAGTGGACATGCGATCATAGAGATAGAAATGCTCTACGCCCATCATGAGATGGAATGTTACCCATTCCTTGAGGTACTTGGCCTCATCTCTAAACATCATGCAGATATTCAGTTTCACTTCACCCTCTCAGGAGGTACTGCGTACCAAATTAATTCAAAAGCTCCTTCTCCATAGCGCCGGAAGTAGAGCCTGTAATCCGGTTGAATGGCGTGGATTAAGAGCGGTATCTGCCAGAGATGATCTGAGGTGTGGTACGCACACACAGCAAGGACCGGAGAGTGCTCGCGGAGAATGCGCCGTGCTCCCCACAGTGCTTCCAACTCTGCGCCTTCGATGTCCATTTTGATGTAAGTTGGCGGATAATCGAAGAAAATCGCTCCGAGAGTCACACATCGAACAATTTCTGATCCGTTCGCTCCGATATGTGAAGAGTAATCTCCATTCGCAGCAAACGCCACATCTGCAATACAATCACCAACCGCATTATTGAATGGCGTGACTAAATGATCCGCGTCCTCGCACATCTTTTCGTAGTTGGCGACATCAGGCTCAAATGCCGAGATGCGGTCAAACTTAGGCCACCGAGAGCGGAATTCTCGAATTGTATCTCCATCCGCCGCGCCGCAGTCAACGAAGTGCTCGTCGTCGAGGTGCGTGATGAAGTCGGGGAAGTAAATGTCTTTGATGTCGGAAGGATCATCTTGATCGTCGTAATCGGGAGCGATGCGGAAATCTAACTGGTCGCAGAGTTCGGTCCTACTTGCCTCATCGGCGCAGACTTGGTGCATCAATGTGTTAAATGCTCGGTTGGGCATGGGGCCATGACATACGGGCAAGACTTCCCACAGCGGCTTGGTCTTGACGCCCATTGCTTTCAATTGCGCACGAATCTCAGGAGCGGCAGGACGAGAGATCGCACAGGCAACCCACTCGGCGTCAGGATAAAGTACCTTGGCAACCTCAGGAGAGATAATCTCGATACCTTCGATTCCATCGCGCAAGGTGGACTTGGGCATAGCAGTCCCCCACTTTGCCGAATTGCTGTCCACAATGGCTAGAGGCTCAATGCCCTTAGCGCGTAAGTGACGTAACGCGTATCCCCCGCAAGCGCCAGCGCCATAGAGGACGATTTTCTGTCGCAATTTTCCTAACGACGCCATGAGCGGCGCAATGTCGCCTAATGTGTGATCTGGATTCATAAGTTCGGTATCCTGACGACTTCAAGGTTGGCGCGTGTGTTATTTAGGACGTTAGAGTCCCGGTGGACTACAGTTTCGTCTTGATTCAGCGGTCTGCCCAACATTAACTCGGCGATCTTGTCTTCGAGAAATACGACGCCGCGGTCAACAGCCCATACGTGCCCCGGACGCTGACTTTCGGCTATCGCGGCGAAATTGGCCATGCACTCATCACAGTAGTCATTATGATCGTTGCACTCGTATTCCTTTCGTATCCTAGCGAGCACAGGATAAAGCTTGTGGCCTTTGGGGCGTGGCACTTTGCGGATTGGATGACGATACAGGATTTTACGCATGTTTTGCCGCCTCTCTTAGATATGGTTCCCATCCATCTTTCCAGTTGTTGACCCAATCATATTTCGGATCGAGTGATGCACGCTTACCGACCCACTCTTCAGCCTTTGCTGCCCAATCTTTAGCGCGATAGAAAGGTCTGCGACTGGCATAACTTCCTTCATAAAAGAATCCGAGTGGTTCTACTTGCATACTACGCGGAACCACATCGGCTCCGCCTGCGTAAGCCCCATGAATAGCGGGGCAGCTACAGGCCAACGATTCGCCAAGCGGCAGACCCCAACCCTCACTTCCTGTTCCAAAAGTAAGGTCCGCCGCCGAGTACCCAGTTGCAAGTTTCTCGTCAGGAAGGTAACCAAGCGATATTATTGTTTTCTCCAAAACTCCATAATCCACAAGGAGTGTTGGGATAGAAAATGCCCGCTCTAGTTCATCTGTGTGAATCCACAACCTTGCGGGTCTACGACTTGCCAGAATAGCAAATGCCTCTATCGCGAGAGGCCAATTTTTTCTACTCTGGTTAGTCATTAAGCACCCTACAAGCACTTCGTCATCTGCAATCGGCTTAATTTCTGGATTCACGCCAAGCATCGCAAGCATAGTCTGAGCGCCGGTATGCTGGAGAAACAGTTTACGCGAAAGATTACGGGGATACTCGTAGAAAACATCGCAGTCGATCCCATGAGGCAGATGTGTCAGATGCCGTTTGTCGGCCTCTTCATCTCCTATGCTTCTCCTGAGCAGAGCCTCCCCAAATTCGCCGTAAGCCAAAAGTCGGTCAAAGCCTAAGGCTGTAAGCGCGATAGGAAACGAAAGACGGTCGTTTGGGCCACTGCTATCCAGCGGCACGTAAATCCATTTCTCTATGTTCGCGTGCTTGAGCCAGTGCTTGAGTCTGGGGTATTTGGCGAGTGTTTCTCCTCCAAGGCGCTCAGGCTGAGAGAGCCAAGTCCATCGATGTAAATCGCTAATGCAGAGGATAATGCATCGCTCATCACCCGCAAAGTCCTGCACAATTTCAGGGAGTGATGGGAGAACCCAATCAGACTGGACGCCTTCAAGGTGGTACTGCATCCATGGGAACTTGCTAGAACCTGTTCCCCCATACCCAGCCGAAGCCAAGTCAAAGACATCGCTCAAATTAGCGTGGATTCTCGTCGTCAAATCGCGATGGATGCGACCAAGCCCTGTGCTTGAGGATGGTGAATCGGAAATGGTAAGCAGTTTGCGCACCTTACTCCACCTTCGCTTTCAGTGCGCTGACACGCGGCCAGTAGACTTTCAATGTCGCCCCTCTTTTCCCTGCAAACAGATGAACGACGTAGCTTTCGTGGTTTCTCGAAGAGCCGACGCCGCTACTCTTATAAAGCGACGGAAATCGTCTGCGATCTGGCATGGAACCGGCAGGAACAACCTCTGCCACGGTCCCGGTTTTCTCCAGCCAAGACGCGTTCGCTTGGCTCCTCCACGTTACTACGTCTCCAACCTTAAACATTGTGGATTTTCCTTTGCGCGAATTATTTTCTTGCGCCGTGATGAAAACTCTACTATGCTTTCCCTCATGGTGCAACGAAAAAGTAAAGTAGAGCAAAAAAAGACGAAATCGCTCCACGTCGAGCTACCACCTGAAATTGAGGGATACATCCGGAGCATGGCCGAAATTCAGGACAGATCGGTGCGGAACATGGTACTCGTTCTGCTCAAGCAGGCTCTCAGGGCGAATGGAGTGAAACTGTGAGTCTGAAGATGCATCCCCGCGTCCCGATAGTCCAGCGAGCGCATGTCGAACTAGACACCGCTGTGACGGAGATCATCAAAAAGTACGAATTGACCTATTATGAACTCTTTGGCGTTCTGAACCAAGTTGAGGCATCGTGGTTGAAGTACGCAATCCGAGATGAAAGACATCCGGGTGAACCAGATAAACCGGGAGGATTGGAATGAACGGACAAAAAGAACAGGACTTGGCGGCTTGCGCTCACATCTATGTTGAGCGCTTTACGGTGGAGAAAGATGGGAAAGTCTTCGAGGAGCAGTGGAGATGCAAGCATTGCGGCGCGAAGTTTGTGAACCTCGATAGCCTCTTTGCCGGACCTCAGAAGATTCAGATCATGGAGCCGATGAAGACGCTGCGAGACGAATTCGCCATGGCTGCGATGGTTGCCGATGCACTTGCGAGTGCAGTGATTGCGGTGTCGTATTTGGCGCAGGGAAAATCATTCGTTGGCGACTATCCTAAAACAGTAGAGGGCGCGGAGGAGTATTTCAAGACGGCGGACGCTTTGCTTGAAGCGAGGAAGAAATGAATAATCCTTTTGGCTGGATACTTGGCTTTGCGTGGATGCTTGCAACAAAGGTCCACATAAAGATGAATCCTAAGGGCGGACACATGTGGCTTCCTCGCTGGATTCAGCCATATTGGATGCGCTGCATGGGATGGGAAGTCAACGATGCGGTTTTGGCATTTTACCGTCAGGGGGAGAAATGAGCCGATTGCGACCTTGGGACACTCGAAAGAACGGCGATCCGTTTCACGATGATCCGTTCTTCAATCCGTGGCAACATGGCGGCACATTTAATCATCCTGAACATCGGAGTAGTAGAAATCCAGAAGTTGAAGCCTACGCAGAAAAAATGGTTCGAGATGAGTGGCAAAAGAAATTGGTTACACACGGCAACTCAAAGTGCTCTGAATGTGGTCATTCTGGTTGGACACATGGAGTAAATGGTTGTTCTGCTTTCCGTGCTGGTACCCCGACTAAATATAGTGAGGAATTCAAAACAGAGGTTGCCGATATTCCACCTGACGCAAAACTAAGCGACTACTACTGCGGGTGCAAGAGCGACTTGTGCAAGTCGAATCACGAAATCATTTGGGGAGAAAAGGATAGGGAAGAGCAGGAGTCGAAATGATCGGCATTGACCAAGGCGGCAAGGATATTCAAATCGAAGAACGATACATGAAGCCAACGGCTGAGTATCCTGAGGGAAGCTGGCTGCATAAGATTGGCGGAGAGGTCCAAGTCGCGACAGGATACTACGCCACGATCTATCCTGACAAACCTAGTCCGTATTGGCACCAAGGACCGCCGTTTGTCGTGATCGACACTGCTGATTGGGAATGGGAGAGGAAAGCAATGGACCAAGTTGAAGCAGCCGCCAAGGCAAAAGAAGTTTTCGGCGATGAAGGATACGTCTATGACCGGGACAGGACTCCGCGTTGCGGATCATACAAAAACTTCCCTCGATTTTACGTGGGAAGCGGATCGAGACACTACGGCAACGGCAACACATGGGAAGAGGCGTTTAAGAACGTGAAGCGCTTTCGGGAGCAGGACGAGATTTAGCGATGATAATATCCCAATCCGCCGCCTTCGAATACTCCTACGCCTTGTGTTAGAAACCAGATAAGGAACAGGACGCAAATCACGGCTACAGCGATATTAAGGAACTGCGCGGGCGCTCCGAGTTGCTTGGCTACATAATAGAGCAGCCAGACAACGAGCATAAAGCAGATCACGATTATTGCCAGATGGATCATGGTTTTTTGACCTCAACTGCGATTAGATGCTTGATCTAGATTCCAAGGCTGTATAAAAGAGGACAGGAGAGCAAAAGAAAATGGACAGGGAAGAGAACTCGCATTACGTCCCAAACAGAATCAGTTTGTGGTGCCCGGTATGCGGGGCCGCAGCAGGCCAAGGATGCAAGGAAGTCAAGGGCGACTTTATGCTCAGGTACGCCGCGCACAACATGTATGCTCTGGGACAGGTTCCTAGACCTCAAATTCAGTTGGAGCCTTTGCCAGCCACGACGCCAAGAGGACCGGGAAACAAGCCACGTTGGACACCGCAAAAATGGCAAGGAGGAATGCAATGAAGCATATTCGTTGGGGAGACAACGACAGTTATTTTGGCCCATTCACTTACGCCAAAGACAAGAGAGACGGTCGCTCACTCGCCGTTGTATTGGGATCTGGGGATGAGGAGTACCCCGGATGCCGGATACGTCTTGGCGTGTTAGGGCACACTCTTATCTGCGCATTACCTCCGATCATCCAACCGTGGAAAAGGAAAGTGGTTGCGTTAAGTTGGGATGACGCTACTATGATCTGGACGGCAAGCATTTCTGGACGGAGCCAGACAAAGAGGCGCGGCGAAAGTTTGGTCCTTGGCCCTCATGGTGGGAGGCGAAGGAAACATGTCCGTCACGCACTTTCTCCTTCAACGACTTCGACGGAGAAGCTTTAACCGCGAAGACCCGGATTGAGGAACGTCAATGGGATTTGGGGACAGGGTGGTTCAAGTGGCTTCGTCATTTCCATAAGCCAATCATCCATCGCTCACTGGATATTGATTTCTCTGGCGAAACAGGAAAGCGCAAAGGATCGTGGAAGGGTGGGACAGTTGGACACTCAATCGAGATGCTTCCCGGCGAACTACATGAAGCGGCTTTTCGGCGTTATTGTGCAGAGCATGAGATGAAGTTTGGTGGGGAAGTCGAGAAATCGCAGTTGACAAACGTCTGATTCCTGTGTAGTGTTGATTTCGATATGAAGAAGTTGCTCAGTTATTCGTGCCTGTCATTATCCTCATCTGAGGGGTGGGACGACTAGCGACTAATTCTCAAGCTTAGTTTTCAACCGCCCTCAGACGAAAATCTGAGGGTTTTGTTTTGCGAGATTGGCGAAATTGGGAGCCGCATCCGATTTAAGCTCGGATTCCTTCGGGAGTATGGGTTCAAGTCCCTTATCTCGCACCATGAGCGCGTAGCAGAGTGGTCATGCATCGGCCTGCAAAGCCGTTTACGCCAGTTCGATTCTGGCCGTGCTCTCCAGTTTAAGATGTGCCCACCATGAAAAACACAACCATCGGTGTAGACACGTCCACATCATTGCCTTCCAAGGAATGCCCAAATTGCAACGGGACTGGCGAACGAACATACAGAGTCCCATCTCCGACCAATGTTGCAGAAGATATTGAAAAGAAGGAGAAGTGCGACTTCTGCGAAGGTTGCGGATTTATTTATGATGCGGGAAAAGCAATCGTTAACTCTGGATCGGCTACTCCTTTTCTTGCTCAACCTCAGAACGTGGGTGTTGTGTGTACCGTTGTGAATAGCATCGTCACTCCCAGCCTCCAAATCCTGCTTGCCTCTGTGCTTGGAACGGTCGATGCATCGGTGCCAAACAAAGAGCAGAACAAGGCCATAAAGCATCTCCTTCGCAAGCAGTTCGACGATGCTTACCTCAACATCCAGAGGCTTTCCTATCCCGACATGAATTTGGGCGCATCGGGAGGAGAATATTACCTCACTCCGAACCCAACGGCATTTGCGCAAGGAACAATCAGGCAATAAAAAGCGCAGATAATCCTTGCGCGAATTGGGAAACCGTAGTAACGTGGGAATCGCGGGTTGGTAGCGCAGTGTCATACGAAGCGCTCATAACGCTTAGATCCGGTGCAAGTCCGGTACCCGCACCCATTTCACTTAGGAGAAAACCCATGCGAATACGTTAGTAAAGGTGGTGATATTCGCGTGGGTAATGCACATGCTTGGCGGCATCGGGCAGGACTTGGTAAACCTTGTTCTTCCGATTGCATCTATTGCAAGCTTCGTCCTAAGAGTGGCGAACCGGGGTCTCGCAGAAAGAATTATTCCAACAAAACGAGCAAGGGGCGTCATGTCCCGCACGGTCGGAATTCCAATCGCCGTAAAGGATAAACCAAATTGCTCTAGTCCGATGTAGGCTAGATGGTGGAGGCGTTTACGTACTGATTATCGCTTTACGTGACGCCCCAAGTTTTAAGATTTGCGCGGGTTATTTGAGCAACATGCAGTAACCATAAAGAGGGTACAGACCAGTGGACCCGGCCCGCGCATCAAGTACGCATGTAGAAGGTGATGGAGTTTGATTTCGGACGTGAGTTCAATTCTCACCGGCTCCACCATCAGCAGACCGAAGCATGGGAAATATCTAATCCCTGCCAAGGACGACGGATGGATCACGCATGGACGGGAGTGGCATCCCAAAAATTGTGGTCTGACACCGCTTAGGTCTTCTGATGTTGGGGCCGTCGCGGTTTCGACGGGATCGGATCGAGTCATGCAGTTCATGCCGGGTGGCCCACGATAGAGGACAAAAACCAATAAGTGCAGAAGACTTTGCACTTCCGCAAGCCGCCTAATAGCTGTTTGCCGTGGTTCGCCGGGTTCCATGTCAAAGAATACCCGGCAAAGTTTATGGGGACGTAGCTTAATTGATAAAGCGCTTCCTTGTCACGGAAGAGGTCGCGAGTTTAACCCTCGTCGTTCCCGCCAAGGTTCCTAAAATGAGAGATCGTAGCAAGACAATCGCCGCCCTTCGTCGTCTGATCGAGCGTCCCGGAACGCCGCATGAGGGTGAAACAGCACGGCGATTGCTTGAAATGATGGGGGGAAAGGATTGGGTACCACATCCTTTTAATCCATCAGAGTTTCCTGTTGGAACCAGAGTCTTTTACTGCTACTGGTGCTACCGGAACGATGAAGGAACGATGTGCAAGCAGGCTCCGAAGTGGATTCAGGGCAAGTGGTGGATGCGAATCAAGTTCGACAGGCTGAAACAACCGCGATGGGTGCCGGTCACAAGCGAACTGGGATGCCATTTGGGACTGAAACCGTTTGAAGGCAATGACTGCGAAGTTCTCTACCATCGGGATATTGATTGGGAAGAGCATGACAGAGAGTTTATTCAACGGTTGAAAGATTTGGGAATTGAGTTAAACTGGAATAGATTCTCTGAGAATTCGGACCTTCCTAGAGAAGTTCTAATGGTTCAGTAACAGGTTTTGCGAGGGGACGCTGTATCGGCGGGCGGCTCGGTTTTCATCCGAGTGTGAATGCGAGTTCAACTCTCGTCCCTCGCGCCATAAGTTTACGGGTGTTCGTCTAGCGGCTAGGATTTATCCTTCTCACGGATAAGACGCGGATTCGAGTTCCGCACACCCGACCAAAGCGGACCAGTCAACACGAAAGAAGAAATTGCTCTCTGATTTTTCACGGTAGTGTCCTATTTGTGCGTTGCTGCCCTACGGCTTCCTCCGGCTCCGCCGCTGCCTGCGAAACTCCGCGAACTCGTCAACCAGTTTGCCGAGGGGAGAGAGCCAAATGAACGTGCCGACGACTATAGCGAAGAGGACACCGCCAGTGATTAAGAGCATTTTGTAGACCTACCGTTTCATTGGCAGTATAGTAGCCTCAAATAGAAAAGCCGCCCTGCCAGGGGCGGCCTCTCCGATCTTGTGTTTGGCAACTTTCAAGATAGTACAGGAGTGTGCCAAATGCAAACTACAAAATCAGCGCAGAAATTTAAGCCAATTATCAGGACACGGAAAGCTCCATTACCGCCGATGCTTGTTCAAATGGGCTTTACTCGAAAGACAGTGAGAAAGTACATAGAACTGTTCGGTATTCCTAAAACGGCTGGTCTGCGGCAATCCACTCAATCTGAGTGAAGGGGACAAATAAGACTGAGCGACTTTTCATGAACTGTTTGTTTGGCGGGACTGAGGCAGGCCCGACCCCAGCGGCAGCACGTTGGATTGCACCCGCCAATTCAAGCGCATCAATCCACATGCCGCCTTGGTTAGACTTCAATGCTCTTCCTGAGCAAGGCTCTTTCAGGAAGGTGACTTTGATGAGGAGTAGATTGTGAAGACCTGCAGGTTGATGAGTCGCCATCAGATTCTCCTTTGTTTGAAGGGTGACTAAAATGCAAGTGAATGCTACGCTGCGGAGAGCAGCTCGGCAAGATTCCAAATATGACCAGCGATGCCGCTTTCCATCGCTGGCGTAACCCTTAATGTCTGGTGCACACGGCAAAAGTTGTAGTACGCGAACCACAGCGCGTATGCGGCCTCAAGGTTCTCCCACTTCTTCGAGAACGCATTCGTCAACCTTGTCATCCTTCGCATTCCCATCCTGATACTCAAATTCTGCCTCTCGATATGGCTGGTACAAATCCTGTCCGAATCCGGGTTTCCCATGACTTTTTCTGGGACCGCATCCACAACCTCAGCCGGGGAATATCGTTGTTCGCCGTCGCGATTAGTGGCATAGACCTTAACCAATTGTGCGAAGTCTACTCTCCCGCGAAGGAAAGATTTCACAGCCGGTTTGTACGGTCCGAATCCATCGCTTGTGAGCTGGTAGCGGCGGGTGGCATTAGTAGAGAGGGCAAGTTGAGAAACAAATCGATCGGTGGACTCGGCTGTGCGCTTGCCAACGTAGTAAGTAAGCACGAGCTTAGTATTCCGCTCCATTGCGATGAAGCAATAGGCGTCGCCAATCGCTTGATTGTTTAGCTCGTAGTCCCACTTGTGGCCTTCTTTTTTGTAGACGTAGGCCCAAATCTCATCCATTTCAACATCAGTCACGTTGATATTTCTAATCCGCTCGTCCATGAGACGTTGGCAACGTTCCCCAGCCAGTACGAGCAAACGCAGGATCGTATCGCGGTGTACCTCAGTCACACGCTCAACCGAACGCACACTCATCCCTTCCAACAACAGGCGCAACACATTAACGGCGCGATCCGGCGACAACCGCATCTCATCCAGCGGCTTCTCGTGTTCCTCTGTGAAGGTCTTTTTGCACTGGCTGCAGCGGAACCGTTGCAGCCCGTTCCGATGCCGTCCGAATCGCTTGCATTGAGATTGACAACTATGGCAGGTCATTCCTACTCAGCCTTTCTCCTTGACTCAGGAGTGAAGGCAAGCCAGAATGATGATTGAGGATCGACAGTCCGGCTTGCCGGGTTGTTGGTTTCAAGGCCCTTTAGAGATTGGCGTCTCTAAAGGGCCTCACTAATTAGTGCGTCGTATTGGTGGAGGACGCATTAGGCTCCTTTCTTCAACGAGATGTACTTTTCTCTTTTGACCTTGCGCACCTGAAAAATCTCAGGGTGCAGACGTAACGCGGATTCAACTGCGCTACGGCTTTCCCACTTTTTACGCAAGTCGCCCAAAAAGATCAGTACCTCATTTATTCGTGCCTCTCCTGCATACTCCAGATACCAACGAATTGCTTTCCACAACGGCAATTCATCACGGAGTTGCTGAATGTCCATGTGAACCTCCAGCGTTTCTCCGATTGCATCCGATGCATCTTCCTTTATCGCTATCTCTGTTCCAATAGGACCAAGCATCCCAACCAGTTCGTCAATTTTTACTGATCGATCTTGCAGTTCCTTTTGGAGCGCAACATAGCGATTGTATGCAGCGACAAATTGCTTTTTCTCTTCTCGTATTGTCAGTACCCGTTGACATTCCGAGACGAGCTGTTGTTTTACGGCTTCTAGAGCATCAGCTAAGAGTGGCACAAGAGGATAAGAACACTGCGAGAATACTATTGTCAAGAAAAAAGTATTGTCAAAGTATCTTTCCAGTTCTTCGTGCGTCCAAAGCAAAGGTTGCGGTTTAGGTGCGAGCGGACGGCCATTGTGTTTCATAAGGCCACCCCCCGACTTTCACAGCAACGCAGTCCTAGGACACTACCTTTTTTCACAGGGGGCATTTTCTTTTGTGCTATTCTCTAGCCATCAGCTTCAACATCCTTTCCGGGAGATTTAACATGTCCAAGAAGAGCAAAAAGCGTAGGAACAGGAACGCCATAAAGCCAACCACCACAGAAACCACTGTCATAGCAACCCCTCCTCTAGCAACCCCTCCTCAATCTGCTCCCGCTCCTGCGGCTATGCTTGCATGGCCCCGGCGCTTCCGCTAAGGCTTTTATAGAAAGATTAAAAAAAGAGGATACAGGATGCAAGTCGCCAAGATCAGAGAAGCGATTGATGCTTCCAAATTATTTATCAAGCGAGCCGAGGAGATTCTGGAACAGTCTGGTTCGACCACAAATTTCCTGCTCTGTAATGGTAAATTCGCAAAAATCCTAAAACACACAAGCTACAAAGCTATACAGGCCATGCAGGAGATGAGAAGACCTTGACTCTGAAAGATATGAATAACCTACCCCGTATAGCGATGGTCACAACTTGTAAGGGTCGCCTGTCCCACTTGCGCCGCACCCTCTCTCGCAACATCGCCGATAACAGCGACTATCCGAATTGCCTCTTCGTAGTCCTCGGCTATGGCGACCCTGAATTAGATGAGTACATGCGTACATTGCTCGATACTCCTCAAGCCCTCCCAATTGTTTATTACAGCTTCCCAAGCGGACAGGGATTCCACGTTGCGAAAGCCAAAAACCTCGCCATGCGCTGTGCCATGCTCGAACATCCTGACATTCTGGTTACGGTTGATGCCGACAATTACATTGGGGCAGGCTTTGCTCGCTTTCTGGGATTCCAAATGGGGATGAATGAGCCGAGTGTATTCCTCTGCCCTGATCATCTCAAGATCAAAACTATTCCTCACGGCCCGCTGCGCCCGATGCGCGGCTACGCTGGGCGGCTGGCAATTAGGGTTGAGGATTTCGTTAAGATGGGCGGGTACGACGAGAGCTTTGATACATGGCGTGGCGAAGATACCGACATCAATCAGCGAATGTTGCGAATAGGATATCGCATGGAATTCATCCCCAACAGTTTCCTCGAAGTCATTCCCCACGGCGGAGATGTTCGCTTTAAGGAGTATGAGCACGCGAGGATCTACGAACGGGCTTACGAATTCAAGGTCATTCAGAGCAGAACAGAAAC
>Ga0307478_10001905_pt1 | contig 17320 bp, 14 predicted proteins | sample atmos_gasesECM4C_2_FD_203713 | JGI IMG/M metagenome (GOLD analysis project Ga0307478, IMG submission 203713) | Hardwood forest soil microbial communities from Morgan-Monroe State Forest, Indiana, United States - atmos_gasesECM4C_05 | ecosystem: Environmental > Terrestrial > Soil > Temperate...
GCCAGGTGCCGCTGGTGGCGGATATGTCGTCGGACATTATGTCGCGGCCGGTGGATGTGCGGAAATTCGGTGCGATTTTTGCAGGGGCGCAGAAGAATTTGGGGCCTTCGGGTGCGACCGTCGTGATCGTGCGGCGTGATCTGGCGGAGCGCGCAGACAAGAATTTGCCAACGGTGCTGCAATATCGCACACATATCAAAGAACATTCGCTGTATCACACACCGCCGACCTTTGCGGTGTACATCGTGGGGTTGGTGCTGGAGTGGATCGAGGCGGAGGGCGGCGTCACAGCGCTGCAGAAACGCAACGAAGCGAAAGCGAAGCTGCTTTACGACGCGATTGACGGCAGCGGCGGGTATTATGCGGGGCCGATCGAGAAGGAATCGCGTTCGAAGATGAATGTGACTTTTCGCGTGGCGCGGGGCGATGAGGAAATGGAGAAGAAGTTCGCTAAGGAGGCTGCGGCTGCGAAAATGGCGGGACTTGGCGGGCATCGGTCGGTCGGGGGGATGCGGGCTTCGATTTACAATGCGGTGCCGAGTACGGCGGTGAACGAGTTGGTGGGATTTATGCGGGAGTTTCAGAAGAGGAATGGATAAGAGCTCGGGACTCCTACTGTTTTCCTCGACTCTTAATTCGCACGACTGAACAGCCACAGTAGTGTGGCAATTGCGCAACACTTGGCTTGACATGCCGTAACTGGCCCGGTATTGTGGGCTTTCCATGCCAAAATCGCGCGAGAAGGCGGGTTTTGCCGCGCAACGAGACCCTTCAACTCCTGACAGAATTACTACATCTGCCGGCCTGGTGACCATTCGTGGCGCGGGCCGTACCCAGCCTGAACCGCAACCTCCTCTCGATCAGTATTTCAATTCCCTCTTCACGGCGCTTGGGCCGCAGCACTGGTGGCCGGGCGACACACCTTTCGAAGTGATCGTCGGAACGATCCTGACGCAGAATACCTCCTGGACGAACGTCGAGTTGGCCTTGGTGAATCTTCGGGGCGAAGACTTATTGACCTTGGACGGCATCGAGCGTGTGAACCAGCGACATTTGGCGAATTTGCTCCGCCCGGCGGGCTATTTTCGGCAGAAGGCCCGGAAGCTGAAGGCGTTCGTGAAATTTTTGCGGGCGGAGTATGCAGGGTCGCTGCGGAGGATGTTCAAGACGCCGACGCTCGAATTGCGCGAGAAGCTGCTGGGAGTTTGGGGCGTTGGGCCGGAGACGGCGGATTCGATCTTGTTGTACGCGGGAGAGCAGCCGGTCTTTGTGGTGGATGCTTATACGAAACGGCTGTTCTCGCGGCATGGATGGACCGGGGAAAAGGCGAAGTACGAGGATATTCGCTGGATGGTGGAGAGGCAATTTCCTGGCAACGTGCGGCGATTCAATGAACTGCATGCTTTGATTGTGAACGCGGGAAAGAATTGGTGCCGGCCCAAGGACCCGAAGTGCGGGGAGTGTCCGCTGGGGCGATATCTGGAGGAAGGGCGTTGAAGGGCGAGCAATCCAAACGCAGACGGCAACTGTGGCTGATCATCGTCGGGATCGTGGTGGTCATGCTGCTGGCGGCCGTGTTCACGCTGGGGTCGCTGGACGTTCCGTTGCGGCCGGAGCAAGGAAGCGCGTTCGTGGTGCTGTTTGCGCTCTCGACTTTGCTGGCGGCGGCGCTGCTGGTGTTCACTTTGATTTTGACGCGTAGCCTGCTGCGGATGTGGGCCGAGCGGAGCAGCGGGCAGATGGGTTCGCGCTTCAAGGTGAAGATGGTGCTGGGCGCGATGGGCGTCTCGCTACTGCCCATTGTATTCCTGTTCTTCTTCAGCTACGCGCTGGTGAACCGCACGCTGAATTCGTGGTTTCCGCGGCCTCTGGAAATTGCGAATGAACAGAGCCAGAGTCTGCTGGCGGACCTAGGCCGCGCGAACATGGATCATCTGAGCGCCATTGCGGCAAAGGCGGCGGCGAGCAGTAAGCAGGATCAATCGCTGCTCGGATTGGCGTGGTCCGTGGATGCTTCGTGGATCGCGCACTCGAGCGGCGTCGCGGATGACGGAGTGCAGTACATCAAACCCGCCAAAGACGCCGACAACGCGACGATTCCGGAGATGGAAACGATCACGCCGACACTGGTGCGTACCTTGCCGGATGGCGCCGAGATCTGGCAGACGAGCGATCACTTGTATATTGCGGGAAGCGCACCTCTTGGCGACGAGCGGCTATATGTAGCGCGGATTCTGCCGAGCGATTTCCTCACGCGTTATTCGGAGATTCAAACGCAGACCGAGACTTACGGCCAGCAGAAGCAACATTTGCGCGCGTACAAGCGCGAGATTTTGCTGGCGCTGCTGCTGATGACGTTACTGCTGGTATTCACGACTACCTGGGTGGCTCTGTTCTTGTCGAAGCAGGTGACCGTGCCGATTCAAGCGCTGGCGGAAGCGACAAGGGAAATTTCGCGCGGGAATTTTGATCACAAGATAGATGTGCGGGCACAGGACGAACTGGGGATGCTAGTGCGTTCCTTCAATCGCATGACCGACCAGTTGGGTGAAGGGCGACGACAGATCAATGAATTTACACAGAGCCTGGAACAGGCGATCGAGGAGCGCGAGCGGCGCCGGAAGTTAATGGAAGCAATTCTGGAGAATATTCCGACGGGCGTGGTGTCGCTGAACTCGTCGGGAGAAGTGGCGCGGCTGAATTCGGCGGTGCCAGCAATTTTGGGGGAAGCGGCGCGCGAGGCGCGGACGTTGCAGGATTTGCTGGGGGAAGAGGCCGCGCGCGCGGTGTTGCATTTGATGCGGCAATCGCTGCGGATGGGCGTGGCTTCGCGCGAGATTGAAGTGGCGACGACGGGGCGACTGGTGCGCGCGGCGGTGACGGTGAGTTCGCTGGGGCCGCGGCGGTCGAATCCTGGATTTGTCGTGGTGATTGACGATTTGACGGATTTGCTGCGCGCGCAGAAGGCGGCGGCGTGGCAGGAAGTAGCACAGCGGATCGCGCATGAGATCAAAAATCCTTTGACGCCGATTCAGCTTTCGGCGCAACGGCTTCTGCGGCACTTGGATCGGCTGGGCGCGCAGAAGGGGGACGGAGCGCGTTCGGAATTCGAGAAATTAGCGGCAGAGTGCGCTGGGTTGATCGAGCGCGAAGTGCAGACGCTGGGCTCGCTGGTGGATGCGTTCTCGCAATTCGCGCGGTTCCCTTCCGCGCGCCTCGCGCCAGAAGATTTGAACGCGATTGTTTCGAGCGCGCTGGATTTATTTCATGGGCGGCTGGAGGGAGTGACTTTGCGCGCGGAATTGGCGGCTAGTTTGCCACCGGTGAAGGCGGATCGCGAACTCTTGCGGCGAGTGCTGGCGAATTTGATTGATAACGCGGCGGAGGCGATGGAGGGGTCCGCGATACGGCGGCTGCGGGTGGCCACCCGCGTCGAAGGCGACGGCGATGCGGTGGAGATCGAGATTTCGGACAGCGGGCATGGAATTTCGCCAGAGGATAAGCAACGATTGTTCTTGCCGCATTTTTCTACGAAAGAGCGCGGGACAGGGTTGGGATTGGCAATCGCTAGCCGGATCATTGCGGAACATAACGGAACGATACGGGCGGAGGACAATTTGCCGACCGGGACGAGGTTTTTGATTCGGTTTCCGGCGGCGGAGATTCCAGTTACGCCGGTATAGCGGGCTGAGAAAGACCACGTCAAAAGACGTAACGGAAAGTTCGCAGAGAATACCAGCGTCAACAGCGCACCCTAATGGTGGCCGTTACAGAGGTGACTGCTCTCCGGTTATATGCCAGCTTCCATTTTAATTGTTGATGACGAAAGCGGGATTCGCGAGTCCCTGGCGGGGCTTTTGCGCGATGAAGGGTACAAGGTGGAAACCTTGGAGTCGGGGGAGGAGTGTTTGACGCGACTGGAGCGGCGCGGGATTGACCTGATCTTGCTGGATGTGTGGCTGAAGAAAATGGATGGGCTCGAGACGCTTGAGCGGATTCAAGCGCAGGATGGCGCGCCGATGGTCGTCATGATTTCCGGGCACGGAAACATCGAGACGGCGGTGCGCGCTACCAAGCTGGGGGCGTTTGATTTCATCGAGAAACCGCTTTCGCTCGAGAAAGTTGTGTTGGTGGTGCGCAACGCTTTGGAATATTTGCGCTTGGAAGAGGAAAACCGGCGGCTGCGGGCAGAGCTCGAAGAGAAACATCAGATTTTGGGAAGCAGCGTGCCGATGAAGGCATTGCGGCAACAGATTGCATTGACGGCGCCTACGAACGGCCGCGTGCTGATTTATGGCGAGAGCGGGACGGGCAAGGAATTAGTGGCACGGGCGCTCCATGACAGCAGTTTGCGGAGCTCGATGCAATTCGTGGAAGTAAACTGCGCGGCGATTCCGGAGGAATTGATCGAGTCTGAAATGTTCGGACATCGCAAGGGGAGCTTTACCGGCGCGAGCGAAGACAAAGTGGGAAAATTTCAGAAGGCGGATGGCGGGACTTTATTTTTGGATGAAGTGGGGGATATGAGTTTGAAGACACAGTCGAAGGTGCTGCGCGTGCTGGAGGAGCGGCGCGTGGAACCTTTGGGATCGAATCAGCCGGCGACTGTGGACGTGCGGGTGATCGCGGCGACAAATAAAAAGCTGGAGGAGGAAATTGCACGGAATGCATTCCGCGAGGATCTCTTTTACCGGCTGAATGTGATTCCCTTTTACGTGCCGGCTTTGCGTGAGCGCGTGGAGGATATTCCGATTCTGGCGGCACATTTTCTGGCGGCGTTTTCGCAGGAGTATGGGAAGAAGCCGCGGGAGTTTAGTCCGGCGGCTGTGGATGTACTTTTAAATTATCCCTGGCCGGGGAATGTGCGCGAATTGAAGAATTTGGTGGAGCGGTTGGTGATTATTTGTCCTTCGCCGCGGATCGAGCCGCATCATTTGCCTCCGGAGATTTTTCGCGGCGCGTCGAAGAGCCCGCAGAAGCCGTATGAGAGTTTGCAAGAAGCGCGTTCGGCCTATGAACGTGAATTTGTTTTGCGGAAATTGGAAGAGAACCGGTGGAATATGACGAAAGCGGCGGAGGCGTTGGGACTCGAACGCAGCCATTTGTACCGGAAGATGCGGACATTGGGGATTGCGCCCACGCGGGCGGAGTAAGGCGCGAGGTGCGCCGCGATTGAAGTAGACTCCGGTTAGTTTCTTGGCAGATTAACCCACGTGATACTCTCTGCTTGACATGACGCGCACGCTCAAGGTTGGGCTGGTTGTTTTGGGGCTGGGACTTCTCGGCTTCCTCTGCGTGTTCACCGTCCTGGGTCCGCTCGGGCCTTGCGCGAGCGACTCTCAAGCAGCGGCGCTGTTCCTAGGTCTGGCGGGAAGTGGAATCGGTGGATTGATTTGTCTGGTCGCACTGCCCGGTGTACTTTTAGCGAAATACAAAGCACGTGCTGCTGACACGAGTTCCCCGCCGCGTGGCGAATAATTTCCTCGATCGTAACTTAGTTGGGCGCTGCGATTTGTTGAGGATTGCGGCGGGAGTGGGCGGCGCGCTTTGCGCCCCGGCAAGCTGGGGCGCAGCGAGCAGGCCCCTAGATTTGGCGGATCATACTTGCAAACTGTTTTGAGATTATTCGGCTTCTTGGATTTCGGCCAGTTGTTCAAGCTGGCGGTGCCAGTCTAGTTGGCGGACCAGGCTGGAATTCTGTCGCCAGTTGGATTGGACTTTCACGAAGAGTTCGAGGAAGATCTTTGCGCCCAGGATGGATTCGAGCTCTTTACGGGCCGCTGTGCCGATTTTCTTGATGGCTTCCCCGCCCTTTCCGATCAGGATTCCCTTTTGACCGTCGCGCTCCACGTACATGGTGGCGCGGATGCGCAGGAGTTTGGGAGTTTCCTCGAAATTATCAACCAAGACGGCGATAGCGTGGGGCACTTCGTCGCGTGTGGCGAGGATTGCTTTTTCGCGGACGATTTCGGCAGCGAGGAAACGTTCGGGCTGATCGGTAAATTGATCGGCGGGAAAATGCGGCGGAGCTTCGGGCAGGCGCTCGAGCCACGAATTGACGAGGTTGAGACAGCCTTCGCCGGTGCGCGCGCTGATGGGGAAAACTTCGGCGAATTCAAATTCTTTGCTGTAACGCTCGATCATTGGAAGGAGCAGTTGCTTGGCGATGCGATCCACTTTATTCAGCAGCAGGTAGACAGGGCCATGAAACCGCTGGAGCCACTCGAGAGCGAATTTGTCGCCGCGGCCGAAGTCGGCGGTGGCGTCGGCGATGAGGCAGAGGATGTCAATGCCTTCGAGGGCGTGCTGGAGTTCGTCCATCATCATGCGGCTTAGTACGTTTTCTGGTTTGTGGATGCCGGGCGTGTCTACCAGGACGATCTGAGCGTCGTCGCGATTGAGGATGCCTTGGATGCGATTGCGAGTGGTCTGCGGTTTCGAGGAGACGATGGCGACTTTTTGGCCGACGAGAGTATTGACCAGCGTGGATTTGCCGGCGTTGGGGCGGCCAATGATGGCTACGAAACCGGATTTGAAGGGCATGGACATTTCAATTGTACGCCTTTGGAGCAAGACGAGAAAGGAAGAGGAGTCTGGGAGGCAGGAGTTGGTGCGATTGCGACCGCGTTTTTGTGCGATTCAAGATTTAATACCCAGTTCGCAGAGGAAGAAAAAAGAGAGAGGGCTCGGAGGTATCGTGCCAGTGGATCGAGTGTGCGCGGACATATGTTCCTTTGTTACGGCCATGTGAAGCGATTGAGAAAAACGATGGATGGGCGGCGGTACGCCATCGTTTTTTTCGTGAATTCTTGACATCGGCTCGCGCCGTTGTATGCTCGGACTGCTTGCAGCGAACCAGAGCTATCTGGTTGCGGACGGTGGGGCTGTCCGCGCGACACGCTGCATAGCCACATTAAGCCTTTAGAGGAGGCCTTCCATGGCACACCACGTAAAAGCAATTCCGGACGGGTATCACTCGATCAGTCCCTCGTTGACTTGCAAGGATGCGGCCCGGGCGATCGAATATTACAAAAAAGCATTCAATGCCGAGGAAATCATGAGGATGCCGTCGCCGGACGGCAAAATCTCACACGCGGAACTGCGCATCGGCGATTCCGTCATATTTTTGAACGATGTGATGGGACCAATGACCGGAACCAGTTCGGGGACGCCGCAGATGTCTTTGTTTCTGTACGTGGAGGATGCGGACACGACGTTCAATAACGCGGTGAAGGCCGGTGGGAAGGTGGACATGGCGTTGGAGAATCAGTTTTGGGGCGACCGCTACGGGAAGCTGACGGACCCCTTTGGGCACCAGTGGGGTATTGCGACTCACGTGGAGGATGTGGCGCCGGAGGAAATCGGCAAGCGTGCGGCGGCGTTTTTTGCGAAGATGGCCGCGCACGGGTAGTTTTTCGGAAACGTGACGACAATTTGATGGTGCTTGGTCGGGCTCGCTGCCGTTATGGCGGGCCCGAAGTGTTTTATAGATTGGCTTGCTCGATTCGCAGCGAATATAAGTGCAATCCCACCGCAGAGACGCAGAGGAAGCAGAGAGAACCGCGAGAACAACTACGGGCGCGTGCATTTCTAGATGGTACGGGCGGAGGAGGCGGCTGCCGAGGGGACGGGTTTGGCGCGGACGCGTAGGACTTTGCGCTGGTTGGCTTCTAGGACTTCGAAGCGGAGGCCATCGGCGTCAACGACTTCGCCGGTCTTAGGGACGTGGCCGGCCACGCTATTTAGCAGCCCAGCAATTGTCGTGGCGGCGGAATGTTGCATGCCGGCGTCGAGTTGCACGCCGAAAAGTTCGTTGACCTTGTCGAGCTGAACGCTGCCGCGCATTACTAATGCGCCGCCGGCCTCGCGGACTACGTCCGGGGCGGGCGTGCGATCTTCTTCGCCGATTTCGCCTACAATCTCTTCCACCAAATCTTCCACGGTGACGACGCCCGCCATCAGTCCGTATTCATCAATCACGATAGCCATCTGCTGATTTTTGCGCTGCATTTCTTTCAATAGTTCCGAGCCGAACTTGGTTTCGGGGATGAAGAGCGCGGGGCGCATCAGTTCGCGCACGGTGCGGTGGGCGGCGTCGCGGTCGGGGACTTCGAGCATGTCGCGAGCCATAACGATGCCGACGATATCGTCGAGCGATTTTTCGTAGACCGGCAGGCGGGAGAATTTAGTGTCCACTACGAGGTCGCGCAATTCTTCGAGAGAGGCGGAGGCACGGATGGCGATTGCGTCGGGGCGCGGAGTCATCACATCGCGGACGCGCTTATCGCCGAATTCGACTACGGATTCGATCAGACGGGCTTCGTCCTGCTCGATGATGCCCTCTTCGGTGGCGGCGTCCACTAAGGCTTCGATGGCTTGCTGTTGCTCGTCAGCAGGAGTTTGCACGCCGGGCTCTTCGGACAAGTGCAACACCGAGATGAGGAGCTCTAGAACGGCTTGCACGGGCCAGATGATGAAGAGAAGGACGCGGACGAGCGGAACGAACGGCAAAACCCATTTTCCGGAAACGCGCGCGAGCAGGAGCGACGGGAAAAACTGCATGGCGACGACTACTTGCGCGCCGAGAAAAAAAATCATCTCGACAGCCGCTTCCCAGGTGCCGGGGACGAAAAAGAGGACGCCGCGCGCGGTGATGGCTGCGACGAGTACAAGCCACAGGCGCGCGAGCAAGCTGAAGGCGAGCGCGGCACGACGGCGGTCCATGTGGAAACGGGGCTCGACTTCCGCTTCGAAGGTTTCGAGGTGCTCGTGGATGCGGCCGGTGTGGACGCGGCCGAGCTCGCGGAAGGCGCGGTCGAGGTAGGAAAAGACGACGAGGCCAAACGTAAGAGCGAGGACGCCGACGGTATAGAGAAAGATGGGCATGGCTAGGCCAATCCTAAATCGCGGCGGAGACGGTTTTCGCGCCGGGTCATCTGGCCTTGGTCGGTTTCATGGTCGTAGCCCATCAGGTGCAACACGCCGTGAAGGATGAGGATGCGCATTTCCTGCTCGAAGGTGTGGCCGAAACGCGCGGCGTTGCGACGGGCGACGCCAGGGGCGATGGCGATGTCACCAAGATACGAGGGAGAGGAGCTGGAGGATGTGAAGGAAGTCGAGGAGAAAGCTGCCACCTCGCTTGTTCTTGCGCTCCGGGCGCGGCGCGAGTTTGGCCGCGATTTATTGCCGCGGATGGGTTTGATTTTGGCTTGGGGAACGGGTCCATCGGCTGGGAAGGACAATACATCGGTCGGGCGATTTTTGCCACGGTACGCGGAGTTCCAGCGCGCCATTTGGGAGTCGCTGACAAGAGCGACGGCAAGTGAATCAGGCGGGAGGCGCAGGCGCTTTTGCGTGGCTGCCAGAAATTTACCGAGCGTCGCAATGGAAACACGAACGCGCCGCTGTTGATTGAGAATCATACCGGCGGTTAATCCCGCGGATTTCTGAGAGCGGAGTGTCCCGCGACGGGGCCGCGGCCATTCTGGCTGGGATGCGAGGCGGCGTGCTCATCGTAGGCTTTGATGATGCGCTGCACGAGATTGTGGCGGACGACGTCGCGCTCGTCGAAATAGACGAGGGAGATGCCTTCGATTTTGCCGACGATTTCGATAGCTTCGATGAGTCCGGAGCGGCGCGATTCGGGCAAGTCGATCTGAGTGACGTCGCCGGTGATTACGGCTTTGGAGTTAAAGCCGAGGCGAGTGAGGAACATTTTCATCTGCTCGCTGGTGGTGTTTTGCGCTTCGTCGAGGATGACGAAGGAATCATTGAGCGTGCGGCCACGCATAAAGGCGAGCGGAGCGACTTCGATGATGCCCTTCTCGAGGAAATTTTCGAGTTTGTCGGCTTCGAGGAGGTCATGGAGCGCGTCATAGAGCGGGCGCATGTAGGGATCCACTTTTTCCTGGAGCGTGCCGGGGAGAAAGCCGAGGCGTTCGCCAGCTTCGACGGCGGGTCGCGCGAGAATGATGCGATTCACTTGCTTGGAAAGCAGCGCAGTGACCGCCATAGCCACGGCGAGATAGGTCTTGCCAGTGCCGCCGGGACCGATGGCGAAGACCATGTCGTAGGCTTCGAGAGCTTCGATATAGCGTTTTTGGTTTGTGCTCTTGGGGACGATGGTTTTCTTGCCGAAAGAGCGCGAGTGCGAAGGAGAGAACGCGTTGCGCGACGCGGCGGCGGGATCGCCGGTGGCGATGCGCAGGAGTGACTTCACTTCCTGGCTATCGGGGATGCGGCCGTCGCGGATGCGCTGGTTGTATTCGCCGAGGATTTGGGCGGCGCGCTCAACTTGCGGCGCCGAACCTTCAATTTCGAGGTCGTGGTCACGGAGATGCGTGGTGACGTGGAGAGCGGACTCAAAGAGCTTCAGGTTTTCGTCGAGAGTGCCGAACAGTTCGTTGATGCCACCAGCCAAGCGGACGGTTTGTTTCATCAAGTTTCGCGGAAGCGATATCTCCAGGACAGAAATTCAACCCTGCTACAATTAGCGTAGCGCGGCAGGCGCAGAGGGTCAAGGCAGACGCGGAGAGATTCACCGAATTGTAATATTGAGTGGAAACTAGGGCGGGTGAGCCAGGACGTTACGGAAAGGAAGCACGAGGCGTAAAGGCTTCGCTTTTGTGCGCCGATTGTTTCAATATGACCAATTGCGGTCGGATGACTGCTCGGACGGGCGTGGGAATCAAGTGGCGATGACGACGGGGAGAAAGGCATGACGAACGGGAAAGAACCAACTCCTAGCCCGCTAAATCCGGCTTACGCGAAACTGCGGCGGACGCAACGCGTGCACATTCTAATGGCGGTGCTGGTGCGCGGGACGAGCGGCGGCAAACCGTTTGAGGAAGAGACGAAAACGACGACCGTGAACGCGCACGGCGGCCTGATTTCACTGGCGACGCCGGTGACGCGGGGGCAGCATGTTTCGATCGTGAATCCGAAGACCGCGGAAGAAGTGGAATGCAAGGTGGCTTTCATCAGCGAGACCAAGGGGAGCAAGACGGAAGTTGGTTTGGAGTTTACGGAAGCGTCGCCGCTTTTTTGGAGAATCGGATTTCCACCGGAGGACTGGGTGGATTCGATGGAGCGGAAGCGGCCGGGGACTTCCGCGACGCCGGCGCGGCCTACGGCAGCGGGGAGTGGGACGCCGCGCGGGAAGAACGATTAGTTGGGTTAGCGCGAAATGGGTTCGGTCGTTTGACCCCGGTTCAAATTCTACGTTTTTTCAAATCTTCCAACGCGCGAAGGGGGCTGAAGCGCGCGTGGGAAGTCGTTCCATGCGCCCCGACGAAATCCCTAATCGCCGCTCACACGCTGAAGCCCCGCCTTTCCATTTGAGCCCTAGTTCATTGCTTGGAAGCCGGGAATTCGACTTTGGGGACTGCACGCGAAGTTTCGGATGCCTGGAAGTAGGCGTTGTTGGGTTGGAATCCGGCCCAGCCGGCGAAAACGCTGTTCGGGAACTGGCGGATGTAGGTGTTGTAGGCCTGGATGGAATCGTTGTAGCGCTTGCGTTCGACGGCGATGCGATTTTCGGTGCCGGCTAGTTCGTCCTGGAGGCGGAGGAAATTCTCGTTGGATTTGAGTTGGGGATAATTTTCGCTGATCGCTAGCAAGCGCCCGATGGCGCCGTCGAGCTGACCGTTCGCGGCGATTTTGTCGGTGGGAGTCTTGGCGCCGAGCAGCGCGGCGCGGGCGTTGGCGATGTCGGCGTAGACGGTTTCTTCGTGCGCGGCGAAGCCTTTCACGGTGTTGACGAGGTTGGGGATTAGATCCGCGCGGCGTTGGAGGACGACGTCTACTTGCGCCCAGTTAGATTTCACCTGTTCATCGAGAGTGACGAGGTGGTTTTTGGTGCTGACGTAGGCGCCGCCGACGAAGGCTACCAGCAGGACAATGATGGCGATGACGGCGATGACGGCTTTCATGGAAGACCTCCGGTGAGAGTGGATGGCGGGGCCATCATACTGCAAAAAGCAGTTTCGACGGAGAGGGGGATAAAGGACGCGGGGCCAGGCGCCTGCGGGCCGCCGAGTTGCAAGTTGATGCGCCAAGCGCGAAAAGCGATCCCTCGCTTCGCTCGGGATGACGAGAACGACAGTGGCTACATTGCCTCCAGGCGGCGGTCTACTTCGTTGGTTACCACTTCTACGAATTCCAGATAGGCCTGCAGCGACGCCTCTACGTCCACGCTGCGGGGCTTGCGCTTCCCTTCCCTTAGATCGAGCATCGCGTTGAAAGCGGATGGATCGGCGCCGGTGAGTGCGGCCATGGCGGCTACAGCATCACGCTTCGTAGCGGTAGCAGGTTGGCCTAGCGCCATCAGCGCGTGACGGAACAGCGCGCAGAAGACTGAAACGGATTGCGACATGATTGCGAGATGCGCTTTGTAACTTAGCGGCGCAGCCAGGACTGCCTGGCGCAGGCGCAGCCAATCGGTGCGGAGTTCTCGTTCGACTTGCAGGCGATGGAGATGGAGCGGAACTTCGAAATTCGCGAAAAGCTCCGGGCCGAAGAGGACGCGATGATGATGCTTGATGTCGAGAAGTTCGATGGCGAAAACGTCTGCGGAGCGATGGAGTTCATCGAGAGTGAAAATCAGCGGCGGAGGGTTGCCCTGGCGCACCCACCATTCGGCGGCGTCGTGGAGGTGTTCGAGGTCGGCTGGGCCGGCATGTTCGACGACGCAGAGGACGTTGAGGTCGGAGTGTCCTGCACGAAATTCGCCGGTGACGGCAGAGCCGTAGAGTACGACGGACTTCAGGTTGTCTTTGGCAGCGGATTGTAGCCGGGAGACGAGTTCGGTTAATTTTGTTTCCATGACACGACCTTTGCTGTGCTGCTGCAAAAAGCGGGGGCTGAGCTCCGCCCCCACGTATGTGTAGCGCAATTGAGAATGTTTGGCTTGAGGGGCTGAAGCCCCTCCAAATTTACTAGCCTTTCGGCGGGATCGAAGTCCCACCCTTCTAGGGACGAGCGCCGCGAATTAGACTCTTGCGAACCGAAACTGTTACCAGCTCCCTCCCGCGCCGCCGCCGCCGAACGAGCCTCCTCCTCCGCCTCCAAAGCCGCCTCCGCCACCACCGAAGCCTCCGCCACCAAAACCACCGCCGCCCCAGCCGCCACGACCCATAGCGCTGCCGATCATGGGGCCGATCCACCAGCCGCTGCCGCCACCACCGCCACGGCCTGATCCGCTCATCATTTTGTAGATGATGAAGATGAACACCCCTAGAAGCAGAAGCGAGAGTATTCCACTCGACTGATTTTCAGGGGGGCGCTGGGGCCGGGGAGGCGGCAACGAGCCGACGCTAAGAGTGATGCCGCGGTCCTGGGCGATGACGTCGGCTACGCGGCGCGTCATGAGAAGGACGGCCGCATCGTAGTTCCCAGCGCGCAGGTACGGTATAGCCTCTCGGCCGAATCCGCCTACCTTACCGTCGGGCAGAATGGGTTCGAGTCCGTAACCCACTTGCGTCCAGTATTTGTGGTCTTTGATTGCAAAAAAGATTAGGACGCCGCTGGACGTGTCCTTCGGACCGACTCCCCACTTGGTTGCAAGATCAAAAGAATAATCTTCCACAGAGCGCCCATCGAGCGATGGCACCGTCACTACAAAAATTTGGGCCTTTCCTTTCTGGTTAATCTCGGTGCAAAGGGCGGTTAGTTGGGCGCGGGCGTTGGCGCTTAGCACATCGGCGAAATCGTTGACATAGCCTGCGGGTTTGGCGGGGATGGAGGTTTGCGCGAGCGCTGGAAACGCGATGCAGAAGAGGAGCAGAAACGCCAGGAACGGGGGCGCGGAGCGGCGATAGCTTCGCGTGGCACGTGTAGAATGCGGATTTAGCGCGCGAGGCATGGGTGACGCCGGCATGTTAGTTCGTTGTTGCTCCGAGTGTCAACGTGGCGGGAGATTCCTGCAGACGCGAGGATTGGATTAAGGATCCAACACCGCGATTGCATCGCAGTAAACACCGCAGACAGTGGACAGCAAAACCGAGAGCTCTGAGGCAATTCGGCGGCCCTAGAAAATGTGATGCGTTCCCTGCATTCGGTGGCATGGCATGCGCGCTGCGTCCGGACAGACGCGGGACACAGCGATCGCTACATGAGCAACGTGAACGGCACAGACAACGGCGAAACCAAGGCGCGGGCTTTGATGCGATTGTAAGGGGCGGGAGGCGATGCTAAACTTCGCGCTAGCATGTTCGGGTACGCACGGTACTGTCCGAAAATGAACGCCTGACAGTACCCTTTTCCCGTTTAATCGTCTAATTTCAAGCGGATAGGCATGGCCGCTGCTTTGCAGCCGGATACATAAAATGAAACAAACAGGGTTGCTGGTGCGTTTGAGTAAGTTACAGGTCTGCGGCAGTGAATGCGTCACTTTTTAGCGAGAGGAAAAACACGATGATCGGAAGGTTACAAGTTGCAGTGGTGCTGCTGACGGCTGCGTCGTTGATCGTTTCGCCGGCTTATGCCGCGGCGCAGGCGGGCCAGGAGCAGAACCAGACGCAGAATCAGGCTCAGAGCCAAGGGCAAGCCTCATCGAGGACGCAGCCGCCCAGCCAGCCCGAGGCGCAAACCGGAGCGCCCGCGACTGAGCCGGCGCGCGACCTGCGCAGCGTGGAAGGGCCCGACTATTCCAAGCCGAAGGCGGCATTGCCGAATCTTTTTGCGCCGTACACTCCCGAGAATATTCCGGAGCCGATGCTGACGAACTCGTCGCGGATCGACCAACTGATCCAGGACGGCAAGTTGATGCTCAGCCTGGATGATGCGATCTCACTGGCGCTGGAAAATAATTTGAATATCAACGTGACGCGGTTCACGCCGTGGATCGCCGAAACGCAATTACTGAAAGCGAAAGCGGGCGGGATTCCGCAAACAGGCAGCAGCCAACAGGTGGTTCTGGGCTCGTCGCCCGTGGTATCGTTCGATCCGGTTTTCACGATGAACTTGGGATGGTCTCACGGAATTTTTCCGGTGAACAACCCGTTTACGTCGGGCGCCGGGACGACCGCAATTCCGGCGGTGGACCAGAATACGGCATTCGTAGATTTGGGCTACACGCAAGGATTTCACACCGGAACTAGTTTGCAGGTGACGTTCGATACACCGCGAACTTCCACGAACCTGAGCGACGTCGTTTTCAATCCAGCGTTGAGTCCGATCATGTCGGTGACTTTGTCGCAGCCGCTGCTGAATGGATTCGGATTGCTGCCCAATACGCGCTACATCCTGGAAGCGCGCAATTCGATCAAGGTGGCGAATTCGGTGTTTGCGCAGCAGGTGATTGCGACCGTGACGCAGACTTCTAACGATTATTGGGAGTTGGTGTACGATCGCGAAAACGTGAAAGTGCAGGAAGCGGCGGTGGGAGTGTCGCAGAAGCTTTATGAAGACAACAAGAAGCAACTGGAGATCGGGACGATGGCGCCGCTCGATGTGCTGACTGCAGAATCCCAACTGGCTACAGATCAGCAGAACTTGATCGTGGCGCAGACCACGAAATTGCAGCAGGAAACCGTGCTGCTGAACGACATCGCCAAGAATCTGCTGGCGAAAGATGTGGCGGGAATCGAAATCATTCCGACGACTCCAATTTCCACTCCTGATTTGGTGGAGAACATTGCTCTGCAGGACGCGGTGCAGGAGGCCTGGAGGAAGCGCCCGGAACTTTACCAGGCGGATTTGAATTTGAAGAATGCGGGCATCGAAGTGAAAGCGACGAACAACGGGTTACTGCCTTCCCTGAATGCCTACGTGGAGTACCAATCGCAAGGGTTGAATGGCGACAAAATCAACACGACCAACGTGCCCGGCGATTTTGTCGCGGATACGGCCTCGCCGCTGGTGGATGCCAACGGAAATGAGATTTTGTTCGGCGGCAATCCGGCTTTTGCTGGCTTCCCAGTAAGCACAACGTCCATCAATAAGGGCGGGTTGGGCGGATCGCTTGCCAACGTATTTCACAATGATTTTCCGGTGTATTCAGTGGGTGTGAATTTGACTCTGCCGATTCGCAATCGCTCGGCACAGGCGGATAGCGCGCGGGCGCATCTGGATGAGCGTCAACAGCGGGTGCAGTACCGCCAGACGGAAAACACGATTGTGCTCAACGTGCGCAATGCTTTGATCGCATTGCAGCAGGATCGGGCGCAGGTGGCGGCGGCCGATAAAGCGCGGACGCTCGCGCAGCAGACGCTTGACGCCGAGCAGAAGAAATATCAGCTGGGGTCATCTACCAGTTACAATGTCGTTTTGCGGTCGCGCGATTTGACGGCGGCGCAAGGCACGGCTTTGCGCGCGCAGGCGAACCTGGAAGAAGCGCTGGTGAATTTCAATCAGGCGATGGGGCGGACTTTGGAAGTGAATCGCATTACAGTGGCGGATGCTTTGCGGGGCGTGACGGGACGTAACCCCTTGATACCAGGGACGCCTGATGCGGACGCGGGAGTAGGGGCGAAGTGAGTCGAGTTTCTTCAGGGGGCATCGCATTTTTGCGTTCGTCTTGTGGCTAAGGCAGTGCCCTCGCGAATCGCGAGGTTGCCCACACGGAAGACTCGGGAGATCGCCGATTTCTACAGTTTCATCAACGGCGCACTGAAGTGCGCCGCTACCACTGCCAGATAATGGTTGACGTTGCTTGGGTCACGCCTCGTGCGTTTTTCTGCATGTTGCTGCTACCGTGTCATTGCCCTAGAATGAGTTGATGGCGTCGTTCGATCTTTAAGCCGCGCTTTGCGTTTGTTCGGAAGGAGCCCTCCCATGGCCGAGAAAACCGTAGACAAGGCTGGCAAGGTTAGTCGGTCTCAGAGTACCGCTACGCTTGAGCCGGAGCGGCACGTTTCGGCAGGCGAGCGAGATTGGGAAGAAAAGACTCTGCGGCCTACCTTGCAGAAATCCTCGGAAAGAGACGCTGACTTCACGACGGTTTCGAGCTATCCGATTCGACGGCTCTATACGCCCGCGGATTTGCCGGACTGGAATCCGGAAACGGATTTGGGCTATCCGGGGACGCCTCCTTACACGCGCGGCATTCATTCCACGATGTACCGCGGGAAATTGTGGACGATGCGGCAGTTTGCGGGATTCGGTACCGCGGAGGATACCAACGCGCGTTTTCGCTATTTGCTTTCGCAGGGGCAGACGGGGCTTTCGGTGGCGTTTGATTTGCCGACTCTGATGGGGTACGACGCGGATCATCCGCTTTCGGAAGGCGAAGTGGGAAAGTGCGGAGTGGCGATCAGTTCGCTCGCGGATATGGAAGTGCTGTTTGACAAGATTCCGCTGGCGGATGTGACGACTTCGATGA
>Ga0307478_10001907_pt1 | contig 17305 bp, 14 predicted proteins | sample atmos_gasesECM4C_2_FD_203713 | JGI IMG/M metagenome (GOLD analysis project Ga0307478, IMG submission 203713) | Hardwood forest soil microbial communities from Morgan-Monroe State Forest, Indiana, United States - atmos_gasesECM4C_05 | ecosystem: Environmental > Terrestrial > Soil > Temperate...
ATTAACACTTTTCGCACGCAGAACGCCCAGTCAAACGGGAAGTAGATAACCGCATCCGCAAACGGCATGCGCTCTTTCGCCAGCCCATGCCCGGTCAGCGTGGTCGTCGAAACGACCAGTGGCCTTTGCGGGTACGCCTCCTTCAATCGCTTGGCCAGTGTGACTCCCGAAAGCGCTTCGCCAACCGATACCGCGTGAATCCAGATGGCCCCCGGCCGCTCCGCCGGCAATCTCTCCAATCCAGACAGCGCAAATCCGAGACGTTCCTTCAAATTTGAAAGATACTTGCCGTGCCGCAAACCTTGAATCAGCCAGTACGGCGCCGTTACGATGACTGCCAGGCCCATCAACATGCTATATATGAAATACACTCAGTTCTGACTCCGGTCTGATCCCGGACGGGTCTCGTTGAAACGCCCCGCAGGGCAACCCTAGTTCTTTCCCAGGAATCGAAGGCCTCAGGATGCAAACAGTTTATTATAGCCTTATGCGAATTTTCCTCGCTTCTCTCCTCTCCCTGCAGCTCGCATTTCTCGGAATCGCACACATCGCCCAGCAAGCTACGGCGATGGGCACAGCGATTGCGGACTCGCATGAAGGCATGACCATAGGCGTCGAGCCCTGGACACAGCCAAGCCAATACAGGGAAAAATTCCCCAAGAAATCTCCGCTCGCTGGTGGCGTTGTAGCTCTTCGCGTGAGTTTTCACAATACCTCGGACCAGGGCATCAGGGTAGACCTGCAGCGGATTCGGTTGCTTCTTCTGCTCGACGAAGAAAATCGCCAGGAACTAGCGCCTCTCACAGCCGAAGACGTGGCAGACACGGTGCTTCTCAAAGAGAACGGCAAGGATCCCACGAGCAAGCGGAATCCTCTTCCCATTCCGGTCGGCAAACCTAGAACCTCACGCGACTCCAACTGGACAAATTTCAAGGAGGCCTGTCAGAACGCCGGCGTCCCTTCGAGCGTGGTTGCGGCCCGTGGGTCGGTGGAAGGCCTCCTCTACTTCGATCTACGGGGCGAAGTAGAGCTATTGAAACGCGCGCATCTCTATATTCCAAACCTTGTCGCGATGGGCGACAATCATCCGCTGCTCTATTTCGACCTCGATCTTGGGCATTCCTCATCCAACTAGACTTGCTCTCTTCGCCTCACGAAATCCACAATTCTTCGTTCTTTGATTTGCTCGCTGCGTCTCCGTCGGCTACCATGGGATGTCGAACAAATTTTCGTCTCTTCAACCCATGCAAAATTTCCTGGACCAACTCAACCCGGAACAACGCCTGGCCGCCGAAACTACCGAAGGGCCTGTGCTGATTCTTGCCGGCGCTGGCACGGGCAAAACTCGCGCCGTCACTTTCCGCATGGCCAATCTCATTGCCAGGGGAACGCCCGCAGAATCGATTCTCGCCGTCACGTTCACCAATAAGGCCGCAGAGGAGATGCAGAATCGGGTTACGGACCTGCTCCTTCGCGCCGGCGTTCCTCCCGCCCGGCCATGGATTTCCACTTTCCACTCGCTTTGCGCGCGCCTGCTGCGCCGCGAGGCAGTGCATGCCGGTCTCGCCAAAGATTTCGCGATCTACGACGATGACGATCAGGTCTCTGCCGTCAAGCTCGCGATGAACAAGCTCCGTATCGACGACGATGCTCTCACTCCGCGCAACGTGCTCAGCCGCATCAGCTACGCCAAGAACCACGGCCAATCCCCTGAGCAGATGCGCGCCGAGGCTTTTGGGCCGGATAACCGCAAGGTGGCCGATATTTTCACGGCCTACGAAGAACTGCTCAAGCAAAGCAATGCCGTGGACTTCGACGACCTTCTGCTCCGTTCGGCGGCCTTGCTGCGTGATTCCGCGGACGTCCGCGAAAAATGGCGCGCGCGCTTCTCTTACATTCACGTGGATGAATACCAGGACACCAACCGCGTGCAGTACGACCTGCTGCGCCTGCTCACCAATAAGCACCAGAATGTTTGCGTCGTCGGCGACGAGGACCAATCTATTTATCGCTGGCGGGGCGCTGACGTCTCCATCCTCCTCAGTTTTTCCCAGGATTATCCGGCTGCCAAGGTTGTCCGGCTGGAGTGCAACTATCGTTCCACGCAGAACATTCTCGACGCCGCCGGCGCCGTTGTTTCCAAAAATACCAATCGCCTCGGTAAAACGCTTCAGGCCATCAAGGAGCAAGGCAGCAAGCTGCGCTATTTCGAAGCGCGCGACGCCCAGGCGGAGGCCGAATTCGTTGCCGGCGAACTTGAGCGCATTCTCACCGACGACCCCGATCAGACCTGCGCCGTCGAGTACCGCACCAACTTTCAATCCCGCTCGTTCGAGGAAGTGTTTCGCCGCCGCGGGCTCCGTTACAAACTCGTCGGCGGATTCAGCTTCTACAATCGGGCCGAGGTTAAAGACGCGCTCGCTTACGTCCGGCTGGCTCTTCATCCGGAGGACGATATATCGCTGCTCCGTGTCCTGAATGTACCGGCACGCGGCATCGGCAAGACCACGATCGACGCTCTCCGTGACATTGCCCAGCGAGAGAATCTTTCCTTCTGGAACGCGATGGAATCCCTCATGACCAGTCCAGGCTCAAGCCGCGCGGTCGCCCCGCTGCGCGCCTTTCGTGAACTCGTGCTCCGCCTTCAAGATGCGTATTCGACGAAGGAGCCGGCCGGCTTCCTCCGCTTCGTCCTCGACGAATCCGGCTACATGACCATGTTGAAGGACCGCAATACTCCCGACGATGTCGCGCGCATCGAAAACCTCGAGGAGCTCGTGCGCGCCCTCGCCGAAGGCATAGAAGCAGGCGAATCTTTTAGCGATTTCCTGGATGCCGCGGCGCTGGTCAGTGATGCCGATTCCTTTGAGGATAAGCCGGGTGTCACGCTCATTACGCTGCACAGCACCAAGGGTCTGGAATTCGATCATGTCTTCTTGACGGGGCTTGAGGATGGCATCTGTCCCCACAGCCGCTCGACCAGCGAGGAAAAAGGGATTGAGGAAGAGCGCCGTCTCGTCTATGTGGGCATGACCCGTGCCCGCAAATCCCTCACGCTTACTCGTGCCGTCTATCGCCGCGTCTTTGGGAATGAGCAACAGATGCGCGCCTCGCTGCCCTCCCGTTTTCTGTGTGAAATGCCAAGTGAGCTGGTCGATACGGTCGCCGGCTCGATGGCGGAAATCGGCGAGTCCCGGCGCTACGAACCCGACCCTGAATACTCCTACTCCGCTGAGGAATTTCTACGTCGTGTTCGCGGCACGGCTCCGCCTTCTGCACGAACCCCTCAGCGCCGGCCTTCTTCTCCTGCTTCCTCGTTTTCGCGCTCTTCCCTCAGGCGCGGCGCCAATGCCGACCCCCTGCTTGGCCAGAAAGTGCGCCACCCAGAGTACGGTGTCGGCACCGTCGTAGGGGTCGAAGGCGAAGATGATGATCGGCGGCTCTCCGTCAGCTTTCCGGGCCGTGGCACGAAAAAGTTCGTCGAGCGATATGCTCAGTTGCAGCAGCTCTAGCTAGAAGCAATCCCTTTCTACGTTTCCGTTTTCAGGGCGGAAATCGCCGCCTGTTGCGCCAGGTTGCGCCTCCGGTGCGAGTCGCGATAGAGTGATTCACTATCATTCCTACGCAGCGTGTCCAGCTCTAGCCAGGGTCTACGCGCGTCTGGGCGCGATCGGAGAGCATGAGTGGATCCACAACTGTTTCGCTGCAAGAACATTGATCAGCTCATCTCAGACTCGGAACACCCGGACAAGCGGTTAAAAAAGACCCTGGGCTGGATCAGCCTCACCGCTCTCGGCATCGGAGCGATTATCGGCACCGGCATTTTCATCCTGACAGGCACGGCCGCTGCCGGTGAAGAAGTTCTGGTTCCGTCCCTTTTGAAAGCGCCTGTTCTTGACGTGATCTTGCACGGGAGGCACGCGCTAGGCGCCGCGGGGCGGCCGGGAGCCGGCCCGGCGATTGCCGTCTCGTTCTTCCTGGTCGCGATTGTCTGCGGATTCGCGGGACTCTGCTACGCCGAACTTGCCTCCATGATCCCGATTGCCGGAAGCGCGTACACCTATACGTACGCCACAATGGGCGAACTGGTGGCATGGATCATCGGCTGGGACCTGATCCTCGAGTACGCCGTGTCGAACATGGCAGTGGCCGTCGGCTTTTCCGCCTACGTCAACAGCCTGCTGAATTCCTTCGGCATCCATCTCCCTGATACGCTTAGTACCCCTGCCTATCAACCGGCGATTGGCTGGCTGCCGCATTTCAATCTCGTTGGCTTCCTCATCGTCATGCTTCTGACGGTTTTGCTGATTACCGGCATCAAGGAATCTGCCGCATCGAATAGCATCATGGTGGGAGTCAAGCTCATCGCCATTTTCGTGTTCATCGTTTTTGCTTCGAAATACATCAATCCCATCAATTGGGTTCCCTTCGCTCCAAATGGCTTCCAGGGAATTCTCACGGGGGGAGCTATTGTTTTCTTCAGTTACATTGGCTTTGATTCTGTCTCCACCGCCGCGGAGGAGTGCAAGAACCCGAAACGGGATCTGCCTCTTGGCATCATGGCTTCGCTGTTTATTTGTGCGGCTCTCTACGTGAGCGTTGCCATCGTGCTTACCGGGATTCAGCCTTTCCACATCTTCAAAGGAGATGCAGCGCCGGTGGCCACCGCGCTCCACAACATCGGCCTCGACAAGCTGCAGCGCTGGGTCACCATCGGCGCCCTGATGGGCATGATCTCGTCGCTTCTCGTCTATCAATACGGCCAGGCGCGCGTGTGGTTCGCGATGTCGCGCGATGGCCTGCTGCCGTCGGCTTTCTGTAAGGTCCACCCGCGCTTCCGCACGCCGCATTTCGCCACGTGGATCGCGGGTATCGTTGTCGGCATTCCCGCAGGGATTTTTGATATCGGCACCCTGGCGGATCTTTCGAACATCGGGACGCTTTTCGCCTTCGTGCTGGTAGCGGCTGCCGTGCTGGTGCTCCGCAAGACACAGCCGGACCGCGCGCGTGGCTTCAAAGTGCCGCTCGTGCCTCTTCTGCCGATATTGTCGATCGTCACTTGCGTTTTGCTGATGGCAAGTCTTACTCTCGAAAACTGGATTCGCTTTTTTGTGTGGCTGATCATCGGGCTTGTGATTTACTTTGCGTACAGCCGTCATCGCAGCACATTGAATCCGGCTACGAGGAGCTAAGCCAGCGCATATGACTGCACGCCCCAGTCAATGGAATCGCAACAGGCAGAGACTCGTCTGCATGCTGACCCTGTGCTTACTGCTGCCCGCTGACGTATTCGCCTGGGGCAACAATGCCCAGCGCCTGATCGTCAGTCACGCCGTGGATGCCCTTCCGTATGAGATGCGGCCTTTCTTCGAGGTCAATCGAAGCTTTCTGATTCAGCATGTCAACGACCCATTGAATCTCATCGACAAACATCCCAATGAGCGGCTGAACCATTTCATCGAACTCGACAAATACGGCAAGTTCCCCTTTGAAGCCCTGCCGCGAAATTACAGGGCGGCTGTTGCCAAGTACAGCAAATCCAAAATCGATGCGACAGGCCTCCTGCCCTGGCAGATCGGTGTGTATAGCGCAAAGCTGACGGAGGATTTGAAGACAGGTCGCTGGGAAGATGCCAAAGTCGACGCCGCATTTCTGGCCAATTATGTGGCCGAGTCGCACGATCCCTTCAACACCACCGAGAATTTCGACGGCAAACTCACAGGCCAGAGCGGCGTCAATGAACGCTTCAACACCGTACTGATTGACCGTTACGGTTCGTTCTTTCCGCTAAATCCGCACGATGCGTTTTTCATCAATGATCCAACCGATTTTGCCTTCGACTCCTGCCTGAATGCGCACAGCCTCGTCGAATCTCTTCTACTCGCGGACCGCCACGCCAAGAAGGGCCTGGGCTCCTATACCGACGAATACTACGATCGCTTCTACAACCTCACCGCTGCGTCTCTGATCCGGCAGCTCTCTGACGCATCCACCGATGTGGGCTCTTACTGGCTTACCGCGTGGACCAACGCGGGCAAGCCGCAATTGCCGCACTAGATCATTTCACCGTGGACCCAAACGCTCTTCCCGCGCGCATCGCGTCCCTCCCGAAGGCCGAACTTCATTTGCACCTGGAGGGCTCGATTCGTCCGGCCATCGCGGTGAAGCTCGCGGCACGTCACGGCTTTCAGCTGAGCGAAAACGAAGTTCGCCAGCGCTACGCGTACTCAAACTTTGCCGGCTTTATCGAGGCTTTTAAATGGGTAACTTCGTTCCTTCGCGACCCAACCGATTTTGCCCTGCTCGCAACGGACCTCGCCGAGCGGCTCCTTGAACAAAATGTCGTTTATGCGGAGGTAACGCTTTCCGTCGGCGTTATGCTGCTTCGTAAGCAGAATCCACAGGCGAATTTTGAAGCTATTCTCGCGGCCGTCGAGCGGTTTCAGGCGCAAGGGCTCAGGCTGAATTGGGTGTTCGATGCGATCCGGCAGTTCGGGACGGAGCATGCCCTCGAGGTTGTTCGTTGGGCCGAGCGCTGCGGCTCGCCGCGCATCGTGGCCTTCGGGATCGGCGGCGATGAACTCGGCGTCCCCGCCCGGGAATTCCGGGCCGTTTACGACCTGGCGACTGATTGCGGACTGCATCGCTTGATTCATGCTGGTGAAATTGGCGGGCCGGAAAACGTACGCGAGGCTGTCGAGCTGCTCCGCGTCGAGCGCGTGGGCCATGGCATCTCCGCGATCCATGACAACTCGCTCATGGATCTTCTCGCCGACCGTCGTATTCCTTTGGAGGTGTGCCCCGTGAGCAACCTGCGTACCGGGGCACTCGCGCTTCAGTTGAGAAATCCTGCCGCCACCCTCGCGCAGCACCCTCTTCCCCGCTTGCTTCGCCACGGGATTCCTGTGGTGCTTTCGACGGACGACCCGGACATGTTCGAAACATCCCTTATTGGCGAATACCGGCAGGCTCATTCTCTGGGGCTCAGCATGTCAGAACTGGAAAAGCTTGTTTCGAACAGCTTTGCCTACTCCTTCCTGTCCGCCGAAGAGCGCAAGCCGTCTACTCCTTCGGTCTGAGTGAACCATCTCCGTGCAATGCTATACTGTCGCCATGCAAGCTCATGTTTGGGTAATGCCGAAGCGTACCGTGCTCGATCCGCAAGGACAAACGATTCAACACGCCCTTTCCAGCCTGGGATACGCGCAAATTTCGGACGTGCGCCAGGGCAAATTCTTTGTTTTGAATTTGAATGGCTGGAACCGCGATGAGGCACAAAAACACGTTGAGCGAATTTCTAAGGAAGTTCTGGCCAACCCGGTCATTGAGGAATATCGCTTCGAGATCGTTGATTAGGTGCCAACCGTGATGGCTTTACTCCGTGCGTCACGCCGAACTTCTGTCCGCGTTCGAACGTTCGTGGTTGCGTTGACGGTATGCGCTGTATTTTTCTCCGGCGGTTGCAAAAAGGCCCTCCAGGTCGATGATCCGCAACTGAAGCCGATTCAGAACATGTTGGAGACAGAATTGCCAGCAGGCACTCCGGAGTCGGCCGTCTCTCAGTTTCTCTCGACTCGCGGCTACCCGACTGAGCCATCCGACAAGCCTGGCACGCTTGTTGCCGTCATCCGCCACATCGACACGGAAAAACTGCAGCCCGTCACGGCAAGGGTCACCTTCTATTTCGATGCCAACGGCAAACTGAATACGTACGATATCACCCGCACGATGAATCAGCCCGTGCAGTAACTTGGCAGCTTTTCCGCACTCCGTCTTCGCGTGGACCGGGAAAGCCGCATGGTACGCTTGAAGATCAATCAACCAGGAGATTTCTCGTATGTGTGGCATTGTCGGCTACATCGGCTCGAAGAAGGTTGTTCCAGTCATCATCGAAGGACTGCGGAAGCTGGAATATCGGGGGTACGATTCGGCAGGCATCGCGGTGGTCGGCAGCGATGGAAAGCTTGAAGTTCGCCGCGCCCCTGGCAAACTTCGTAATCTCGAAGAGGCCATCCAAAAAGCGCCACTTGACGGAACCTACGGCATTGGCCACACGCGCTGGGCCACACACGGACGTCCAACCGAGGAAAATGCACACCCACACCGCGATTGCACGGGTCAGTACGTAGTTGTCCACAATGGCATCGTCGAGAACTACCTCGAGCTCAAAGAAGAGCTGGGGCGCGAAGGCCACAAGTTTGTCACCGAAACTGACACGGAGGTTATAGCCCACCTGGTCGAGAAATACGCGGAGACTATGCCCTTCGAAGATGCTGTGCGCAAGACTTTGCAGCGCCTTCGTGGCATCTATTCTCTCGTTTTTCTTTCCGCCAAGGACCCGCAGAAACTGGTTGCTGCGCGCATTGGCCCGCCTTCCGTGATTGGCCTGGGACAAGGTGAGTATTTCGTGGCCAGCGATATCCCCGCACTGCTGGAACACACGCGTGAAATTTTCTTTCTTGCCGATGGCGATGTAGCGGTCCTGACGCTAAATGGCGTCCAGGTAACGGATCTCGAGGGCAAGCCCGTGGAGCGCCCGGCGCATCATGTCTCGTGGGACCCCATCATGGCGGAAAAGGGCGGTTACAAGCATTTCATGCAGAAAGAAATTTTCGAGCAGCCCCGAGCCGTCCGCGATACGCTGCTGGGCCGGATTTCGCAGGATACCGGCAAGGTGTTTTTAGACGAGATGCAAATCAGCGAACAGCAGTTCCGCGATTTTCAAAACGTCCGGATCGTGGCCTGCGGCACCAGTTGGCACGCCGCACTTGCCGGCAAGTTCATGATCGAACGTCTGGCGCGCATTCCGGTCGAAGTGGACTACGGCAGTGAGTTCCGCTATCGCGATCCCATACTGGACTCTAAAACCCTTACCCTGTGCATCAGCCAATCCGGAGAAACCGCGGACACTCTTGCCGCTCAACGCGAAGCCAAGCACAAAGGCTCGCCCACGCTCGCCATTTGCAACGTGATGGGCGCGATGATTACGCGTGAAGCGGCTGGAACAATCCTGACTCATGCCGGCCCCGAAATCGGCGTTGCTTCGACGAAGGCCTTTACCTCTCAAGTTTGCGCCCTGCTTCTCCTGGCGTCTTATCTCGGCCAGATTCGCGGAAAGCTCTCGCCGGATGCAGCCAGGAAGCTAATGCGGGAACTGACGCAAATCCCTCACAAGATCGAAATGATTCTTCAGGCCGAGGAGACCGGCCTGTACGAAAATCTGGCGCGGCAACTCTTCCGCCAGTCCGATTTCCTCTATCTCGGGCGCGGCATCCACTACCCCATTGCCCTCGAGGGGGCTCTGAAACTCAAAGAGATCTCCTATATCCACGCCGAAGGATATCCGTCTGGCGAAATGAAGCACGGGCCCAATGCGCTGATTGACGAAAATCTGCCCGTCGTTGTTCTGGCCACGCGCGATGAAGCCGACCGGGCTTCGATGACGCTCTACGAGAAGAGCGTGTCAAACATTAAGGAGGTGAAGGCGCGCGACGGCATCGTCATTTCCCTCGTTACCGCCGGCGATCGCCTGGCGCGCGAAGCTTCGGACCATTTGATCGAGCTTCCTCCCGCGCCGGAATTGCTCTCCGTCATGCTGGAAATCGTGCCCCTGCAACTACTCGCCTACCACATTGCCGTGCGCCGCGGTTGCGATGTGGACCAACCTCGTAACCTCGCAAAGTCCGTCACCGTCGAATAGCTGGGTCAGGCTGCCTCTGCGCGATTATCTTTTTGCAGGAATGCCATCTGCGCACTAGAATCAGGCGTTCCGCGATTATCGACACGCGGCGACTGAAGCAATCGCATTCTTCATTCTGGAGGCCCAAATGAAGGTTTACCGCCGGAACGTCGCCGCTGTTTCTCTCGGCTTGTTCTTCTGCGCCGCCCTGCCGGCGCGATCGCAAACTCCTCCCCAAAGGACCGTCGCCATCACCATTGATGATCTACCTGCGGCCGCTTCAAGCCTGATGACAGGCGCCGAAGTCAAGGAACTAACCGCGAAGCTGCTGGGCACTTTGCGCGACCAGAAGGTTCCTGCAGTCGGCTTTGTGAATGAGCAAAAACTGTACCGGATCGGCGAAGTGGATGAGCGCATCAGGGCACTCAATCTGTGGCTTGAGTATGGGTTCGAGCTGGGCAATCACACCTATTCCCACCCTTCGTTGAATAACGTACCCATCCAGACTTGGGAAGAGGAAGTCGTCCGCGGCGAGACGGTTACGCGATGGTTGCTCGCTCAGCACAATATGAAATTGCGCTATCTCCGTTACCCGTTTCTCGATGAGGGCCGCGACCTCAAGACCCGCCGTGATGCTCAGGCCTTTCTTTCCGCGCGTGGCTACGAAGTCGCGCCCGTAACAATCGACGCCTGGGACTGGATGTACGGTGGCGTCTACGAAGATGCGCGCAGGCGCGCCGATGCCGACTTGCAACAGCGGCTGGTCAGTTCCTATCTCTCCTATACCTCGACGGTCTTCGACTATTTCGAAAAGCTCTCCAAGGACCTGATCGGCTACGAACCCAGGCAGATCCTGCTGCTTCACGCAAATTGGCTGGAAGCCGACCACATCGGAGAGCTCGTCAATCTGCTGAGGAAACGCGGCTATCAGTTCATCACCCTTCAGGCTGCCCTGGAAGACGCTGCCTACAGCCAACCGGACGAATACGTCGGAGGAGGAACCGGATACATCGACCACTGGGCCACTACTCGCGGCCAGCCTCCAAAGGGCGAGCCCACGTTCCCCCAGTGGGTGATCGAGCTTTCAAGCGAAATCCATCGTCGTCAATTGAGCGCCGCGCCTCCCGTCACCACACCGCAGAGTCCGACACCCTACTGAGCCACCTTACCGCGTTTCGCTGCGGCTCCCTGTCTGCTCCAATTTGGCTACAATAGGATCATGCGGCTGCGACTTCGGTTTTTTCCGTTTGCCTTATGCTTTCTCTTGGTCCCAGCTCACCTTTATTCGCAGACGGCCACCCTGCGCGAGATCCACGCCGAGGGGATGAAAACCTTCAGCGAAGTCCAGGTGGCGGCACTCTCCGGCCTTTCGGTGGGCTCTCAGATCGGCCGGAAGGATCTTCAAGACGCCGCCGACCTTCTTCTGCGAAGCGGGTTATTCGCCAAGGTCACCTTCAAATTTGATACTCACAATGACAACGTGACGGTGCACTTCCATGTGGAGGAGTCCCCCCGACTGCGCGTCGTTTACGACAATCTCCCGTGGTATTCCGACTCCGAACTGAACGACGCGATTCGCAAGGACCTGCCCTTTTTTGACGGCACCTTGCCGGAGGGAGGCACAGTGGTCGAGCTCGCCGCAAATTCTCTGGCGGCATTTCTTGCGGCCCACGGCGCACAAGCTGAGATCCAGCACTTTGTCCTGGCCGATCCACTGTCGGATGGCTCCGTGCAGCAATTCCAGGTAGCGGGCCTGTCCCAAAAAATCGCCAGCGTCGAATTCAGCGATCCAAGCCTGAAAGGCAATCGCGCCATTCAACAGCATATGGCTGAGATTCTTGGAAAGCCGTATTCGCGATTGGCGATTGATCTCTTCCTTTCGGAGTCCATTCGCCCCATCTACCTTCAGGCGGGGCATCTACGCGCAAAAATCGGACCTGCGGAGGTGCGCCTTTCGGGCAATCCCAATCAACAGCTCCCGGCAGAGATCCCGGTGTACGTTCCTTGCGAGGCCGGGCCGGTGTACCAGTGGAAGAGCGTGGAATGGGCCGGAAACAGCGCTGTTTCCACGGAGACTCTGAACAGCGCGCTCGGCATGAAGCCGGGCGATGCAGCCAATGGAATGAACATTGAAGGCGGTTGGGACCGTGTGCGCAACGCCTACGGCCATTTGGGCTATTTGGAAGTCAGCCTCACTCCGGTTGCCGCCTATGATGACCAGGCCCATGCGGTTTCCTACAAGGTGTCGATTGTCGAAGGGCGCCAATATCACTACGACACCATGAGTATTACCGGCATGTCTCTGGCGGGCGAACGCCTGATTCGCGATGCCTGGTCTATCAAGCCTGGCGAAATTCTAGATAAGGTCTATTTTGAGCGATTCCTCACGCAGCTCGAATCTCATCGCGACGCCATCTTCCGGGATTTGCCGGTGCATTACGACACTGTGGGCCACTGGCTCCAGACCGACCCGGCGAAGGGCACGGTCGATGTCCTGCTGGATTTCAAGTGAGCGCCCTTGGTGCGTCTTTTGAAACCGCCGAGAGCTCCTGACCTTTGCGATCGGGCAGGTGGCCGCGGTGCCTGTGGCTGGAACATCTGCAACGCGCAGCCTTGCGTTATACTCAAATGGAATGGAGCCACTTGTAAAAATCCACGGCGGCGTACCTTCAGGGGAAGCTGCGGACGGGAAGGAGCGGTTGCTTTTCGCCAAATTGGCGGAATTGCCTTCGTTGATTGTTGCGCTCTCGGGCGGCATTGACTCCGCCTACCTCGCGTGGGCTGCCCATCATGTCCTCGGAAGCCGCGCCCTCTCCGTCACCGCCATTTCACCGAGCTACTCTGTTTTTGACCGTGAACAGGTGGAAATCTTCCTGCGCGCGACCGGCGTGCGCCACGAATTCGTTCAAACCCACGAACTCGAAAATCCTGCTTACAGGGCCAACAATTCAAACCGCTGCTACTTCTGCAAGGACGAACTGTTCTCTGTTCTAGACAGCATAGCTTTAGGGCGCGACATTGGAGCTGTGGCTTATGGCGTCAATGCCGACGATACTCTCGATTTTCGGCCAGGTCATCGGGCCGCCGCTGAGCACCGCGTTCTGACACCGCTCCTGGACGTGGGCCTTCATAAGCCCGAGATTCGTTTCCTGGCCCAGCGTGCCGGCGTGCCTTCCTGGGACCGCCCTGCCTCCGCCTGCTTGGCGTCGCGTTTGCCCTACGGCACCGAAGTCACAGCCGATCGCCTTTTGCTCGTTGAGAAGGGAGAGGCCGCGCTCCGCGCCCTCGGATTCCGCCAATTCCGCGTGCGGCTGCACGACAAGCTTGCCCGAATCGAACTGGCTCGCGAAGAACTGCCTCGCGCCTTAACGCCCGAAATGACTGCCGCCATGGCCGTAGCCCTTAAGCAGGCGGGCTTCTCTTATGTGGCGCTGGACCTGGAGGGCTACCGCCAGGGTTCGCTCAACGAAGCTCTGGCAAAATCCGCGGGAACATAATTGCCTCACGTTGCGTACCTTATGTCAGGAGGGCATAGAAGGCCCAATGCGTAGGTCAATCCAGCCAGCAAGCAAATCGGCTTTAACGGGATTTCTTCTGCTGTGCGTCGCAGTCGCTCCGCTGCGCGTCGCAGCCGCAGCAAACACTTTTGAACGTACACTTTCTGTTTCCGGACCTGTTCGCCTGGAACTTGGCAATGGCTCCGGGAATGTCGAAATTAAGGGCACGGCCGACGGAAAAGTGCACATTTTGGGGAAAGTCAGCGGGGGCTGGTCTTTGTTTGGCGGTTCCGAGAAGAACATTCAGGAAGTTCTCGCCAATCCCCCGATCGAGCAGCACGCTGACGTCATTCGCATCGGCAAGAACTCTTCATGGATCAAGAACGTCTCGATCGATTACACCATCGAAACACCGCGTGAGACCGAAATCGATGCCGGCGTGGCGTCGGGCGGAATCACAATTGACAACGTCCGCGGACCGGTGAAAGCCTCCTCCGCCTCTGGTTACGTGCACGTGTACCGCGTGGAGCGCGATACCACGGTTTCTGCGGCGAGCGGTTCGATTGACGTCTCTGCCATCGGTGGAATTCTACGCGTCTCCAGCGCCTCTGGCGACGTCACGGTCGCCGAGGTCAAAGGGGACCTCAAGGTCAACGCGGCCTCCGGCTCGATCCGTATCAGCAAGCCGGGTGATCGGGTCGATGCCTCCGCCGCGAGCGGTGCAATTGAAATCAGCGGAGCGACGAATGACGTAAAGGTGCATGCCATCTCGGGAAGCATAAACGTCAGCGGAGATCCCTCCGCCAGCCGGCTCTGGGAATTGAAGACGGTTTCTGGTTCTGTAGATATCCGAGTGCCACCGAATGCCAGCTTCTTGCTCTCCGCCGAAGCTACTTCGGGAAACATTCGCACCAGCCTTCCTGTGATCCTGGAAGAGCAGTCGAAGCATTCGCTTCGCGCTCACGTAGGGTCTTCCTCGGGCCGCATTGAGGTGCACACGGTCTCGGGCGAAATCAACGTCCGCGGGTCCTGATCGCTCGCAGACACGTACAGAGATTCCAGTCACGTACGATGAATCCAGTTGGCAACGAGCACTGGGTTCTTACGTTAATCTGCAATTCCCAACGCACCCCGGTACAATAATAGGGTGGCACCCAATCGCCCAGCCCTTGGAAGCCTGCTCACTGCCCTCCTGGTCAGCTTGCTTCTTCCCGCTTTGGCCCTCTCGCAAGGTGCCCCAGCTGTAACGAATCAGGGTGGGCCTGGAAGCGCGCCTCAAGCCAATGCAATTGAACAGCAGGAACTCCGCCGGGCGATAGACAGCGCCGCGAATGATCGGGCCGCTCTTCTCCGTAACCTTGAGGTCTTTCTGAAGAAGTATCCAGAATCGCCGCAGCGTCCTCAGATTTATCGTGCCATTGTGGAGGCAAGCCTGCAGTTGCGCGACTTCCCGCGCGCGCTCGACTATTCAGAGCGGCTCGTGGCTTTGAAACCCGACGACATCTCCAACACCATTCTGACGATCCAACTTATTGAGCGTTACGGTGACGCCCCGGGATGGCGGCGCGGCATTTCCTATTGCGGGCGGGTGCTCGACTATGTCGCCCAGACTTCTGTTTCCGACAAGTCTCCCCGCGTTTCCGCCGAGGATTGGGAAAACGGGAGAAAACGCGATAGGTCTTCCATTCTTTTGACGCGGGGCCATTTCTTCCAAAAGCTCAACGACTTCTCGAGTGCACAGAAAGATGACGAAGCCAGTTATGCCCTGTTTCCCGGCTCGATAGCCGCCGAGCGGCTGGGAGAGCTCGCAGAGCTCCGGAAAGACCTCAATGCCGCCATCCAGGAATATGCCTTGGCCTTTGCGCTCTCAGACGGCACCGGTGGTGGTTCGACTCGCATCGAACTGCGCAAGAAAATCGGCAACGTATGGAGACTGGCCCACGGCTCGGAGGACGGCCTGGGCCAATATCTCCTGCGAGCATTCGATGACGCCTCGAATACCGTCGCGTCGGCAAAGGCGCCTCGGAATCAGGGCGGCAAGGAACCTTACGACTTCATCCTGCGGAAGGTCCCGGGCGGCTCTCCCGTTCCTCTCGCAGACACGCGTGGCAAGATTCTGGTCTTGAATTTCTGGGCTACGTGGTGCGGACCCTGCCGCGCAATGGAACCTCATTTCGATAAAATCGCGCAGCAGTATGCTGGTCACAATGATGTGCTGTTCTACGCTCTGAATTGCGATGACGATGAATCGCTCGTCATGCCCTACCTTGAAGAAGAGAAGCCCAAGGCCAGCGTGCTCTTTGCCGATGGGCTGGATAAGTTCCTGCAGGTGTATTCATTTCCGACGACGGTGATCCTGGATCGTACGGGGAAAATTGCGTTTCGCTCCGAGGGATTTGATTACGAATCCGTTGAGAAACTGCTGACGGAAGCGATTGAACGAACCATCCAGACCGCGGCCGCCACTTCACCCGCCTCGGCGGCCGCCAAGCCTTAGTTCCCAGTCGCCTGGGTGCGAGGGTATTCTTCAGCCACATCTCTTGCCGCGAGAAGCGTGTTCACGTGAATCTGCACCGTGTCTTCGACGCGCCTGGCATAGCCGCCCGCGAAGGTGGTAACCACGGGCAGGCCCCGCCGCCGTGCTTCGCCGAATACGCTCGCGTCCCGTGTTTTCAACCCTTCCAGCGTCAGCGCCAGTCCGCCCAATTGATCTTCGCGGTATGGGTCGGCCCCGCCCACATAGAAAACCATGTCCGGCTCAAATTTATCGAGACTCTTTCTCACAGCCGGCAATAAAGCGCCCAGGTATTCCTCGTCTCCCACGCCATCTTCGAGGTCCAAGTCGATTGTAGAGGGAGGCTTATGCGCGGGATAGTTGTTCTCCTGATGAATCGAGAGCGTGAACACCGAACGATCCTTTGCAAAGGTCGCCGCGGTTCCATTGCCCTGGTGGACGTCCGTATCAACAACCATTGCCTTGCGAATCGCCCCATCGGCCTGCATTCGCCGGATCGCCACCGCCACGTCGTGAATAGCGCAGAATCCCTCGCCATGGCCGGGATAGGCGTGATGAAAGCCACCGCCAAGATTGCACCCAAACCCATCCTTCAGCGCCGCCTGTGCCGCCAGAATCGTCCCCCCGGCAGCCAGCCAGAAGGCCTCGACCAATTCCGGCGAGTACGGCACTTCCAACTTCATGATGTCACTGAGTGACAGCGTGCCGGTCTTCAGCTTCTTCACCCATTCCGCCGTATGGACGCGCAGAATGTCCGCATCGCTCGCCGGTTCAGGCCGGAAGAAGTCCTCACTGTAAGCAATGCCGTCCGCAAGCAGTTTCTCGGAGATCAGTCTGTATTTTTGCGAAGGAAAAACGTGCGCGCCCAGATTGAGATCGTAACGGTCGTGGTATACCAGCTTAAAGGGCAGCATGTCTACCCCTGAAGGCGCTAGAGAGTAGCACCGACGCAGCCGGGTTCGGTGAATTCACAACCGGCTGGGGACCGGCTAGTTTTCTCGTTCCAGAATAAAGTCGGGCAGCGTCACCAGGGCGCGGCCATATTCAGACTCGCTGGTTCCATTGAGGCAGGCTTTGGCGCGCCTCGCATAGTCATGCGCCAATCCACGGGCACGGTCTAAAGCGCCGGAGTCCCGGACCAGGGCCACCAGTGTTTCCGGCTGCACCGACTGGAACTCCTTCTCTTCCAGAACACGCGCCACCAGTTCGCGCGCCTCGCTGTGACCATTTTCCATTGCATAGATCAGCGGCAGCGTAACCTTGCCTTCCTTCAAATCGCTGAGTACCGGTTTCCCAAGTTGCTCGCTCGAACCCGTGAAATCAAGCAGGTCATCGATGAGTTGAAAAGCCAGTCCTGCGTACCGGCCGTAGTCCGCAAGCGCGTCCTCGTGTTCGTCATTCAGTCCGCCGAGCACCGCGCCCAATCGCGCGCAGCCGCTAAACAAGCAAGCGGTCTTGTAGGTCGCCAGTTGTACTGCGTCTTCCTCGGTGACGTCCATCCGGCCGATCTTCGCCAGCTGGATCAGCTCGCCTTCGACCATTTTCTGCGTCAGGTCGATGAGAATGTCTAGCACGTGAAAATTGCGTTCCTCCAGGGCGATCTGGAACGACTGC
>Ga0307478_10001908_pt1 | contig 17302 bp, 17 predicted proteins | sample atmos_gasesECM4C_2_FD_203713 | JGI IMG/M metagenome (GOLD analysis project Ga0307478, IMG submission 203713) | Hardwood forest soil microbial communities from Morgan-Monroe State Forest, Indiana, United States - atmos_gasesECM4C_05 | ecosystem: Environmental > Terrestrial > Soil > Temperate...
AAGCCCGGATGATAGTCACAACCTATAATCAGCATGTTCGGCTCCTTTCCTCCGAGCCCTTTGGTGGTTAGCGCTTCCAAAGTCTACTCGGGCCTGGGAGCCGACATTGTTTATGGAATCATTACACTCATCTTCTGGGAGCCCCCCGCACAATGAAGTTTTGAGGCAGCCCCCGGCGAGCCGGAATGCAGCGCACAGTCAAGGCTAAGCGGCTTTCCTGTTAACAAACATTTTGCCCCGCTTCGTGAAGCGATGGACGAAAGCCACATGCGACATCTGACCCGATTCCCCGTCATCCTGTCCCGTATCGCTTCTTTCAATCACCGAGAAGTGGACGTAATCGTAGATGTCAACGTCTTCCACTATGACTTGCAAGCCCGTTGGATCGAGGCAAATATCACCTCTGGCAAGTTGAAAATCGTGCATCATCGCATAACCTCCAGTCGGTTGAGAATGCAACCGCCAATATTTCTCACGACCGGCGCCCCTGGTGGAGAGGCTGGAACCCCCGTAGTTCCTAGGGTTCCAGCGCACCGTGCGCTTTGCCCAGCAAGACGGAAATGTTTTCAGACTTTGAGACGAGCGCCGATACGCCTGCGGAAATGGCTGCTTCCTCGGTGGAAGAATCACCGTAGGCGCTGTACATGATGACTGGGACTTCTGGCATCATCCGTTTGAGAACCCGGGTAGCCTCCAGTCCATTCATCACTGGCATCGAGAGGTCCAGCAGAATCAAGTCAGGGTGCAATTCCTGAGCCTTGTCGACTGCTTCCTTTCCGTTTTCCGCCTCTCCGCAAACGTCGAATTCATCTTGCTCGAAGAACTTACACAAGGCTTCTCGAACGAATAGATTGTCATCCGCGATCAGAACGGTATGAGACATATGCAGCCTCCGGAACCCTTGGCAGGCTGCTGGCCGCGCCGCATGTACAGGCCGACGGACGGCACGAGGAAGGGTTGATTCGACCCTACACACCCTGAACCGCGAAAGTAAATCCGGAAAACACCGTAATACGGCGCACATTGGTCAGTACTGTACCGCGCTCACGACTGCTATTGCCGCGAGTTAGAAAACAGCGCCGCTTCCCAGTACGGATTCGGTGTAAGAGTTGCGTTTAACTGGGATATCAGGAACCAATTTCCTGATGAAGTTCTCGCCATCGCTTCCGCTTTCGCGAGCGGACTTGTTGATCCCGTGCCAAGAATCTAGTTATTGAGCGAAGGTTGCCATGGTCACGTAGTTAGCTCATTTCAACTCCGAGAGCAGAACCAGTTCTCCCTTGGAAATGGGTAGCTTGGTTGTGTGTCCAACCACTTGGGAGCCCTTTCGTGGCATATCCCGCGTAAATGCGCTGACCGGGATGCTGGTAATCGTGATGTCACTATCCGCAATTTTCTTTCCCGCGCCAAGGTCCGTCGCTGCAATCACGACATCGATTCGTTCATCCGTTTTGAGCAGTACGCATGCAGTGGAGGCAAATGCTAGTACCAACGTGAGAACCGTTCGTGACCATTTCATGGCCTGTTTCCTTTTGTGGCCTGACATTGTAGGCCACGTCCAGGCACCGAGTTCCCTGTTCCACTGCATGGTTACTTCTCTTGAGGAGGTCTGCGCCAATGTGGGGGCGGACTCTCTTTGTGGCGGACACGAAGATATGGCACAACCGCGGACCGAATGCGCTCTAAGAAGGATCGTTTTACCGGAGGGCGTCTGTGTCTTGCCTTGGCGGAAATACTGGTGGTAGGCTGCTGCTCCGTGACAACTGACTGCGTGCCTCTCTCCCGAAATAGCGGATGCCGAGTGAATGACTCAGGGGCTGGGTCTAATTCGAACTTCAGGACTTCTGCGGCGTTATACATATATTCTCTGCCGCATTCATCGCATCGGACATTGAAGCTGCAATTGACAACAGGGCACGGCGTGATGGCGTCTGTTTCGCCAAGTGGAATTCTCTCCCTGTAATTAAGACTAAGACTCTTCCGAATGTGAAACACACGATTTTTGCAGAGAACCACCCAATAATAACGGTTGTTTTCCCACATAACGAGCCTCTCCCGAGCGGTCACGAAGTGGGGAAACGAAGTGGGGGAGGGACTTCAGTGGCACGAAGGTACCAAGCCAAGTCGAACGATGTCAAGAAACTGAATAGACCTGGGTCGAACCCGTCAAACCCGGAACGGTGTGGCAGAGCGCGAACCTTGCCCGGACCCTTAAATCCTCGTTGCGAATGGGCAGCGCTTGCCGTTGTGCCCCGACGCGTCGTGTTCCTTGAGCAGACCAATGGCGAAACGCTCCGCGCGGGCGGCTGCTTCTTTTGCCTCAGCGGCGAGGCTCGGAGTTGTGGCGAGTCTGCGAATATCTGACAGGTGTTGCTCCAACTCATCCTTGGTCCGGCATTCCATCGTGATCTCCTGGGTATGTTTCGCTTAACAATTATTGTGACTCGCAGAGATACGGAATAGCACGAACGTGCTGCAGGATGCAGGGTATCGCACTCTTAGCCGGGTTCCACCATCATTCGCATTCCAATTCATGCCCTCTTCTTTTTTTCTTCCTCATTTATCCAGCGCAGGTCCGAGGAATTCCCGCTGCGGATCCGGCGGTTGAGCTGCTCGGCCCGTCGTGGGGTGAGCCTGCGCGGATGCGACCAGACCCTTCCCTCGCCGTCGACCAGAACATATACGTTTTTCCGAGGAAAGAAGACCTGCAAGAGTTGGTGCATCATGAAAGCCCCCTTAGGCGCCTCTACTTCTTTTCACGCGGCAGGGGTTGAAACGTGGTGAGGCAGCGGCGTCATTCATCGAAACCACAACGTACTTACCAGATCGCTAATAAACGCGCGTGGGTTGTTTCATCTCGCGGAATCCTCCAGTACTTGTTTGATACAACCACCAAACGGCAAAACGTTACAGTGGTTAGCGTAGCGCGACACGAAATTCACCCGATAGAAGCTGCTCCTCGAATTTCGCTGCACCCTGAAATTCGGAGGAGGGTTTATGAAAGTAGCCATACGAGTCCGATTCCGATAAGGTACAGCGTTATCGGTGGCTATTATCGCGGCTGCAAAGCAGGCTGGAGGCTCCTGGGTCGAAGCTCGATCCGCGTCTCACCGCTCCGAGGCGCATAAGGTTTTGCCTGCGAGAATTTGAAAGCACGGCGTACTCTTCTTTAAAGTCCACAGCGCGCCTAAATCGCAGCTGATTCTGGCATCAATTCTCACACAGCGAGACTGTTCCGCCTAGTCAAGTTTCGCCTTCTTGACGAAGACGTGGTAGGTGGCGGCATCCCAGGCATTGTGAATGCCGATGAAGAGCAGTAACAGCGCCGCCGCTCCTACGCCAAACATCGCCTGGTGCGCATGGGAGCGAGCGCAGCACGCCGATGCAGCCAGCATTGCGTAAGCGGCGAAAGGCAGCAGAACATGAAACAACCAGTCTTCGAACACGGGCTGGTAGGCCGTTTGTAATCGCAGACGCCGAGTCACGATGAGGGCATACGCAAGACCGCAGAGGCCTAGCAGACCCCAGAGGAAGGAGGGCGCGCCCATCCCATGCCAGGGAGCGCTTAGAGCCGATGAAAGCAGCAGCACGGTAGAGAAGTGAACGATGGTGGGTGTCGCAAAGGCGTGGCCGGCCTGCGCTTGACCTGCCGTGCGGGGCATATCAGAAACGAGAGCCATGACGACAAACTGCAGTCCGATGAGAGCTCCAGCCGACGATCCTACGATTACGAAGAAGTTCGTCCATCTCGCGAGTTCCGTCATGCAGTCATCTCAAATGGTGATCCACACGCCGGGCGTCTTGCCGCAGCCGGATGAGGTCCCGCGTTGGCGCACCTTCGAAGAAAGCATTTTGCCGCTGGTCTTCACGCGTTCGAGAGTACCTCCTTTTGCAATCATGACGGCGCTCAACGGGTTCCGCCACCTCGCGTCTTGCGCATCCAGATACCCCAAGTGATCGGACCGGCTTCCTCGTCGGTGATTGGGTGGCCCGCCAGCTTGAGGGTGAGCTTTATCTGGCCGTGATGGTAGCCCTCGTGCCAGAGCATATGCTGGAGCAGGAGAATCGGATCGTCGTAGTGAAGGTTCATCTCCTGGCCTGTCTCCACCTTGCTCTTTACCGCGTCGCGCACGGCCTGGGCGCTCTCGTTCAGCATGAGCGTGATGCGTTCGCGGTCACGCTCGTCCACCCACTCTTCCTTTGGCAGGCTTCTGGCGAACTCGGGGGCATCCTCGGAGACGAACACCAGTCGCACGTAGTGGATGTGTGTGAACAGTTCCGCAACCGATGGGCTGCTTTCCATCGCCCTGGCCTCCAATCCGCCCTCCGGAAGGGCGCGGAGCAGGTTGATAAGGATGGTATTGTTCCGGTCCCAGGAGTCCAGCAGAGACTCAAGCACGCGTTGGTCTGGAGACAATTTGCCCCCCTTTTCTCGATCGAGAATTTCGACGAATTGTACATGGACTTGCCGCTCGGCGGCCGGCGTCCTACCAACGATCGCCGTCTCCTGCCGCAAGCGATGGGGATCGCGCGGCGCTCGAACCGCCAAAGTCTGTCGGGTTTCCACAGGCCAGAGTAGATCTGTTATCTCCGAGGCATTTTCTTCTTCCGGCGATAGAAGCTTCGGAACTTTGCGCGGTTTCCGCACTTGGTCATGTCGCACCAGCGGCGGCGATGATTCTTGCTGGTGTCGAGGAAAAACCACTGGCACGTGTTCGACGCACACGCGCGTACGAACTGCAATTGATCGGATGCCAGCAATTCGGCCGCCGAGCGTGCAATGGGCCATAGCGGCGTCTTGAAGTCCAGCGGCCTATCGTCGAAGCGCCACTCGAAGCGTCCATTGACCGGCACGAGTTGCGCGTGCTGCGCTGCTGCCTGCACGTACCCGTTGAGCCTGATCAGTGCTCCGCGCGGTACCTCTTTCTTGCGCAGAATCGCGCCGAACACCTGATACATCGCCTCGCGCATCTCAATCGCCACCTTGAGCGCTTGCTGCGCTGCTTCCGTCGAGATCTGGCTGCGCTCGAATAAATGATCGACCTGGCTTGGTTCAAGAATCCCCGTGTCTTCTCCAAAACGCGCCAGGTCGATGTAAGTCTTCAGCAGTTCTTTCGGTTCGTCAGAAAAACGGTCATCCAGCGTATTGATGAAGTCGAGGCACACCGGTCCACCCATCAACTCAAAACGCGGCGGACGGCGGCGATGGATTTTCTTCTCTTCGGTGATATAGCCCCCTGATTCAGATTCATTATCTAACCAATAAAACACACTTGACAAGTTAGATGCATGGCGACTAACATCGACCTAACCTATAAAAATAGTTTTAGAGGTTAGATTATGTTCCTCGATCAACCTTCCCAAATCATGGCTCTCATTCGCAGCGGCAAGCTGGTAAACATAGGAGGACGCCCGGTGCTTGTGCCTACTCCACGCCAACCCGAACGGCTGTCCCGCCACCGCGAGGACATCAAGCTGGCACTGGCCTTCGCGGCGATCTATCTGATTTGGGGGTCGACGTACCTCGCCATTCGCTATGCGGTGGAAACGATTCCGCCGCTCGTGACCGCAGGCCTGCGGCATACGGTGGCTGGCGGGATTCTGTTGGCCTGGGCATGGGCGCGCGGATTCCGTCCGAAGCGCGAGCACTGGATTTCCGGACTTGTGATCGGCGCGTTGTTCTTCCTGGTCGGACACGGAACTCTGCACTGGGCGGAGCAGTACGTCGGATCAGGGCTCGCGGCACTGCTGATTGCCACCGAGCCGATGTTCATCCTGCTGCTGGCGTGGTCGATTGGGCAGCAGCGGATCAGCCGGGTCAGCGTGGCAGGCCTGGGATTGGGCGTACTCGGTGTAGCGATCCTGATGGGGGCGGAACTCAGTGCGAAAGGATCGAGCCTACTTGGGTTGCTGGCAGTACTGCTAGGTTCGCTCTCCTGGGCTGCCGGAGTGGTGATCTCGCCCAAAGTGAAATTGCCGCAGGACGCGTTGGCACGCACGGCGGTGCCGCTGGTATGCGGCGCGGCGATGTTGCTGATTGCAGCGGGAGTGACGGGTGAGTTTCACCGGATGCAATGGTCGAGCGTTTCGCTCAAATCTATCCTGGGGCTGGCGTATCTGATCGTGTTCGGATCGGTCGTCGCATTCACCGCGTATACGTGGCTGCTGCAGCGGTGTCCTCCGGCGCTGGTGGCAACGCATACCTATGCCAATCCGGTGGTCGCGGTGCTCCTGGGGTGGCTGCTGGCTTCTGAGCCAGTAACGTTGCGAATCGTGATCGCGTCGGTCGCGATTCTAGGCGCCATCGCGCTGATCCGCCGCGGCGAACGAAGCGCGTTGCAAAAGGGGTCAGAGATGCCCGAGCGGAACATTCACAGCGCGGAATTGAGAACTGCTGTTCGGAGGGTGTCATGATCAGCAGGCTCTGGCATGGATGGACCGCACGCGAGAATGCCGGTGCCTACGAAAAGCTGTTGCGCGAGGAGGTATTGCCGGGCATTCATCGCATACGCGGATTCAAAGGCGCGCAGGTGCTCCAGCGTAATGTTCAGAATGAAATTGAGTTCGTGACGATTACGTTGTTCGATTCGATAGAAGCGGTGAAAGAGTTTGCCGGCGAGGATTATGAAGTCGCGGTCGTGCCGCCGCCGGCGCGGAAGTTGCTATCGCGCTTCGATGCGCGCTCGGCGCATTACGAGACCGTGTTCCAGGTGGAATAGCGCGTCAACCGTATCAACTTTCCCCAGCGGCTAAAAGCCGCGCCCTTTCAAAGCTACCCTCTAGTAATCCCGACGCAATTCTGAGCACAGAAGCCAGAGGTGGTCCATATACTCGCCACTCATCGAGCGGAAGCCGGTAACCACAAAACCGATCGGACAGGCGACTTCCGCAGGGCGGCCTCCAGCCCCGGGCCGGGCCACGGGTTCGGTCAGTTCAGTGTTCGGGCGGTCATCGCGTTCCAGGATGACGCGGATGGGGGTGCACTCTCCAGACGCATCGTCGATCGAGCCTCCGGCATGGCCAACCAGGCCGCGCAGGACGCGATTACCGGAACAATACGCATCATGAACGGCGCGACCTCCGGGGCTGCCAGTGCGTCCGGACATCCTGTGTTCGTCGCCAAGGTCGCCATCGGGGCGCAAGCGGGCACATTCGAGCCACGCTGTGTTGTAGAACTCTCCGGTTTGCACATGAAAGCCGACCGCGACAAATCCGGAGTCGCATTGTGCGTCTTGAGAAGGTCGGCCGCCGTGTCCGCCACCGAAATCGCGCATCACCGGTTCGCGCTGAACAAGGATAACCCTGCGGTCGCGATCGCGATCATGGTCGCGATCTCGGTCTCTGTCTCTGTCTCGATCCCTGTCCCTGTCCTGATACTGATCGCGGTCCTGCGCCGGAGTGAACGTAGAGAATGTAAACATCGACACCAGGACCAAGCCGAAGAAAAGCGGAATCCTTCTCATAACACGCCCCTTTTAGATTTACGCCGTTGAGCGGGATGGTAGAAGTTGGATCTGAGGGTGTCAATGCGGATTTAGGACACGTTCCTTCGAGATCATCAGCTGGCGACGCCTGGAGATGCGGGAGAGTTGTGCCGTCCCTACGGGGCTCGAGCCGTTTGTTCGGAACGGTTCCGCCACTTCCGTGGCGCGGCTTGCACGTGGGGCCGCTTCGCGGCTGGGTTGCCTAACCGGCGAAAGGCGGCGCGCTTGAGCTGAAATTGGACTGACTGAAGTCGAACCGACAGTTTTCGGCTGAAGTCCGCGCGCCTGCGGCCACAGGGAACTCTGGGCTATGATGTTCGCTCCTGAGAGGCTTAATCGATGAGCGCAAAGTCCAGCTACCTCGAAATCGGCCCTGAGCAAACACGAATCGAGCAGCGCACCGACAGCCTGGTTTTGCTTGCTATCGCTGGCGTGGTAGCGCTGGCTCATGTGCTGACGAACGGGCGCTACGGGTTTCATCGGGACGAACTGCAGACGCTGAGCGACGCGATGCACCTCGAATGGGGATTCGTAGCTTATCCGCCGTTCACGCCCTTTGTGGAGCGCATTGGGCTGGAGATGTTCGGACTTTCGATGGTGGGATTGCGGCTGTTCTCGGTGATTGCGCGGGCGAGCGCCGTGGTGCTGACCGGACTGATGGCGCGGGAGCTTGGCGGCGGCCGGCTGGCCCAGGTCACTGCCGCGCTGGCGGTCGCCCTCGCTCCGCTCGCCATGTTCGAAGGGACAGAGTTCCAGTACACCACGTTCGACTACCTGTGGTGGGTGCTGATCGCGTATTACGTGATCCGGATGCTCAAGGAGGACAATCCGCGATGGTGCCTGGCGATTGGCGCCGTCATCGGGCTGGGGCTGATGACCAAGTACACGATGGTCTTCTATGTAGCCGGGATTGTAGGCGGGTTGGCGCTGACGCCGGCGAGGCGTTTTCTGAGCAGCGGATGGTTCTGGGCGGGAGTCGCGCTGGCCTTTGCGATTTGCCTTCCGAATCTCATCTGGCAGGTCCAGCACGGATTCATCTCGCTGCACTTTCTGCAACACATTCATGCGCGCGACGTGGGGGAGGGGCGGGCCGAAGGATTTCTGCGCGAGCAATTTCGCGTCAATACGAACCTTATGACCGCGCCCTTGTGGATCGGCGGCCTGATCTGCTTCTTCCGCGATCGGCGGTACCGCATGCTGGGGTGGATGTATGTGATTCCGCTGGCGATCTTCCTGGCTACGAAGGCGCGCTTTTATTATCTCGGCGGAACCTATCCGGTGCTGCTGGCAATGGGAGCCGCGGCAGGAGAACGCTGGATCGCGTCACTCTCGCGCCCGTGGCAGTGGGCGATCAAGGCAACGCTTTTCACGGGAATGGCTGCGTTCGGGCTGTACTTCGTGGCGATCATCCTGCCATTGGCTTCGAGCGACGGGCTGAAGGATTTCGCGCTCAAGAACAATGGCGATCTCCGCGAAGAGATTGGGTGGGACGAACTGGTGCGGACGGTCGCCGGGATACGCGACTCGCTGCCGTCAAATCAACAGCAGGATTCAGGGGTGCTGGTCGGGAACTACGGCGAGTCGGGAGCGATTGAGATGCTGGGCCGGCCCTATCATCTGCCGCGGCCGCTGAGCGGCACAAATTCGGAATGGTACCGCGGCTATCCGACTCCGCCGCCCTCGACCTTGATTGTTGTGGGCTGGTCGCAAAGAGGCGTGGAGGAGACGTTCACGTCGTGCCGGCTCGCCGGACACAACGGCAATTCCCTCGGGATCAAGAATGAGGAGAGCGAGGATCATCCCAACATTTTCGTGTGCGGCGGGCCGCGCAAACCGTGGCCGGAGTTCTGGAAAGACTTCCAGCGGTTCGGATAACGACCCTGCGGTGGAATGCCAGGCAATGCATCGGCGATGAGGCCGAGGTCGACTTTCGTTTGTGGAGGTGCTTGTGATCACTCGGGTTGCGGCATTCTTACTTTTGGCTACAGCTTGGCCGCTCGCCGCGCAGAACGTGGTGCACTACACCACGACCAACGCCAACGTGAAGTATCTGTTTGCCACGGCGGAGCCAGTCGCGCGTTTGAAGTCGGGTGACATCCTCGATACGAACACGCTCGACTGCTTTGGAAATGCGATCAAGAAACCCGGCGACACTTTGAGCATGGCCAAAGGCGACAATCCGCTGGCGGGGCCGTTTTATGTGGAAGGAGCGGAGCCGGGAGACACCCTGGCGGTGAAGATCCTTGATCTGCAAGTGGATGGCGACACTGGTATTGGCGCGTTCGCTCCCGGATTTGGAGCGATCAACGAGACCAACTACACGCCAATGCTGCATCCGCCGCTGCCGGAGCGGATCTGGTTCTACCACATCGATCACGCCGCGAACACGGCGCTATTCAAGGCGCTTGACACGGATTTTACGGTGAAGATTCCGGTTCATCCGTTCTTCGGATGTATCGGCGTGGCTCCAGCGGAAGGCGAGGCGCGCAGTTCGGTGGTGCCCGCGGAGTTCGGCGGGAATATGGATTCGCCCGAGGCCAGCGTCGGGAATACCGTGTACTTTCCGGTAAACGTGAAGGGCGGGCTACTGTACATCGGCGATGGTCACGCGGCCATGGGAGATGGCGAGGTTGCGGGCACCGCCATCGAAGTGCCGCTGAAGGCGCGAGTACAGTTGAGCGTTATCAAAGGAAGGACGATCAGCTGGCCGCAGTTTGAGAATGATGACGCGATCATGACCGTAGGCGCCTATCGGCCTTTGGATGATGCGTTGCGGATTGCATTCACAGAACTAGTAAAATGGATTCACAAAGACTACGGCTTGTCGGAGTTGGATGCGTACGAGTTGCTGTCGAAGGTGGCCCGGATTCATTTGAATGAGATGGTGGATCCGAATTACGTAGTGGTGGCCTCGATTGAGAAGAAGTATTTGCCGGCGAAGAAATGACCGGTGGGGGGCAATGTTCCTCCAAAAAGTATTGTCATCCTGAGCGGCGTTTTTTGCCGCGAAGGACTTATGCACTTTGCCGGCAGTGAGGCATTGCCGGCGAGTTGCACAGGTCCTTCGGCCCGCAGAGAACGCGAACCTCAGGATGACAAATCATTTTGGGATTCTGTATGCCTCTTGTGGTGCACGCATTCGGGGCTCAATCTCACCGTACAGTGACATTCGTAACGTTGTCTTGACGTTACCTTCCTCCTACCATCGCGATTGAAGTCGAGTTTTCCGCCCGGCCGTGTCGCTTGGTTCAGCGAAGGCGTGGTGAGACTGCAAATCATCTCCTGAGATACGCGAATCAGGACGTCCGCAACCGCCAGAATTGGTTGGAGGCAGTTCATGAAGAATTTGGTTCGAGCGTTAATGGGGCTGCTGATGCTGCTGGCGGCAATAGTTCTCTCCAGCTGCACCGGTGCGCCGGGATGTCCGCAAAACGGATTCGGCAGCGGCACGCCGTGTACGCCGGGCACTCCGGGTGGTTTTGGCGGAGGAGGTGGCGGCGGAGGAGTTGGTGGGGGCGGCAGCAACGCGACTCCTGCCGCGTTTGTTTATGCCGTCGATCAGAATGGCGGATCGACCTCGAGCACCAGCGGTACGATCGACGGTTTCGACCTGAGTACAAGCGCGGTGACGTTCAAAGCGCTGGGCGGCTATACCGCTCCGACCATACCGGGCGTTGACCCGGGCGTGGCCATGATCGTCGTAAACAAGAAGTACGTTTACGCATTTTTCGAGCTGACCGAACAAGTCTTTGGATGGTCCATCGATCCCAGCTCGGGCAATTTGAAGACGTTGGCGGGTTTCCCGCTCACCCTGCAGTTGAATCTGCCCATTGTGACCTTTAACCAGTACAACGTCACGACGGACCCGGGCGGCAATTTCATGTTCATCAGCGACAGCGGAGCGAATTCGATCCTGGTATATGCCATCAGCAGCAGCACCGGTGCGCTGACGGCAGTTCCCGGTTCTCCGTTTGCGACCCCGTTCGAGCCGGGAAACGTAACTACGGATGGGCTCGGAAGGTTTCTGTACGTCTGTTTGGCCACAGACCATCAGGGGACGGAGTTCTTTGGATATACGATCGGGGCCAACGGGGCCTTGACGCTGATGCCGAGCAGTCCGTTTGCGGCGAATGTGTGGCAGTTGCAGGGCGACGCCAGTGGAAGGTATCTGATTGGAACCAGCGGGAATACGAAATCGCTGACCACTATTGATGACAATCACCTGTACGTGTTCGCCATTCAGCAAAGCGGGGCGACCGCCGGAGCTGTGGCTCCGGCCGCCGGATCGCCGGTTTCGACCCAGTTCTCCCCGTTCACGATCGCCATGCAACCCGCGACGAGCAATGGAGAGTTCGTCTACTCGTTCAGCATTAACGATACAAACACGGGCTTCAACTCGATTGAAGGTTATCAACTGAATACCAACACCGGGGCTCTGGCAGCGATTACCGGTTCGCCGTTCGGCGGGGGTGCTATCCAGCCAGGGAAGTGGGGACAGTTCGATCAGTCGGGAGCGAACCTGCTGGTGTACAGCACTGTAAACGGCAGCGGTGGAACGCTGACGCAGCTCATACCGCTCTCGGTGGCGTCGGATGGGACTCTTACGGCACCCATTGCGCCAGTCACGCTAACCACTCAGGGTTACTGGGTCGTGACTGATCCGTAGAGCCGGGCTGTGGGTGTTGACAGGTCAGAGGCCCGCATGTACCGCGGGTCTCTTTTCGTTTCTGGGGCACAGGGTACAATTAAGAGGATTCCTTCATCCGCGCCGCGTCACAGACCTGTCGTCGAAGAGAGGGAAGTACTGAATTGGAAGCATAAATGGGGTTCGAGTCAAACCTTTTTGCGCGTGCCTGCGTCTGAGCAGTACGTCATGCGCAGCAGCTCCTCAGAAGTGTCGATAAAGTGAGTATCAGAATCAAGATCCCGAAAGGAAATGGCGGGAGCGGCCGGCGGGTTCGCGGGCTGCCCCGGGACCCGGTGCTGCGCGCGGCGCTGGTGCTATTTCTGATCCTGGCGGTGTCGTTTACCGGGCTGTTTTCCTACTACTACATCAAGTACGACCGCATCATCGAGCGGCGCTTCCGCACTCCGGTCTTCAGCAATTCGGCCAAGATCTACGCCATGCCGCGGACGGTGCGAACGGGAGAAAAGATCTCCGCTTCCGAAATCGCGAACGAATTGAGGCGGGCGGGTTACTCGGATAAGGATGACCAATCGGAATTGGGCACCTTCCACCTGATGAAGGGTGGGATCGAGATTACGCCGGGATCGCAGTCGTATCACAGCCCCGAACCGGCGCGGCTCACGTTTGAGGATGGGCAGGTAGAGAGCATCAACAGCCGGGGGAATGAGCTTTCAGCGTACGAACTGGAACCGCAGTTGGTGACGGCTTTGTTTGACGCCGAGCAGCGATCGAAGCGGCAGTTGGTGAAGTACAACGATATCCCGCCGATGATGGTGCAGGCAGTGCTGGCCATTGAGGACCGGCGATTTTTCGAGCATAGCGGCGTGAACTTTCTCCGCATGGCTGAGGCGGCATGGATTGATGTGGTGCGCGGGCGGCATGAGCAGGGCGGGTCGACTCTTACCATGCAGCTCTCGCGCGGATTCTTCCTGACGCCGGAGAAAACCATCCGGCGCAAGCTGATCGAGATGCTCATTGCGGAAGAACTTGAGCAAAAATTCTCGAAGCAGCAGATTTTCGAGTTCTACGCCAACTGGGTGGACCTGGGGCAAAGAGGATCGTTCGCCATCAGCGGGTTTGCCGAGGCCTCGCGGGCTTACTTCAATAAAGATCTGAAAGACATCACGCTGCCGGAAGCGGCGCTGCTGGCGGGATTGATTCAGCGGCCAAGCTATCTGTCACCGTACCGGCATCCGGAGCGCGCTCTGGAGCGGCGGAACCTGGTCCTGGAGACGATGGTCGACACGCATGCGATCACGCGCGAACAGGCCGACAAGGCCAAGGCTGCGCCGCTGAAGCTGGCGCCGCCCAATGTGGAGGCCAGCGATGCGCCCTACTTTGTCGACATGGTGCGCGACACGCTCATCAGCAAATTCAACGAACGCGACCTGAACGATCAGTCCTACCGCATCTACACCACACTGGATCCAGACTTGCAGAAGGCGGCGGCGCAGGCGGTGGAGACGGGTATCAAGCTGGTTGATGAACAGGTCAAGAAGCTGCGGACAAAGAAGATCAAGGTCGGCAAGAAGGTGGAAACGAAGGTCGAGCCGGGTCCGCAGGCACAGGTAGCTTTGGTGGTGCTCGATCCGCATACCGGCGCGCTGTTAGCTCTAGTGGGTGGACGTGACTACGGATGGAGCCAGTTGAATCACGCGGTGGCAAAACGGCCGACGGGATCAATCTTCAAACCGTTCGTCTATGCGGCGGCAATGAATACGGCACTGGACGGTTCGACGAGCGTGCTGACTCCGGCTTCCACGGTCACCGACGCGCCCTCGAGTTTCGCCTACGGTGACCAGATTTACGAGCCGCGCAATTACAAAGAGGAATACCACGGGGACGTAACGCTGCGGTATGCGCTGGCGATGTCGCTGAACAACGCCACGGTAAAAGTGGCCGAGGAAGTTGGCTACGACAAGGTGGCGGACTTGGCGAAGTCAGCGGGGATCATGTCGGTGAAGGCGACACCGGCCATGGCACTGGGTTCTTACGACGCTTCGCCGGTCGATATGGCGGCGGCGTATACGGCCTTTTCGAATAATGGGCTGCGGCTGTCGCCGATCTGGCTGCGCTCGGTGCGGAACGCCAAGGGCGATGTGATCGCGAACTACAACACGGATCAGCGGCAGGTGCTCGATCCTCGCGTCGCCTACGTCATGACCAACATGATGGAGGGTGTGATCAACAATGGGCTGGGATACACCGCGGTCCGGTTGCGGGGATTCACGCAGCCGGCGGCGGGCAAGACCGGCAGTTCGCATGATGGCTGGTTTGCGGGATATACGTCGAACCTGCTCTGTATCGTTTGGGTCGGTTACGACGACTACAGCGATTTGCGGTTGAGTGGCGCGATGACGGCCGCGCCTGTCTGGACCGAGTTCATGAAGAAGGCAGCGACGTTGCCGCAATATGCCGACATGAGGGATTTTCAGCAGCCTTCCGGGGTGGTCGACGTCGAACTGGACAAGGCGACCAACCGACTGGCAACTCCTGCCTGTCCGGACGACTACACGTCAGCTTTCGTGGCCGGGACGGAGCCCCATGAAACCTGCGATGAGCAGGGAGGGATCAAAGGATTTTTCTCAAAGATGTTTGGCGGGGATAAGCCGCTACCTGCGCCTGCCCCGGGCCAGGTAGCCAATGGTCAGGAAGGCGATCCTGCGAATGCGGATCCTAAGAAAAAGAAAGGCTTTTTCGGCAAAATTGCCGGCATTTTCAAAGATGACAAACAGACGCCCCCCCCGTCCAAACCCCCAGACAATGGCCAACCCGGGCCGCATTAGTCCAACAGAAAATCTGCGCCCGACGGCCTAAGTTGTGTCAGAATGAGGTTCACTGGGAATGACTTGGGGGTGGTATATGTCGTCCTGCCCGAAAGTCTCACTGCTTTCCGCCACGCTTCTCGCCGCTTCGATCCTTGTCTTATGCTCCGCATCGCGAGCGCAGGGTTCACACTCCGAACAGATTCAGGTGAAGCCGCCGCTGATCCGGATGATCGATCCTCCGGCGGCGGACGCGAGTCTCGCCGACCTGGAGACGCGCGCTGACCAGTTGCGCATGCAGAAACTCTACCTCGATGCGCTCGATTATTATCGGGCAGCCATGAACAAGGGGCCCAGTTCGGCGCGGCTGCTGAACAAAATCGGGATTACCGAACTGCTGATGCAGCGTTACGGCGAGGCCAGAAAATCGTTTGACAAGTCGATCAAAGCCGACCACCAGTTCGCTGACGCCTATAACAATCTGGGCGTGGTGTACTACGAGCAAAAAAAGTATGGCCCAGCGATCAAGCAGTACGGAAAGGCTATCGCGATCGACAGCGGCTCGGCGTCGTTCTTCAGCAACCTGGGCGCGGCGCATTTCGCCAAGAAAGAGTTCGAGAAGGCGATCGTTGCCTATCAGCACGCGGTGCAACTAGATCCCGATGTCTTTGAGAGAACTTCGCGAGGCGGGGTGCAGGCGCAATTGCCCAGTCCGCAAGACCGTGCGCGGTATGACTACACAGTGGCGAAGCTATACGCCAAGATGGGTTTCTCCGACCGGTCGCTGGAATATCTGAAGAAGGCGTTGGAAGAGGGCTATAAGGATTTCAAGAACGTGTACAAAGACTCGGAGTTCGCCGAGTTGCGGAAAGATAAGCGGTTCACCGAATTGGTGGCGATGAAGTATCCGGCGTTGCCGGAATAGGCGGCGCTAGCGAAGGTTTGGTTTTCTAAGTCGGCTGTTTTTCTTTCGCCCCTCCGGACTGGACAAGTCCCTTAATCCCGAGGCTACATACGGCTCACGCCCCTTCGACAGGCTCAGGGAAAGCTGTGGGCTGCGTTCTTTTGGCGCTTCGCGGCTGTCGCGCGCGCGGATGCCTGGGACGAAGCGTTATTTCCACCGTGTCAACCCACGCGACTCAGGGATATCCTGACATAACACTCTGTCTCTGAATCCGTCCAAGGTGCTGATTGGACGAACGTTGCCGCTCCCATGGAACTGGTCGTCGATGCCAGAGCGTATCCCGGAATAACTTCCAGAAATATTTCGCAATCCACGGGAAAGGGATTCGACTTATGACGATGAAGATGAGGATGTTGAGGGCTTGCGTTCTACTGGGTTTCTGCCTGCCGTCTTTTTCACAAGATGCGCCCATGTTTCGAGGGAGCCCGCAGCACAGCGGGGTCTACGAAGGAGATGGCCCAACGACGTTCACCAAGGTGAAATGGAAATTTCATACGGCGGGGATGGTGATCGGATCTCCGGTCGTAGTCCATGCAGTCGTTTATGTCGGCAGCACGGACGGGAACTTGTATGCCATCGACTCGGAATCGGGCAAGCTGCAATGGAAGTTCGCGGTGAAAAGCCGGATTCCGTCGACTCCTGCGGTTGCGGGTGGGGTGGTTTACTTTCCAGCGTATGACGGGAACTTCTATGCCGTTGATGCCTCTGACGGCAAACTGAAATGGAAATTCAAAACAGGAGGCGAGCGCCGGTTCGCGGCCAAACATCTGCACGGCGTTCAGCCGGTTGCCGAGACGATGCCGGATCCGTTCGACAGTTACCTTTCGTCCCCCGCGGTCTTGAGCGGAACGGTCTACTTCGGGAGCGGCGATGGCAATGTGTATGCGCTTAATGCCGAATCTGGAGCGCTGAACTGGAAGTTCCAGACGGGCGATATTGTGCATGCGTCACCCGCGATCGCGGACGGAACGGTTTTCATTGGAAGCTGGGACAGCTTCTTTTATGCGATTGATGCAAAGACAGGGCAGGAGAAATGGCGGTTTAAGACGGGAGAGGATCCCGACATTCATAATCAGGTCGGCATCCAGTCGTCTGCGGCGGTAGCGGATGGGATGGTGTTTTTCGGTTGCCGCGACTCTCATCTGTATGCTCTCGATGCTCGAACCGGAGAAAAGAAGTGGGCCTATTCGGCCAACGGTTCCTGGGTGGTCGGGTCACCAGCCGTGAAGAACGGGAAGGTGTACTTCCCAACGTCGGATTCGAGCACACTTTTTTGGCGGACGCGAAGTCGGGCCAGATCGTGCACTCCCTGGGCTTTCACGGGTGGTATCTCTATTCTTCTCCAGCGATTGCCGGGAACATGCTTTACCTGGGATCAACCCAGGGAAACCTGGTTGCGGTC